>Ga0105357_10001862_pt1 | contig 11307 bp, 9 predicted proteins | sample GOMGulsemesocosm_4_FD_83660 | JGI IMG/M metagenome (GOLD analysis project Ga0105357, IMG submission 83660) | Methane-oxidizing microbial communities from mesocosms in the Gulf of Mexico - GOM15B Gulf of Mexico | ecosystem: Environmental > Aquatic > Marine > Cold seeps | place: USA: Gulf of...
GCTCGCGGCCAGTTTTGCGATATAGGGAGGAAACATGACACCCGAAATTGTAATGGACCTTTTTGGCGAGGCCTTTTATCTCACCGTGATCATGGTGGTGGTTATTGTTGGCCCGAGTTTGATGGTGGGCCTTATGGTGAGTATGTTTCAGGCGGCGACACAAATTAACGAGCAAACATTGAGTTTTCTGCCGCGCCTAGTGGTAACACTCACCACCATAATGATGGTTGGCCCCTGGTTAATCACCAGTTTCATGGATTTATTTACCCGCTTATTTACGGAAATTCCGAACCTCATCGGTTGACCCCATGAACATCACTGATTTGGAAATTTGGCAGTTTGTGGGGCAGTATGTTTGGCCTCTGTTCCGCATCGCGTCCTTTTTTATGGCCGTGCCGGTGCTCGGTTCAAAACTGATTAATGCGCGCGCTCGCTTAGCACTGGCGGTGATGATTACTATAATCATTGCGCCTATACTCCCACCCATGCCTGCGGTAGATCCCGTGTCCATTCAGGGCATGCTGATTGTATTTCAGCAAGTGGTAATTGGGGTGTCTATGGGTTTCATTCTCCAAGTTGTAATGCAATTGTTTGTATTGGCGGGCCAATTTATTGCGATGAAAATGGGCTTGGGGTTTGCGTCCATGAACGACCCTTCCAACGGCGTCAGCGTTACGGTGATTTCACAGTTTTATTTGATGATGGCCACCTTGTTATTCTTAAGTTTTAACGTTCATCTTTTAATTATTGATTTGCTTGTTGAAAGCTTCAAAACAGTGCCCATTGGTGGCGAAGGCTTTGGTCTGCAGCAATTTTTTGATATCGCCTCTCTGGGGTCTTGGATGTTTGCGGGTGCTCTGGTTATAGCCCTACCTCTGCTCACGAGTTTGCTTGTGGTGAATTTGGCTTTTGGTGTGATGAGTCGCGCCGCGCCACAAATGAACGTATTTGCGGTGGGTTTTCCAATTACCCTAGTATTTGGTTTGATTTTAATCTGGTTTGGTCTCGCCAGCTTCTTGCCTAACTACACCACCTTTCTCGGCCAAGGTTTGACTATGGTGCGAGAGTTGATTGGAGTGTTCTGATGGCCGAAGGCGACAGCAGTCAGGAAAAAACAGAAGAGGCCACGCCCCGAAAACTCGATAAAGCTCGGGAAGAGGGGCAAATTCCCCGTTCCCGCGATTTGACCACCAGTGCCATTTTACTGGCGGGCACTATTGGTTTGGCGATGTTTGGTCAATTTATATCCACTCGCCTTGCGGATATTCTGCGCTTTAATTTCTCTTTTGAGCGCGAAGTCATCTACGACAGCAATTTAATGATCACGCACCTGGCCGCCTCGTTTTACGATGGCCTGATTGCATTAGCCCCGCTGTTCGGCATTCTGCTGGTTGCCTCTATCGTGGGCCCCATTGCGCTCGGTGGCTGGCTGATGAGTGCTAAGGCGATGGCACCAAAAATGAGCCGCATGAACCCAGGTGCTGGCTTAAAGCGCATGTTTGGGTTTAAAGCTTTGGTGGAACTGGCCAAGGCACTGGGCAAAGTTCTGGTGGTCTTGACCTTAGCCATTGTTTTGTTGATGAGTTTGCAGCATGAGATGTTGGCTTTGGCTTACCTTGAAGTGGTGCCTGGTATTGTTCGCTCCATGGAAATTAGCGCTTGGGCGGCAATAGCGCTGTCGGCCTCTACACTTATTATCGCCGCCATCGACGTGCCATTTCAAATATTCGAGCACAGTAAAAAATTAAAAATGTCGATGCAAGATATCAAAGACGAACACAAAGACACCGAAGGCAAGCCCGAGGTGAAAGGGCGTATTCGTCAGCTGCAGCGTGAAATGGCCAACAATCGACAAATGTCGGCAGTTCCTGAAGCCGACGTAGTCATCACCAACCCTACGCACTATTCAGTGGCTATTAAATATGATCCCGACAGTATGAATACACCCATATTGCTGGCCAAAGGTGGGGATCATATGGCTTTAAAAATTCGCGAAATAGCGAAAGCCCACGATGTGCAAATTATTGAATCACCTATGTTGGCGCGAGCCATTTATCACACCACGGAAGTGGAAGACGAAATTCCCGGCGGCTTGTACGTCGCGGTTGCTCAAGTTTTGGCCTATGTGTTTCAGCTGCGCAATTACTATAAGGGCAAGGGAGACAAGCCCTCTTACCCCAATAACGTCACAGTGCCTAAGGAAATGCGCTACGACTGAGCAAAGCCCATCATTTTCCTCTTGCTTATTGACCACCCAGTCATTCCCTTCTTTTCTTGAAATAGAGCCTTTTCCGATAAATATCTGTTTTTTTAGCACTTATTGTTGAGGGGGGGAGGTACTACTTCGTCCTAATACCATTAGAAGATAATTCTAAAGCACGAGTTATTGTGTGAAATGCTATATAAGGATTTTCTTATATAGCATTTCGAAATTACCTTCTTCTAGTGTTAAACCTGAGTCTGCGAAAAAAATCGGCGCCTCTATCTAGTAGATGTCCGTGCTTTTATCAAAGACCATATAAAAAATATTAAATTGAGGAAATACAAATGAAGCTTTCTGCGAAGGTGCTACTCCTAAGTGCCGCGATAAGCTCTGCTACTGCGTTTGCAGATACAGGTGCGCTGCGGGTTAAAATTGTTGATGGTAATGGCAATGCAGTTGTAGGTGCGATGGTTGGTGCATCCACATCTGACAGTTTGACAAGCCGTAAAGGCATTACAGACGCAAACGGTGAAGTAAAGTTGGTTGGTTTGGATCCATCTATTCACTACAGCGTTGTTGTTAATGGCGAAGGCTATCAGCCTATTAAAAGCCAAAATGTAAGAGTGGTAAGTGGTAAGAGCTTTGCTCTTAACTATTCACTAAATGCAACCTCTTCTGATGTCGAAGAAGTTATGGTGCTAGGTCGCACAATGCAGTTGGTTGACACTACTTCTGCAACCGTGGGCCAAGACATTACTCTGGACCTAACGGAATCTTTGCCAACAGGTCGAAGCTTTCAGTCCTATTTGCAATTGGCACCAGGCACTAAGCCTTCTATTGGTGGCAACCCATCGTCAAAATCAGGTGTAAACTACTCTGACGCGGTTGACTCCAAGGGTAATACCTCGGGCTCTTCTACCGACAATATGTATTACATTGACGGCGTTAACATTACCGATCACTTCAATGGTAAGTTTGGCGCAAACTTCAACTCTGAGATTATTCAAGAGCAACAGGTTCTGACCGGCGGCTTGCCTGCTGAATATGAAGGCGGAACAGGTTTAGTTTCTCGTGTAATCACAAAGTCGGGCAGCAACGAATTCCACGGTTCTGTTAACTACTATACTCAAAGTGACAGCCTGGTAGCGGACAACAAACATAGGGAGAGCTCAGCCTTTTCAACGTTTGATACCGCATTCACCTTGGGCGGCCCAATCATTAAAGATAAGTTGTGGTTCTACAGTTCTTATCAGGTTAAAGAGCGTGAAGATGACGTAGCCAGCACTGATGGCGGCGAAATTGTGCGTTCTGTAACCGATGAGCGTAAGTTAGGTTTCTTCAAGTTGACTTGGCAGGCTACAGAAAACGATAAGTTTATCGCCGAGTGGTTTAATGATCCTACTACTATTAGTGGTTCTGATGATCCAACAATTGCGACGAATCGAGATAGAGCTCAAGAGCAAGGTGGTGACAACTACAAGTTCGAATATTCGCATACTTGGGATAACGTTATTTTAACCTTGAATGCTTCTAGCCACGAAGGTGAAATCACCAGTGCGGCAGGTAGTCGTGACACTCGTAACGATGTTGCCTTTTTGGGTATTCCCGCCACTACCGACATGCTAGACCAGGGTGGTTACGGCCAAGACTCAATTGAGTTCCGTAACAAAGACACTTGGTCTGCAACAGTTGAGTGGTTTGTTGACACTGCGTGGGGCTCACATGAAATTAAGACGGGCTATAGCTTCACTGAGAACGAGCGTCAATATAACCTGGTTTACACCGGTGACGGGGCTCAGTACACGTCTATTGGCGCGGGTAATGCTGGCACCACTTTTAGCAGCTACACCAACGATGACTGGGAAGGCTCAAGAGATACATCAGCTGATGACTACACTCGTATTCAAGAAGCAATGGCAAGCAGCCCAGATTCTGCTTACTACAACGGCCTGCTAGACACTGACAATGACGGATCTATTAGCGATTCTGAATTGGATGCTCTTACATTCTCAAGCACAGCGGGTAACCCCACTGGCATGGTGAACGTGTATAAAATTGAGCAAACTCAAGCGGCTTCTTTAGTATTCAGTGCAGAGGGAAGCACTTTCTACATTCAAGATAGCTGGAACCTCAATAACTGGACTATTAACGCTGGTTTGCGTGCAGAACAATGGGAGCATTTCTCATCGGAAGGCACTAAAATCTCTGAGTTTGATTGGGACATCGCGCCTCGTTTGAGTGTTGTTTACGATATAGGCGGCGAAGGTAACAGTAAGGTTTGGGGCTTCATGGGTCGCTATTACGATCCATTGACCACTGAAATGACTTCGTTTGCGGGTACCCTAGCGGGTTCTGTTCGTGAAGAGCAGCTGTTTATTGGTGATCGCTGGTTGAACTTCCGTACTCGTGGTGGCGCTCAGGGACAAGATGCATTCTTTTCTCCAACAACCAAAACGCCTTATACCGATGAGTGGATGATTGGTTATTCTCGTGCATTGACCGACGAGATGAGTGTTCAGGTGACTTATACCGACCGTGTTACTAAAGACATCATGGAAGATTATGACCTCGCTCTTTACACTGACTCAAGTAGCGCAGGCGCAGGCGCCCTGTCGTTGCCACTGTCTTACTTTGGTTATAGCGAAATTCCTGATTCTAACTACGTAATTGCTACTCTAGAAGGCGGCAAGCGTGAGTATCAAGGTCTGGAAGTAACTTTCCGCAAGCATCGTGCTGATAACTGGCAAATGCTGGCGTCTTACACCTATAACACGGCAGAGGGTAATACCAACTCAGACAGCCAAGCCGATTTACAGGGTGACTTCCTTTACTTGGACCCACGTGCTCCAGGTGTTTGGGCTGACCAGCCTGGTAACATCACCCACTTGTTTAAAATGGCGGGTTCTTACTTCTGGGAAAATGGCGTAGAGCTTGGCCTTGTGTACAACTGGAACTCTGGTCTGGCATACAGCCAAACTTACTCCTTGTACGGTCGTAACTCGCCAAACCGCGTTGCAGACGCTTATGACTTTGGTGGTGTAACCACTCGCTGGATTGATCCTAATGCAGTGGGCGCTGAAGAAGCTGAAGCCTATGGTACTCTTGATGTTCGCTTGAAGTATGGTAAGAACTTTGGCAAGTACAATGCCGAGTTCTTCCTAGATATCTTCAACCTTCTGGATGACCAAGCGGTTAACCGTGAAACGGCCCTGACAGCTGGTGACGGTGACTACGACTTCGGTGAAGGAGACAGCTGGGTTGAACCAAGAAGATTCTATCTTGGCGCTCGTATGTCTTTCTAAGTTTAAGTTAACTTAAGTTGAGACCGAAACCGGGGAGTTCGCTCCCCGGTTTTTTTATGCCCATTAATTGAGCGCCCTGATTCCTCAGGAAAGAAATACGATATTCTTTTAATAGTATAAATAATATATTAATGTGCTTGGTATGGTATTCTCCCTCCTAATATAAACACCTTTTCCGGAGCCAAAATGACTAAGCCCAAAATCACACTCATCGACAGCATTGATGTAGGCAACACTTTGGGTGAAGGTGTTATCTGGAACCACCAGAGCGGGGCGGTTTGGTGGACAGACATTCAAGAGTGCACAATCTACCGTTATCACCTTGCCAGCAAAACATTGTCTCAGTGGTCAACGCCAGAGCGCGTAGGTTGTATGGGCTTCATTGAGAATGACAGCCGGCTAATTGTTGCCTTTGAAAGTGGCTTTGCTTATTTTGACTGTGAGTCTGGGGCCGTGGAGTTCTTGGCCAAACCTGAAGCGCAAGTGCTTGGTACTCGCTTCAATGATGGTCGAGTCGATCGTCAGGGTCGATTCTGGTCTGGCACAATGGTCGAAGACTCCGATATTAATACCCAGCTGGGTTCATTGTACTTGTTGGGCCGTGATAATTCGGCCGAGCGGAAAGTGTCTGAAGTGACAATTTCAAACGGCCTATGCTTTAGCCCCGACTCTCAAGTGATGTATCACTCTGACTCTCCCCGTCGGCAAATCTACGCCTACGACTTTGACGCCAGCAGCGGCGAAATTAGCGCAGGAAGGGTACATATCAAAACCGCTAAAGGCTGTTACCCTGACGGTGCCTGCGTCGACAGTGAGGGGTGTCTTTACAGTGCTCAGTGGGGAGGTTCAAGGGTGGTGCGTTATTCACCGGAAGGGCAAGAGCTTGAAATATTGCCTATGCCTGTCAGTCAGGCGAGTTGTGTTGCATTTGGAGGCGAGAATCTCGATTTAATGTTTGTCACCACAGCCCGGGAAGACCTCTCAGAACAAACGCTGTCTCAGCAACCCTTGGCCGGCAGCTTACTGATCTACCAAACAGAGTTTAAAGGTTTAGAAGAGCCTTTTTACAAACTGTAAGCCGAGAATAGATAAACACTGGGTGGCGGCCTGTACGGTTGTGCTTACTTCCGGGCACTCAGCATCAAACGGTTAAACCTTAAGGTTAAAAAAGACCGAGTGAATTCTGGTGATGTATCGCGCGCTATGCTTATGCTTTTAAATGAAGTTAAGAAAGCTTCAATTGCCGCGACTGAAAGTTGCAGGCATAGCTTGTATGACAGGCATTTGTCTTTCCCATTCCCTAGAGCGTGGTAGTTACTGATGTTGGGGCGATATAAGCAGAACGTATCGGGCCTTGGAAATTGGTCTGGGTCACGGTTTGCAGACGAGCTTAGGACGACGATACGGCTTTGCGCGGGAATTGATGTTCCATACAGTACAAGGTCTTTTTGAGTGTGTATCAAAATTCCAGAATAAGGCGAGTAAAGCCTCCAAACTTCCTCCAGAAAGGGGGCAATAGTTGGAGGCGACTGATGCAGTTTTCGCCAAAGTTCCGGCTCAACGCTTAACAAATGCAGGGCTCTTGTTAATAGTTGAATCGTGATAATGCTTGTTGATGGAAAGAACTCGCTGAGTATCGTGAAACTTGATGGAGAGGCCTGAAAATATCTCCGCTTTTCTTCGAGGCATTCTCTATAAGACCTAAGTATTTTTTTGGACAAGCACTCAGATTCGGCCGCATTGAGCTTAAATAGCAGGGTGAAACTCTGCAAAACATAATGCTTGGCAAATATTTGAATGAAATCGAAAGGTGTAGCAGCCCCTATGTCATGGGTAAACGACTTTGCTAAGTTGAATAATTTTGTGCCTTGAAAAGTGAGGTTTGCGGCTTCTATTGGCGGGCGGTCAGGTAAGCTTATTAATTGTTGATTGGCCGACCTAAATAGCTGGGTATTGCCTAACAAAAAATGACAGTCTGCATACCGGCTAACGAGCCACGCATTGTAGCTCGGTGAATAGTGCAGGGCATCACGGCTTCTAAGCCTGGCGAAGATAGGGTTGGGAGAGCGTGATAAATCGGGTGCAAGCGAGTGTGCTTGAATCGATAAAGGTGAATCGACAATTTCATGGGTGGTCATGGCAAGTTCCTTTTGAACGATTAGAAAACCCTTTCCAATAACGTATTTCCCTGTAATAGCGACAAAAACTCACAAGGTTAAAGTATCAATACTCATGACGTGGGCGACAGAATTCGATATTTTCCAACCACCGTTCCCTGAACAAACCAACTCTTGTCCAACTTTCTCAACCTGCCTGGCCAGTTAGGGTTATTGGCACTGAGCATGGCCAGCCCATCTACAACAAGTTTTTGCCTGAGCACAGAATTATTATGGTCGCGTTTGCTCGCAATGACATACGCCTTGTGAGAGGCCGCAATGTCAGGGTCAACAATTATCACGTCATCAATATTAAAGCGAGGGTACATACTCTCGTCTTCGATCTTTAGCGCAAAAGCGTTATCCGAGCAGGCGCAAGGGCGGTGAATAAGTTGCGGGTTCAGCTCGTTGGCGTTGAAATGGTTGGGTAAGCAATTTAGCTGAAACCAAGGCAGCAAGGGCAGAAGCGGAGGGGTGTCGACCGCAGACCTATTCACCTGCCAGTGACTGTCTTGCAGAATATAGGAAGGTGGCCCTTCTCCCGTGCTTAGCCAAACAGCGGATACATTTAGGTGCTGTGCGATACTCTTTACGCGTGGGCGGCGAGGAAAATTTTTACCACTGAGCCATTGCTGTACCGACTGAGGTTTAACCTGCAGCACTCGCGCCAAATCAGATTGGTTTAAAGGCGACGAATTAAGGGCTGTTTTTAGGCGGTGAGAAAATGTCATATCGAAGATATTATCGCTTTATTTCAACTATAGAACTGTTTTAGTTAATTGACAGATTAAGAGAGCTCAACCTTCCCTCTCTTATACTTAAGAGGGCCTTAGGCATCTTGCGTGTCGCCCGAAGCGCAATACAATTCAATTTTTCCTATGGTAAGGCCATACAGCACCCAGTTGTCATCAAACTTGGAAAATTGGATTTTTTCGCACAACTTGGTGGTTAGAAGGTAAGGCGTTTCATCTATTTGTACCAATTGCCGAATCACCGAAAATGGTTCGTTGTAGGCGCGAACGATGACAAAGCAAGGCTGGTCTCCTTCAGAAGGTGCTTCAATATCAGTCATCGGTTCTACAATGATATATTCTCCAATGCCGAAGTATGGGTCCATAGAGTCGTCACAAATCTGTAGTGAGAAAGCTTTCTTAGAGCAGGGAAAGGGGCGATCAATCACATCGTGTATTATGCGGCCTAAATCGAATATTTCATGGCTTTTGGCGACATCAAACCAGGAGTAAACCGGCAAGCTGGGTGGTTTCTTGTGTCTATATTTTTTCTGGCTCTCCGAATATTCACGGAAGTCATTGTGGGTCGTGGGGGGGATGCCCATTGTTAGCCAAGATTCCACTACGCCAAGTGTCAAGGCAATTTCTGATGTTCGTAAATGCCTAGGGAAGTTTTTACCACTTAGCCACTGTTGCACTGACTGCGGTTTAACACTCAGTCGCCTGGCGAGTTCCGATTGGCTTAGCTTAGAGTCATGCAGTGCTTTTTGAAGTCGGTCTGAAAAATTCATCTAGCGATAATAGCAGCAATGATAATAAAGACATTGCAATTTTAAACTGACCCGCGGTCTTTAATTTGTCGTTTTATTAAGTGTCCTCCCTATTTTCAGACATTTTTAGTTGGCTTGGCTTTATTTTTACTGGAAAAATGAAGGTTCATTACAAATTTAATTGTCGATAATGTAGGTTCGTTACAATTGTGAACTGATCTTCATTCTTGGAAGGCGAAATATTTTTCGCTTAAGGTGTTTATTTTGGGAAAGGCTTTCGATTGTAAAGTAACCGCTTGGCGTCAATATCGTCATCTAAAGGGTTGTGTGATTTTTTTGGGATTAGGAGGGCTGTGGAGGGCTACGGAGGGCTATGGATGGCTGTGGAGGGTCTTGTCGATTTACACGGAGAAATTATCGCCCCTTAGCGTTTAAAGTATTGACCATGCCCTAAATAAGCTGCTGAAAATAAAATACCTTCGCAGCAGCTTAAGGCAATAGAATTTTGCGTCGAGTTTATTCGTCCATATCATTAATTTTATCAAATTTATATCCCAGCTCAAATTGATCTCTTGCCCATGCGCAGGCTTCCAGGCGGTTTCTGAAGTTGTGCTTTTTGAAAAGGTTGTAAAGGTGGCTTTTGATTGTGTGCTCACTCAATGTCAGTTCTTGGGCTATGTCCTGATTGGTGTGGCCTCGGCAAATTGAATGTAGAATTTGTTGTTCCCGCTTCGTGAATACCTTGCTGCTAGCTCTAAAGGTTGGCAGTTTGCGGTGAGAGTCAAGAAATTTTTGCATCAAGTGTCTGGGCAGCCAGAGCTTGCCATGAATGATTTCTTCAAGGCCCGTGAGTAATGTGCTGTACTGGTTTGTGTCGTAAAAAATACCCTTTATTTGAGGTAGAGTCACTAAGCTTTCGAAACGGCTATTTTCTTTCGTGTTAAATAGCGCCACATTGCAGTGTTTCGTACGCATTGATTTTTTCGACAAGAGATCAAACACCTTGCTGAAATTATAGTGGCTGCAATCAATAAGTATGATATTGCTATGTTCCTTTGTAAGGTTAATGCTTGCAAAATCCTCCACAATTTCGCTGTCTGTTTGAAACTGCTTCTTGATGCAGTTGGTGAGCGCGTTTGTCTGCATGTTTTCGATGCCCAATACAACTATATTTGCTGACATTTTTTTAGCTATGTCAATATTATCATTGTCTGAAATGGCTTCGCCGTCTGGGGTGGTTTCATTGTCTAAGATGTTTTCATTGTCTAGGGTGGGTGCGCAGTCTAAAATAGCATCGTCGTTTAAGGTAGTCCCTTCGTTTAAAGTAGCTCCTTCGTTTAAAGTAGTCCCTTCGTTTAAAGTAGTTCCTTCGTTTAAGGTAGTCCCTTCGTTTAAAGTAGTTCCTTCGTCTGAAATGGTCCCTTCGTTTAAAGTAGTCCCTTCGTCTGAAATGGTCCCTTCGTCTGAAATGGTCCCGCCGCCTAAAGTGGTCATTGTTGTTTCCTGTATTTGTCTATTTTCGCAATTTTCCACCACCTTGAATTCATCCACATAATCAGCTTTGTTGTTCATGGGGTGGTCTAATTATTTATAACGTATTTTGTTGGCCAATCCACACCTGGTAAATTATTATTTTTCCAAAATATTGGGCTCTGGAGGCCGGCAAATATTAAATATTATTATTTGATACTAAATGTTCAATTTTAATGAATAATGTTCGTTATCTTTTGTGTTATTACTAGCGGTCTGAGTGTGATTGCTTCGGGCTTTAACTTAAGCGCGAGCTGCTACTGCGGGTCGTTTTTTGAGTTATTTTTTGGGCGATGATCTCTGCGTATCAGATAAAATTATCGCTTCCCAGAGTGTGGGTATGCTCAGGCATAGACGTAAATATAGGAGTGTAATTCTTAACATAATTGTTATCTAATGGAGATCGAAAAAATGGAAGTTGTTAATAGGGAAGTTAACATTACATCGAACAAGCCCCTTGTGGATTGTCGGGTTTTAACTTGTAGGGAAGGCGTGGCGCGCAGTCGAGAGCTTAACGATCTTTGGTTGCAAAGTCATTATGGCGCCCTAAGGTGCTATTTTGGTCGTCGCTTGTCAGATTGGCATGACATCGATGATTTAGTGCAAGAAACTTTA
>Ga0105357_10001864_pt1 | contig 11300 bp, 11 predicted proteins | sample GOMGulsemesocosm_4_FD_83660 | JGI IMG/M metagenome (GOLD analysis project Ga0105357, IMG submission 83660) | Methane-oxidizing microbial communities from mesocosms in the Gulf of Mexico - GOM15B Gulf of Mexico | ecosystem: Environmental > Aquatic > Marine > Cold seeps | place: USA: Gulf of...
TTGATGCTTGAGCCTTTATTTCGCTGTAATTTAGAGTGTTCTGGTTGTGGCAAGATTGATTATCCAGATGATATTTTAAATAAGCGCTTATCCGTTGAAGAGTGTTTGCAAGCTGTTGATGAATGTGGCGCTCCTATGGTGTCTATTCCTGGGGGCGAGCCTTTAATTCATAAAGAAATGCCAGAAATTGTTGCGGGCATTGTTGCGCGTAAAAAATTCATCTACCTTTGTACCAATGCTTTGTTATTGAAAAAGAAGATTGATGATTACACGCCATCGCCTTATTTAACTTTTTCTATTCACTTAGATGGTAACCAACTAAGACATGATGCGTCTGTGTGCCAAGAGGGTGTTTTTGATATTGCCGTTGACGCAATTAAATTAGCATTAGGTAAAGGCTTTCGGGTCACCATTAACTGTACCTTGTTTCAAGGTGAAACACCGCAAGAAGTGGCTGACTTTTTAGATTATGCGACTGAACTGGGTGTTGAAGGTATTACCATTGCGCCGGGATTTAGTTATGAGCATGCGCCTGACCAAGATTCTTTTATTTCTAGCCATGCAGCCAAAGAATTATTCCGTGGTATTTTTGCTATCGGAAAAAATAAAAGCTGGAAATTAAATCACTCGTCACTGTATTTAGATTATTTGGCTGGCAATCAAAACTATGACTGTACGCCGTGGGGTAATCCAACGCGTAATGTATTTGGCTGGCAAAAACCGTGTTATTTATTATCCGACGAAGGCTATGTTGATAGTTTTCAAGAGATGATGGATTCTACGCCATGGGATAAATATGGAGCAGGTAAAAACCCTAAGTGCGAAGGCTGTATGGCACATTGTGGTTACGAAGCAACGGCGGTGTCAGATACTTTAGCGCATCCCTTAAAGGCTTTAGGTGCAGCCATTCGTGGTCCTAAAATTGATGGGCCTATGGTTGAAGCGCCAAGTTATAAAGGTTCATCATTAAGTGATATTCCTGTCACAGTTGATTCCGGCAACGCTTAGTTTTTAGTATGAACGAATATCTAAGTGCATTAGCGGCAATCATTTGGTTAATAACTGCATTATTGCCGTGGCAGCCTTGGCGAGTAAGAGAGGTTTTAGAGGCAGATGAACAAGGGTCTGTCGATTTAAGTGATGTAACCGTAGTCATTCCGGCACGAGACGAAGCGTCGGTGATCGCGGATACTTTACAAGCACTCAAATTACAAGGGCAGGGCTTGCGCGTTATTCTGGTGGATGATGAATCAACGGATGGCACTGCTGAGATTGCATTAAATCAAGATTTAGCAAGCTTAGCTATTATCAGTTCTGCATCTTTACCTAAAGGTTGGACTGGGAAATTATGGGCGCAAGAGCAGGGATTGAAAGCGGTTAAAACACCACTGACGTTGTTGTTAGATGCGGATATTCACTTAATGCCTGGTATTTTGGCAAGTTTAATCAATAAGCGACATAGTGAAAATCTACAATTTGTTTCACTGATGGCGATCTTAAAAGTGGATAGCTTTTGGGAGAAAATGCTGATGCCCGCCTTTATTTATTTTTTTAAAATGCTCTATCCTTTTGCTTTAGCTAATAATCCCAAAAGCAAGATGGCCGCAGCAGCGGGTGGTTGTATTTTAGTAGATACTACAGCCTTACAAGCTATAGGTGGTATGGCGGCGATCAAAGGCGCGGTGATTGATGATTGCTCTTTAGCCAAGAAAATTAAGCAGTCCGGTTATAAAACTTGGGTAGGATTGACTCACGGCGTGATCAGTCAGCGACCTTATGTTTCTTTAACTGAAATATGGGATATGGTGGCGCGCACTGCTTATACTCAGCTGTTGTATTCCAATAGTTTGTTGTTGGCTTGTACTTTTATTATGACGCTGATGTATGTGTTACCGCTCATTGGTTTGCTGTGTTTTTCTGGCAGTGAGTGGTTTTTTTCGTTGTTTTCTGTAGTCGTTATGCTGGGGCTTTATCTCCCTACTTTACGTTTTTATGCGCTTAATAGAGCGTGGGCTTTATGTATGCCAGTGATTGCTGGATTATATTTATTAATGACCTGGACTTCTGCTATCCGTTATTGGCGGGGTGAGCGTTCGCGCTGGAAAGGTCGTATTTATCAGAAAGGTTGAACTATTATGACGTTATTAACAAAAATGATAGCTGCGTTTTTTTTGCTTTTTTTAAGTCAGCTCGTTGCTGCTGAGGTCGATGAAACTGAAGTTGCTAGCCAAGTTGTTCAAGGATTTCAAGCTGAGCTGTTAAATGTTATGCAGCAAGGCGATAAGTTGAGCTTTGCACAGCGCTTTGACGAGTTAAAATCCGTCGTTATCAAAACTCATGATTTAGCTAAAATCACTCGAATTATCGTCAGTAAGGAATGGAAAAACTTAACGACAGAGCAGAAACAGAAGCTAATTCAAAAGTTTAGTACTTTAAGTATTGCTTCTTATGCGCATTATTTTAAGAGTTTTTCGGGGGAAAGTTTTAACATAGAGTCAGTGAAGCAGTTATCTCCAGGGCAGATTTACGTACACACGTTTTTAGTGTTACCGGATGATAAGGATGTCAGTATGGATTACTTATTGAAAAAAACCGGCGATAACTGGCGCATTATTAATATCATCACAAATGGCGTTAGTGATTTGGCGTTAAAGCGCTCTGAATATGTCGCTGTTATTCAGAAATCGGGTTTTGATGTATTAATAACTGAAATTTCTGCTAAAATCGAAAAATTCTCTCAGTAAAAAATTAAGTGTAATGTGTGTGAATAATCGATTGATTTCTCGTTTTATTGGTATTGTTGGTATTTTGCTATTAACGGCCTGCGCTAGTTCAGGGGAGATAGCTGAAGTCAATGCGCAAGATCCGCATGAAGACTTGAATCGCAGCATGCATGCTTTTAATGATGGCGTGGATACCTATGTAACGTCGCCATTAGTAACTGGGTACCAGTGGGTTCTTCCGGATTTTTTAGAAACCACAGTAACGAATTTTTTTAATAATTTAAAAGAACCTAAAACAGTTCTTAATGATGGCTTGCAAGGTAAAGAGCAACAAGCAGGTGTTGATTTTGAACGCTTTCTAATTAATACCTTGTTGGGTTTTGGCGGTTTGATTGATGTCGCTAGCTATGCTGATATTGAGTATCATGAAGAAGACTTCGATCAGACTCTAGCTGTTTGGGGCGTGCCTAGAGGTGAATATTTGGTTCTCCCTTTATTAGGTCCTTCAGCTTATCGAACGATTCCTGGTGAGATTGTTGACGCTTTTTGTAGTCCAACCACTTATGCTATTTGGCCTATACAATTATTAGGTGTTTTTAACGCCCGTTCTAATGCAGCTCAGTCTTTAAATTTCATTAATGAGGCAGCTGTTGATCCGTATGTATTTATGCAAGCCTCATATTTGCAATGGCGTGATTATCAAATTACGGAAGGCGCGAATACCTCAGATAACTTGCTTATTCCAGATATGGATGAAATGTTTGATGAAGAAGAATTGGAAACGTTGGAAATTGGACTATAAAGTGTGCATATAATGACTCAAAATGAAAAAGCTATTAAGAAAACAAAAACGTGGTTAGAAAAGGTTGTTATCGGACTTAATTTTTGCCCTTTTGCCAAGCCAGTTTTTGAACAAGGGAAAGTTCATTTTCAAGTCAGTGATGCCCAATCATTAGACTGTTGTTTAGAGGACTTAGCGGCTGAGGCGCTTAGGTTGGATCAACAAAGCTCAATAGAAACCACGTTGCTTATTTACGAAAATTCTTTGCAAGATTTTGAAAATTTCTTGGATGTTGTCGATATAGCTAATGATTTTATGGAAGAGCAGGGTTATGAAGGTGTTTATCAATTAGCCAGTTTTCATCCCGACTATTGTTTTGCTGATAGCGACGACGATGACCCGGCTAATTATACCAACCGGTCACCCTATCCCATGTTGCATTTGATTCGCGAAGAGAGCATGGAGCGCGCTTTGGCAAGCTATAAAAACCCAGAAAATATTCCCGAAACGAATATAAAGCTTGCAAGAGAGTTGGGTTTGGAGAAGATGCAGAGTTTATTGAAAGAGACTTTGTAGGGGGGGGCTCGAGTTCACAGATCTCTTGGTATCTATGGGCTAAAGCCGCGCCTTATTTAGTTGGTGGATGATGGTGTGTGATAAGTATTATGCCGCCGTTTTCTCTATTTCAGATAATAAAAACTCAACTTCCGCTAGAATTTTCCGCCTAAAAAAGATAAAACGCCAACGGCTACCACCGCACTGTTTCCAGAGCATAGTCGAACGAATTCCCGCGAGTAATAAGGCTCTTATTTTATTGATAATGTCTGTTGAAGCCAAGTAAGATTGGTCGCCATTGACCATGATTCGCGGGTTTATCGTGCTAATTGTAGTGTGGTAAATATCGGCTAAATTGGCGATGACATTTTCATGCATAATACCAAAATGTTCGCATTGAGCTTGGGCAATCTTTATCTTGTGTTGCACTTGCTTCTGCATATCTGGGCTGTTAGAAAATTTACCTTCTAAAAATACTAATGACGCAGCATACCGAGCTTGCTCGGGATTAGTCATTTTGTTACTACTCAGTTGTGTTTGTAGCTCCTCTAAACCGATTCGTATTCCCGCTAAGTCGCCATAAATATCCACTGGATTGTCTACATCAATGGCTAATAAACTGCTTAAACTGACTTCGATAGCGGCGTTATCTGCTTTTCCTGTGGTTGCTAATTGTTGAACTAAATGCGCAGCTTGAGCTATGCCTGCGAGAGCAATGGTTTGATAGGTAATCGTTTGAAATGACATGAATTAGCAAGTTTGAGTAGGTGAACACATTTTTTGTGTCGGGCGATTTTCTTTTAACCAAGAGGAAATTCCATTGGAGAGATGTGATACATGGGACATATTAAGTTGACCAGTTAAATAATGACCTACTTTACCGCTGCGTCCACCTGAATGACAGACTAAGATAATTTCCTGATTGGGTGATGTTTGTAGTTGTTTTACGGCTGCTAACCATTGTTTTGCATTAGATTTGCCGTTTTTATCGAAAAACTTAATAGGGTGACTGCCAGGAATAATTCCCGTTTTTTGCCATTCTTGTGGGGTACGAATATCAATAACTAAGGCTTTATTATTCAATTCATTGCTAACATCATTAGCCGTTAAATTAATGAGTTCCGCTGCACTCAAGATTTTTGTGGTGAATAAAAAGAAAAGTATCAGTGCGTGTTTAATCAACATAATAATGACTTATATAGTAAGTGAGATTTATTCATTAAAACTGAATTTATTAGCAATTTATATCATGATTATTGTTTATGAGTCGAGTATGATGTAACGCTAATTTATCAATAATGTTAAGGAGACAATAATGACAACATCAGTAAAATTAACCGTAACAGGAATGAAATGTGGTGGTTGTGAAGGTACTATCAAAAAAGAATTAGATGGCAAAGACGGTATTGTATCTGTTGATACCAGCCATGTTGACGATTATGTTGGTGTGGTATTTGATGATGCAGTTATTAGTGAAGATGATGTCATTGAGTTGATTGAAAAAGCAGGTTTTACGGTAGAAGATTAAATAGTAAAAAGTTTATGACGTCTGTAATAAAATGCAAGAGGTGAGCTATGAGTAAAGAAAATCCCACTCAAAATCAAGATAGTCCAGAGACTGAGGTTCGTTTATCCATCCTAGGGATGCGTTGTGCAGGTTGTATTGGCGCGGTAGAAACCGCCTTAAATTCTGTTGCAGGCGTGACTTCTGTTGAAGTAAATTTTGCCGACCATTCTGCTGTAGTGAAAGGTAAGGTCGATCCTGAATTGATGAAAAAATCTCTGAAGGACTCAGGTTATGATGCTGCGGTTATGGAAGGCTTTGAAGATCCGACCGAGCAAGAAGAGCAAGAAATGGCGAGGTATCGCCAGTTAGTGCGCAAGGCAGCAGTTGCCGCTGTCTTTGGTATCCCATTAATGCTTGTCGGTCATTTTGGTGGTGTACCGGATATAGGTTCAGAAACAGGTAACTGGTTTTGGCCGGAGGTTGCTTTAATTACGTTGGGTATTTTATTTTACTCGGGTGGTCATTTTTTCGTTGGTGCAGTTAAAGCCTTGAAGGCTGGCCAAGCAAATATGGATACCTTGATCGCACTGGGAACAGGCTCGGCGTGGTTGTATTCTTGTGTAGTCATCGATTATTCTGAATATTTACCTTCTTTATCAGCGCATGCCTATTTTGAAGCTGCCATTATTATTCTCGCATTTCTTAATTTTGGAGCTGCATTAGAGACCAAAGCGCGCGGCAAAACATCCAGTGCCATTCGTGCATTAATTGGCTTGCAGCCGCGTACAGCGCGAGTCGTTAGAGACGGGCAAGAAATAGATATTCCGATTGAAGAAGTCGGTTTAGGCGAAACGCTGAGAATACGGCCAGGCGAAAAAATTGCTGTTGATGGTGTGTTAGTTGAAGGCCATTCCACTGTAGATGAATCTATGTTGACGGGTGAATCTTTACCGGTTGAAAAAGTTGAAGGCTCTACGGTTGCCGCTGGAACAATGAATCAGCAGGGCAGCTTTATGTATCAAGCGACGCGCATTGGTCGAGATACTGCGTTAGCACAAATTATTAAAAGCGTGCGTCAGGCACAAGGTAGCAAGCCTGAACTCGCTAAATTAGCCGATAAAATTGCCAGTATTTTTGTGCCTGTTGTCGTTGCTATTTCGGTATTCACCTTTATTATTTGGAATACTTGGGGGCCTGAGCCTTCATTGGGTTATGCCTTTGTTACTGCGATGACGGTATTAGTCATTGCCTGCCCTTGTGCGTTAGGGTTAGCAACACCTATTTCAGTGATGGTAGCGGTCGGGCGTTCGGCGCAATCCGGTATTTTGATTCGTAATGGCGATGCTTTGCAATCTGCCGGCAAAATCACCACTTTGGTATTAGATAAAACAGGTACCGTTACAGAAGGCAAGCCAACGGTAGCCACTATCGAAGCCTATGCTCATTACACACAAGATGACGTATTGCAATTAGCCGCGAGCATCGAAAAAGGTTCAGAGCATCCATTGGCCTCAGCGATTATGAATGCCGCTGAAGCCAAGCAATTAAAACTAGCGCGTGCGAAACAATTTCACGCTGTTGCTGGGCATGGTGTTTCTGCATTGATTAAAGATCAAGCCGTATTGTTTGGTAATGAAGCCTTAATGCAAGAAGAAAAGGTTGATTGCGAGGCATTTAAAGCCACTATGCTGAGTCTAGCTGAGCAAGGGCAAACGCCGATGCTATTAGCAGTTGATGGGCAGGTTGCTGGTATTATTGCCGTTGCTGATCCGATCAAAGTTGATTCAGCAGCAGCCATTGCAAAATTACAAGAGCAAGGTGTGCGCGTGTTAATGGTGACGGGCGATAATAGCGTTACCGCTCAGGCAATTGCCAAACAAGCGGGCATTACCGAAGTGCGTGCTCAAGTCTTGCCGCAAGATAAAGCCGCTATCGTTAAAGAGCTACAACAAGCGGGTCAGATTGTCGGCATGGTTGGTGATGGTATTAATGATGCGCCTGCCTTAGCGCAAGCCGATGTAGGCATAGCGATTGGAACAGGAACAGATGTTGCTATAGAAAGTGCTGATATTGTGATCCTGCAAGGATCATTATTAAAAGTACCGGAAGCAATGCTGTTATCTAAAGCAACGGTAGCTAATATTAAGCAAAACCTATTTGGTGCGTTTATTTATAATGCATTAAGTATCCCAATTGCCGCTGGTTTGTTGTATCCCGTCTTTGGTATTTTATTAAGTCCAATGATTGCGAGTGCAGCGATGGCGATGTCTTCTGTTACTGTGGTCACTAATGCTAACCGTTTACGCTGGATGGATTTGAATGCCACTGAGAAAATGGATTACAAACAGCAGCTTTTAGATTTAGTAGAGGCTTTTAAAAAGAGTTTGGCATAAGTTACATTTAATTAAAACATCACAGCTAACAGCGCTTATTAAGCGTTGTTAGCTGTTTTTTTATAAGGAACAGGAAATGTTATGCATTTAGCGGATATTCAGCAACAGGTAGGTGGTGAGTTAGTTGGCGATAAAAATGCCGTCGTAACTGCTGTGAATTCTTTAGATTTGGCCGTTGCTGGTGAGATTTCATTTGCTGAAAATGATAAGTATCTAGCGGCAGCCCAACAAAGTAATGCGTCGATTCTGATTGTGCCTAAAAGTTTTCCTGAATTGGCAGGTAAAAATGTCTTGAAGGTTGATAAACCTAAAGAAACTTTTATTGGCATTATGATGATGTTTGATAAAACTGAAGCTAGATTCGCAGGCATTCATAGCTCAGCAGTGATTTCTGAAGAGCAAGTCAGTATTGCCGATAATGTCGCGCTTGCCGCGCATGTCTGTATTCAAGGTAATGTCACTATAGGCGCTGGCACATCGATTGATGCTAATACCTTTATCGGTCATGATGTCGTGATGGGTGTGAATTGTAGAATTGGCCCGAATGTTACGATTCTTTCTAAAGTGACTCTGGGTAATAATGTCACTATTCATTCAGGAACTGTGATTGGCGGCGATGGCTTTGGCTATTTCTGGGATGGTCAACAACAGAAAAAAGTGCCGCAATTAGGTGGTGTCTTAATTGAAGATAACGTCGAAATTGGCTGTAATGTCTGTGTCGATAGAGCAACTTTTGGCATGACTCGTATCGGCAAAGGTACAAAGATCGATAACCTAGTGCAAATCGCACATAACAATAATATTGGTGAGCATTGTATTATCGTTTCCCATGTTGGCTTGTCAGGTAGTGTTACCTTAGGTAAGCGCGTGACCTTAGCGGGGCAGGTCGGTATTGCTGATCATATTACCATGGGTGATGGCTCAACAGCCGCCGCAAGAACCGGCATATCCAAAAACGTACAGCCGAATCAAGTGGTCTGGGGCGCACCCAATCGGCCGATTAAACAAGTGATGCGTGAAATGGCCAGTATTCCTAAATTGCCGGCCTTATTAGGTCAGGTGAAAGCTATTTTAAAACGCTTATCTGAAGTTGAGCAAAAGCTAGAAAGTTTAGATAAATAGTAAACAAGTAGGGCGTGGCTTTAGCCCGCTTTTCATGCATATGCGGGCTAAAGCCACGCCCTACCTAGTGAAAAAATGAACCCTATCAATTCGCTTGCACTAGCGGACTAAAATCCGCCCTACTTACTAAAACATAATGAAAATGAGTTTAAAAACTCCGTGGCTACTGCCTATCCTATCCGGCATCTTAATCGGCACCAGCTATATTCCTTTCCCTCCTTGGGCTTCCTTGTTTGCATTTATTCCGTTATGGAGTTTTTGGGCGCAGCAAACACGGTTGCGTAATGTCATACTCAGCGGTATTTTAGCTACCTTTGTGTTTACCTTAATCGGCTTTAACTGGGTTACTTTCCTACTACATGAATTTGCCCATTTACCGTGGTTTGTAGCTGTCTTAGGTATGCTGTTATTTGCGTTGATTGCGCATTTATTCGTTCCCGTTGCAGGTATTTTATGGTTTATTGGCTATAAGAAAAAGCTCTATACTGGCTGGCAATCTATCTTAGTTATGAGCTTGTTCACGGCTTTAAGTCTGTGGGCACTTCCAATGCTTTTTAAATGGAACTTCGGCTATGCGTGGTATGGCGTGCAAATGCCCGTTTACCAATTAGCAGAATATATAGGCTTTAGTGGCCTGAGTATGTTGACGCTACTTGCTAATGTCCCCTTATATTTTGCATGGCAGAATAGGTATGACAAAGCCGCAAGAAATAAAATACTACTGCGTTTTGTTACCGTTTTTATGATGTTAAATGCCTTTGGTTTAAGCACTAAAGCATTTCTACCTAAACCCAATGCTTCTTTCAATGCTTTATTGGTACAAGCCAATATTGGTAATGCAGAAAAAGTCGCTGCTGAATTTGGACGCGGTTTTTACAGTAAAATCATTCAACAATACCAAGATGTTACCGATTCAGGTTTGCGCGCGCATGCTGGTAAAGAGATTGATTTTATTCTGTGGTCTGAAACAGCATTCCCCATTTTGTTAAATGATCAATATCAGAACAGCCATTACGCGCAGCAATTAATCCAATATGTGAATGATCGACACGTGCCCTTAATTACAGGTTCTTATGCCAAAGACCTGCAGACGGGCTTAATCACCAATTCTTTATTTACCTTAAATGCAAAAGGTGAAGTACAGTCACCTTATTACAGTAAATCCATTTTATTAGCCTTTGGTGAATTCCTGCCGGGAGAAGAATACTTTCCCGTATTGAGAGAGTTATTGCCAATGGTCGGTAATTTCGGTCGAGGTGCAGGCCCAACGAAATTATTGACGCTAAATGACTATAAAATAGGTCCACAAATTTGTTATGAAAGTTTGTTTCCTGATTTTTCTATTTCTCTAGCCGATTTAGGCGCGCAATTTATTGTCAATGTCACCAACGACTCTTGGTATGGCACATGGCAAGAACCGTATCAGCATATGATCATGACCCTAGCTCGAGCAGTAGAAACTCGCCGTCCCTTAGTACGTGTAACCAATACCGGCATTTCTACCGTGGTGTTGGCATCGGGTGAAATATTACAACAATCTCCCATGCATGAGACTTGGTCTGGCTTGTATGAAGTGCCGTATTTAACAGAACCTAAAGTAACTTATTATCAACGGAATTTTTGGTTGATGCCGAATTTATTCGGGGGGCTGTTAGTGTTGCTGTTGTTGAATGGGGTGAGGGTACGAATGGTGAAGGATTGAAGGGGTATTATTAGCAAGTCCGTATGAAGCCAGCGTAATACGGGACATTTGTCGCCCGCGTTTCCGGTATTCCGTAAACTCCATGCGGGCTACGAGAGGATGTTGAAATGGCAATAGGTATAATTATTACCATCGAGAACTGCTGTTTGATTTGTAACTACAATATAATTATACTCATTGCATGAATAGCTTAAAATTTGAGTGGGATGAAAATAAAAATCTCTCAAATAAGAAGAAGCACGGCATCTCGTTTGACGAGGCTAAAACGGTGTTTGCTGATGAGTTAGCACGATTAATTCCTGATCCCGATAATTCAGAAGGCGAAGCGCGGTTTATTCTTATGGGAATGAGTTCACAATATAGTTTATTAACGGTTTGTCATTGTGAGCGAAGCTCGAACACTATTCGCATCATTTCAGCTCGAAAAGCTGATAAACTTGAACGAAAACAGTATGAGGGCTTTAGTTATGCGTGAATCTTACGATTTTTCAGAGTCGGTTAAAAATCCCTATGCCAA
>Ga0105357_10001871_pt1 | contig 11281 bp, 12 predicted proteins | sample GOMGulsemesocosm_4_FD_83660 | JGI IMG/M metagenome (GOLD analysis project Ga0105357, IMG submission 83660) | Methane-oxidizing microbial communities from mesocosms in the Gulf of Mexico - GOM15B Gulf of Mexico | ecosystem: Environmental > Aquatic > Marine > Cold seeps | place: USA: Gulf of...
ACCGCCTGCTGCATTTCCTTACGGTGAATACGAATGGAGCCGCCACCCAGCTCGGTGCCGTTAAGCACCATGTCGTAGGCACGAGACAGGGCAGTAGCCGGTTCGGCCTGCAGCTCTTCCGGGGAGCACTTGGGCGCAGTGAACGGATGATGCAGCGCAGACAGCGAACCGTCGTCGTTCTCTTCAAACATGGGGAAATCAACGACCCAGAGCGGAGCCCATTCGCACGTCAGCAATTCCAGATCACCGCCCAGTTTGATGCGCAAGGCACCCAACGCCTCTGAAACGACCTTGGCCTTGTCAGCCCCGAAGAAGACGATATCGCCATCAACGGCACCCACCCGATCCAGGATCACCTCAAGGTTGTCTTCCGGGATGAACTTGACGATCGGCGACTGCAAGCCTTCCAGCCCCTTGGCACGCTCATTGACCTTGATGTAGGCCAGACCTTTGGCGCCGTAAATGCCGACGAACTTGGTGTAGTCATCAATTTGCTTGCGCGGCATGCTGGCTCCACCAGGCACGCGTAGCGCTGCAACACGCCCCTTTGGATCATTGGCCGGACCGCTGAACACCTTGAATTCCACACCCGCCAGCTGATCAGCAACGTCAACCAGCTCAAGCGGGTTACGCAGATCCGGCTTGTCGGAGCCATAGCGACGCATGGCTTCTTCAAAGGTCATGTGCGGGAACTCACCCAGCTCTACATCCAACACCTGCTTGAACAGCTGACGAATCATGCCTTCGGTCAGCCCCATGATATCGGCTTCGTCAAGGAAGCTGGTTTCAATATCGATCTGGGTAAACTCCGGCTGACGATCAGCACGCAGATCTTCGTCGCGGAAGCACTTAGCAATCTGATAATAACGATCAAACCCAGAAACCATCAGTAGCTGCTTGAATAGTTGAGGCGACTGCGGCAGGGCGAAGAAGTGGCCAGGATGGGTACGGCTAGGCACCAGATAGTCGCGCGCACCTTCAGGGGTAGCGCGAGTCAGAATCGGTGTTTCCACATCCAGGAAGCCATTTTCATCCAGGTAGCGACGAATGCTGCTGGTGATCTGCGAGCGCAGTTTCAGCTTGGCGGCCATCTCCGGACGGCGAAGATCGATAAAACGGTAACGCAGACGGGTTTCCTCGCCAACGTCGGAGTATTCATTCAGGGGGAAGGGGGGCGTTTCTGCCTGGTTGAGCACTTCCAGTTCATAGCCCAACACTTCAATCGCACCGGAGGCCATGTTCGGATTCACCGCACCCGCAGGGCGCGCGCGCACCTTGCCGCGGATACGCACTACGTATTCGCTGCGCACACCATCAGCCAGCGCAAAGGTTTCTTCACGGTCAGGGTCAAACACTACCTGAGCCAGGCCTTCACGATCGCGTATATCCAGGAAAATCACCCCACCGTGGTCGCGACGACGATGAACCCAGCCGCAAAGAGTAATTTCCTGGTCCGCCAGCGTTTCGTTCAGCTGGCCGCAATAATGGGTACGCATCATGGTGTGGTGCTTCCTGTGATCGGCAATAATGGGCATATCCGACGGCACTGACTGGGCCGCCGAGACAGGTGCCTGGATAAAAACGGCATAATATACCCGAAAACGCCCTCTCGATGGGAGTCATAAGCGAGACAGCTCGCCAGCAATAGCGTGCAAGCAGAGTCCGCGCCGATTCTCGATAGGCCAGCGCCAGAAATTGAACACCATTGCTCCGGCCAAGGAAGGGCAAAACAGCGGCGCCCACTGGAACTGCAGCCCGAATTATCGCTCTGACCAGTACGCGCCTTTAAAACCCGCACTGTAGCGCTTGAAATTTAACCAGGCAGCAGACAGCCCAAACAAACGTGTCAAGACCACCAAGGAGCCATAATGAAAATCGATATCGGCATCACCGAAACGGATCGCGCAAAAATTGCAGATGGCCTGTCCCACCTACTGGCCGACACCTATACGCTTTACCTAAAAACCCACAACTTCCATTGGAACGTAAAGGGCCCGATGTTTCAGACACTGCACCTCATGTTTGAAACCCATTACAATGAGCTGGCCCTAGCGGTTGATGATATTGCTGAGCGCATCCGCACCCTGGGCTTTCCGGCGCCCGGCACTTACAAGCAATTTGTAGAGTTGAGCTCGATAAAGGAAGAAGCAGGCGTCCCCGAAGCCAAAGAGATGATCAAACTGCTGGTGGAAGGCCACGAGGCCTGCGTGCGCACGGCTCGCTCGATTTTCCCTGTTTGCGACGAAAGCCACGACGAACCCACGGCAGACCTGCTGACCCAGCGCATGCAAACCCATGAAAAGACCGCGTGGATGCTGCGGAGCCTGCTGGAAAGCTGAGCAACATCCGCTGGCGGTTCGGGCACCGCCAGCCTCCCCTGATATACCTTGGTAGCAAAGCGAAATTCAGGTTAGAGTGCGGCGCGGCTAAAACAACTAACTCGCCGCCCCATTGACGTTTCTCGCAACATTACCATCTAAGTATTCAGGGTGAACATTTTGAAAATCCTTCGTTACCTGCATTTGACCATCGGTCTGGCGGCTTTGCTCGCTGGCCTCTATAGCATTATTCCCTTCCTGACTGAAAACAGCCCGATCAACCACCTGGGCCTGCTTGCTCTGCTCACAGGCCTGATCAATCTGCAGCAATTCAACCAGCGCGAGCAAGCCTGCACAGGTCTCCCTGGCGCCATTGCCTTGCTGGCGTCCGCCCTACTGATCATTGCCGCCTGCGGGCCGTTCAGCGCATTACTGATAGACAGTCGCCTCGCGCCGTTCGCCATATGGGCGCTAAGCTTGGCCATTGTGGGGGTTTGCTTGCACACCCTGCTGGTGCTGGGCTGCGAACTGAAACCCCTGTTGGCTAATCGTACGCCTGCCACGGAATCAGCAAGGGAACCAGCCAAACCCACTCGCAAAAAGGGTGAAAAGCGCGAATCCGGCACCGTGAAGTGGTTCAACACCAACAAGGGTTTCGGCTTTATTTCTCGCGACTCCGGCTCTGACATCTTTGTGCACTTTCGCGCTATCCAGGGTGACGGTCAGCGCTTCCTGCAGGAAGGTCAGCGCGTCAGCTACGTCGTCGCCGAGCGTGAAAAAGGGTTGCAGGCAGAACAGGTTGAGATTATTGGCTAACGCTTTCCCGTACGCCTGCTGACTGTCGGCGTACGGATTCCCCACCCTGTGGCAAACAACTACCAATTAATAATGGGGTGGCGGCTGATTGTCATCAATCGAGTCACCCGGCATCAATGACGCAATGTCCGATTGCCGCTTTGCGATCAGCTGCAATGAACGCTCCACCCGGTCCAAGGCAATTTGCTGCTGCCCCAAAGCGTCATTCAAACTTTGGATGGTATCGTCCTGGAATGCCAACCGCGTTTCCAGCTCGTCCACTCGCGCCAATAGCGCATCAACTTCTTGTCCTGTCATAGCGCCAGCTCCGCAAACCTAAACTCCAACGCAAGCGCATCGCGCAATGGCTCGAGTACCGCCTGCACTTCCGAACTGCCATAAGGCGTCGCAGGAAACTTGCCCCATACCGGTGCAGGCCAGGCGGCATCATTGCGATAGCGCACAATATGGTGCACGTGCAACTGACTGACCATATTGCCCAAGGCAGCCACATTCAACTTGTCTGCGCCAAAGACATCATATAAGACACGTGACAAATGTATGGACTCACGCTGCAACTGAAGCTGATCACCCTCCTCCAGCTGAAATACCTCCGTGACACCTGCCCTGCGGGGCACCAGGATAAACCAGGGGTAATGAGAATCATTACTGAGAAGTAATTTACATAAAGGGAAATCGCCTACCGTGATGCAATCTTTATCCAGCTGTGGATGCACTTCAAACATCGGGCTACTCCAAAAAGCAGACAAACTAAAAATGAATGCGTCTCAACAGACGCGCAAAAACAAGCATTAAACTGACTTTAATTACAGCCTGTTCACAAAAACGAACGAAAATCGTCGATAAAAAGTCCTTAGTGCTTTATAAATTCAGCGCGACAAGGTACTGTTTTTCAAGCGCTTGCTTTCGTACACTATACTTTGATGCTTTAATGTAACGCGAAAACAAGAACGTCGGGCCTGCCAAGAGCCTCATGTTTTTTTATATCAAGGAGCACACCAATGAAAAACGCAGTTAAATGGAGTTCCCTTGCACTTGCGGTAGCAGCTGGTAACGGCATGCTGGCGAGCAGTGCAATGGCAGAAGGCGAAGGCTTTGTAGAAGGTGCCTCTGCCACCCTGTACAACCGTACCGTCTATTTCAACCGTGATTTCCGCGATGGCGTTGACGGCAACGGCATTGGCAAGCGCGAAGAGTCGGCCACCAGCTTCCTGATGAACTTTGAGTCCGGCTACACTCAGGGCCCCATCGGCTTCGGCGCAGACGTGGTTGCCTCCATGGGCATCAAGCTCGACAGCGGCCGTGGTCGCTCCGGCACTGGCCTGCTGCCTCAGGAAGATGATCTGAGCGCACCTGGCGAATACTCTGAAATCCGTGGCGCTGTAAAAATGGCCATCCTGGATGACACCGTTCTGCGTTACGGCGTGCACTTCCCGGAAAACCCGGTTGCGGCCTACGACGATGCGCGACTGCTGCCAAGCCACTATGAAGGCTACAGCATCACCAACAATTCGATTGACGCTCTGTTCGTTGAAGCCGGTCGCCTGACCGACCGCGGCGAAATGGCCAGCTCCAGCGAAACAGACGGCGCTATCCGTGAAGGCGAAGACCTGACCTACGTGGGCGGTACTTACACCTTCACCGACAACCTCAGTGCCACTTTGTACGGCGCAGAAGCTGAAGATTTTTACGATCGCTACTTCCTGGGCGCTGATTGGACCCTGCCGCTGGGCGACGCTCTGAGCCTGAACACCAACTTCGCTTATTACGACACCAGCGACGAGAACGGCAGCGACGGTGAAGAAGTCGACAACCAGGCGGCCTCTTTGGCCTTCACGCTTGGTGCTGGCCACCACGCCTTCGGCGTTGCTTACCAGCAGATGAGCGGTGACGCTGGCTACTACTACACCGATGGCGACATCTTCCTGGCAAACTCCATCCAGTATCTGGATTTCAACGCCAAGGACGAGAAGTCTTACCAGGCTCGTTACGACTATGACTTCGAAGGCCTGGGCATCCCCGGCCTGAGCTTCATGACTCGTTACATTGCTGGTACCGACATCGACACTACTGCCACCGGCACTCAGCGTGATTCTCGTTGGGAACGTGACAGCGAGCTGAAGTACACCGTACAGAACGGCTCTCTGGAAGGCCTGAACATTCGCTGGCGTAACGCCACCATCCGTCAGGATGCGGCGATTGACGGCGGCGATGTTGACGAAAACCGTCTGATCGTTGGTTACACCTGGAACCTGCTCTAAGCAGCCCAGTAGTACTACGATAAAAAACCCGGCTTCGGCCGGGTTTTTTTATTGATACGCATCACCCAATCAAGTCTATCGGGCAGGCTGTACGCCACCTCGGCACAATCGTACAATACCGCCCATATCTGCCCGCAATTCCAGGACAAGCCTCGCCCATGCGTACCAGCCAGTATCTGATCTCCACCCTGAAGGAAACCCCTTCCGACGCCACCGTCATCAGCCACCAGCTAATGCTGCGTGCTGGCATGATTCGTAAGATCGCTTCCGGTCTGTATACCTGGCTGCCGATGGGCTTGCGCGTACTGCGCAAGGTTGAAGCAGTAGTACGCGACGAGATGGATAAGGCCGGAGCCCTGGAAGTCTTGATGCCCGCCATCCAACCCGCCGAACTGTGGCAAGAGTCCGGTCGCTGGGAGCAGTACGGCCCTGAACTGCTGCGCCTGAAAGATCGCCACGATCGCGATTTCTGCGTGGGACCTACGCATGAAGAAGTCATCACCGATCTGGCACGCAACGAGATCACCAGCTACAAACAGCTGCCACTCAACATGTACCAGATTCAGACCAAATTCCGCGACGAAATTCGTCCGCGCTTCGGTCTGATGCGCGGACGCGAGTTTCTGATGAAGGATGCTTACTCTTTTCATTTGGGCCAGGAATCTCTGCAACAAACCTATGACGGCATGTATCAGGCCTACTGCAACATCTTTACCCGCCTTGGCCTCGATTTCCGCCCGGTAGTGGCCGACAACGGCTCCATCGGCGGCGAAGGCTCGCACGAATTCCATGTCCTGGCCGAATCAGGCGAAGACGCCATCGTATTTTCCGACAGCGGCAGCTACGCAGCCAACATGGAGAAAGCGACCGCCCAGCTACCACAAGGCGAGCGCCCGGCACCCAGCCAGGACAAGAAACTGGTCGATACACCGGATCAGTTCACCATCGATGCGGTCAGCAGCTTCCTGCAATTGCCTGCCAGCCAGTCGGTGAAGACCCTCATCGTTCTGGCAGCAGAGGAAGAAGACAAGCCGCAGGCGCTGGTCGCGCTGGTACTGCGTGGCGACCATGAACTGAATGAAATCAAGGCAGAGAACCATCCTGCCATCAAGGCGCCGCTGACCCTTGCCGCTGAAAGCCAGATCGTCGAAGCCGTCGGCTGCAAACCCGGCTCCATCGGTCCTATCGGTATGGACATCAAGGTGATCGCCGATCACAGCGCCGCCCACTTGGCCGACTTTGTCTGTGGTGCCAACCAGGATGGCAAACACTACACCGGCGTCAATTGGGAACGCGATGCCAAATTTGATGAAGTCGCCGATCTGCGCAACGTGGTGGAAGGTGATGCCAGCCCCGACGGAGACGGCACCCTAGTAATCAAGCGCGGCATTGAAGTAGGCCACATTTTCCAGCTTGGCCAAAAGTACAGCCAGGCGATGAACTGCACAGTGCTCAACGAGCAAGGCAAGACCGCCACCCTGACTATGGGCTGCTACGGCATTGGCGTATCCCGCGTGGTCGCAGCGGCCATCGAGCAGAACTACGATGACCGTGGCATTCTCTGGCCAGACGCACTAGCACCTTTTCAGGTGGCTTTGATACCGATGAAGCTGGAAAGCTCCGAAGCAGTGCAGCAGGCCACGCAAGCACTGTATGACGGTCTGCTGAAGGCTGGGGTTGAAGTCCTGCTAGACGATCGTGACAAGAAGGTTTCTCCTGGCGTCAAGTTCGCCGATATGGATCTGATCGGCATTCCGCACCGCGTGGTAATCAGTGATCGCGGCTTGGCTGAAGGCCAACTGGAGTACAAGTTCCGCCGCGACCAGGAAGCGACCACCATCAGTGTCGACGCCATGCTTGAGCACCTGTTGGCTCGACTGCAGCGCGCCTGATGAACACGGCAATTAACACTTTGGCCTACGCCCGGCTTATCTGGGCGGGTACGGCGTTTGCGCTGCTGCAAGCCTGTGCAACCCAGCCAGCGCCCTCGCCTGAAACGGCGAGCGGCCGTATCGAACGCGAACTGGTCAGCCACAGCCTGCATATTGATGCTGGCGAGCAGCGTGTAATGGATACGCCACATCGCAGCATCAAAGTTACCGAGAGCCGCCTGTTCACCCTGACCCAATTTGATAGCACCGGCAACCAGCTGGACCAACAGGATCAGTTCCAGAGCCTGCCTTGGGCCAACCAACTGGTCGACCTCGCCGTGGGTGAGGTGCGTATCAGTCGTCATACCGACCAGGACGGCCAGTTCAGGCTGAACCTGCTGGATGAAGACTTTGTGGGGCTCAACTTCGACGAGGTTCGGGTCATTACGCTTAGCGCCAGTGCTGGCCCCGGCGTACAGACCGAAACCACTCTGCTGGTTGATCGTGACCTGCGCGGCAAGCTGCAAGAAGCCGAGCAGCTGATTTACGACAATCTGGAAGAGGATGACGTAAATCAGTGGGTTTTCCGCGTCCAACGCCTGGCTGAGCTCGGCCTCAACGAGGAGTCCAGTCAGCTGGAAAACATGTTGATTCTGTTGACCACCGGCGATCCCCAGTTGCAGGGGGACTTCATCCAAGCCCTGGGCGAAGCCACACCAGGCGAGTAATTGCCATGCTCACACGGACCGTGACGCTTATACTCATTCTGCTCAGCGGCAGCGGCCATGCTGCAACAACAGAACAGGTCGACCCGGAACTGAAAGCCGCGCTTATGCGCACAATAGCCCAAGCCGAAAGCTTCAACGACCGCTTCGACGCTGAGGTTTGGCTGCTCGACATGTCCACCCGCCTCGCCCCTTTCATAAAAGATGAAGAGGAGCGTCTGACGATGCTACGCCTGGTTCACCGCGAGGCCCGTCAAGCCAAGCTCAAACCGGACCTGGTGATTGCGGTAATGCATACGGAAAGCCTATTTGACCGATACGCCCTATCCAGCGTTGGCGCTCAGGGCGTTATGCAGATAATGCCGTTCTGGAAGGCCGAGTTGGGTCGTCCGGACGACAACTTGATCGACCTTGCCACCAACCTGCGCTACGGGTGCGCGATCCTGAAGTTCTACCTCGACAAGGAGCACGGCAACCTGCGCCGCGCTCTTGCCCGCTATAACGGCAGTCTTGGCAGCAATCGCTACCCCGACAAGGTGCTCGATTACTGGTATACCTACTGGTACGTCAACGAGTAATCACAGCTGCACAAAGCCGGCGATTTCCTGCCAAGCGCAAGCGCTCACCGCCACTTCTTTCACCTGCGCACTGTCCGGCCCCTGACGCAGCCAGGAGACCATCGATTCCACCGCCTCGGACTCACCGCAGAGCAGCACGCTGACGCTGCCATCGTCCTGATTGCGGACCCAGCCGTCGACCGACAACCGCAGAGCCTTCCGCACCGTTGCTTGGCGGAAACCGACCCCTTGCACCTTGCCGCTCACCACGACCTGCATGCAGATTGTACTCACAGTCACCTCGCCGGTTAGTTTCCAGGCGCCAGCAGCGGCGCTATATCATCGTAGTGCTGCGGGCCATGCAAGGTATGCAGCAACGTGCCCTGCTCATCTAGGATATAAGTCGTGGGAAGCACCTCCGGCCTGGCCAACCCCCGGGATTCGGCAAAGTCGTGCCCGAGCACGGAGAACTCGATACCCATTTTCTCGCTCGCAGCAAGCAGTCGCTCCCCAGTCGCGCCATCAAAGTCGATACCGATGACCCTAGCGTCGGGAAAATCCCCGGCCAAGCGATTCAATTCGGGCAGCTCCGTACGGCAGGGTGCACACCATTGCGCCCAATAATTCACCACCGTCCGGTGCCCGCGCAGGGCATCATCGGTTATTTCGCTGCCATGCTGATCAATCCAGCCAGCAGGCTCGCAAGCCGCAAGCAGAAAAGCCAATGTAGCCATCATTAGTGGGCGACGTACAAACAACATCAAGACACTCCGTCAGCCGCTCTTTGCGGCTTGGTTACAACCGGCTGCGGGTCTATCAGCCAATGCTTGACGCTACCCTGCATCGCCGCGCGCCGCTTCGCATCAGCCTCGGCCAGCGCTTCGCTGAAAGCCGGATACCAGTCACCCGCACCCACCACTGCGGCCGGCAGTTGCTCACTGGTCAGTATAGGCTCGGGCATACGCTCGAGTAGCGTCGACAACTCCAAGGTCGCCAGATCACGACAGAGCACGTAGCAACCCTGCTGAGTACGGATAATGATCTGTTCCGCTTCCAGCCATTCGGTGAGGCGTACCCATTGCTCCTCATGCAGGGTCCAGCCAGCGTCGTTGACCCGCACCATGTCCACCTGCTTGCCTTCGCGCTGCGCTTGCAGGAAAACGCGGAGCACCACCAGCAGATTGATCATCCAGGGGTGTTCAGGACGACGCCAGGCGGACCCGCTACCCATATTGCTGACCACCTCGGCACCCAGCAGGATGATCATCCAACTCACGTAAATCCACAGCAGGAAGATGGGCACTGCGGCGAAGGCGCCGTAGATCAGCTGGTAACCGGGAAACAGTTTGACGTAGAGCGCAAAGCAAGCCTTGGCTCCTTCGAACAACAGCGCCACCAGCAAACCGCCAATAAATCCATGGAGCAGCGGCACCCGGGTGTTGGGTACGGCGACGAACAGCAGAGTAAACGCGGCAATGCTAAGCAGCAGCGGCAGCCAGTACAACACGACTTGCCAGGCGTACCCCAGGACCACGCCCTCACGCAGAAACGATATGGACGCCAGGTAGGTACTCACCACAAAACCGGCGCCCAACAGCAACGGCCCCAAACTCAGCACCGCCCAATACAGCAGAAAGCTCGACAACCCACGGCGGGGCTGGCGGATGCGCCAGATGGCATTGAAGGCTTTTTCGATATTTACCAGCATCATCAGCGCCGTCACCATCAGCAGCGCCACCCCGACGCCGGTGAGTTGTCGTGCCTGAGTCGAGAATTCGCCGAGATATTCGCGCAGGGCGGCGCCAGTAGAGGGGACGAAGTTATTGAAGATAAACTCCTCCACCTGGCCACCCACCTGATCGAAGGCCGGGATGGCGGCCAGCATGGCATAGGCCACGGTCATCACCGGCACTACGGCAAATAAAGTGGTGTAGGTCAGCGCCGCCGCATTCTTGATACAGTGATCCTCACTGAAGCGGCGCAAAAGATGGCGGCAAAAGTGCAGGAACACATTCAGTTGACGCGGCATTCAAGCTCCCTGACAGCCCGGTACATTAACGCTTAGAATAAACCCCATCATCCGCTTAGGCCACCCAGCTTCACGCAACTGGCCCACTCGCCAAGGAGAAAAGCATGTCACAGGTCACTATCTACCATAACCCGCGCTGTTCCAAATCGCGCCAGGCACTCGAACTATTGGAAAACCAGGGTGCAGACATCGAAGTCGTTCGCTACATCGACGACCAATTGAACAATGCCGAACTCAGTGAGCTTTTGCAGTTGCTGGGCATGAGTGCGCGCGAGCTTATGCGCAAGGGCGAGGCCGTCTACAAGGAGCTCAATCTTGATAACCCTGAGCTCAGCGAGGCGCAATTGGTGCAAGCCTTGGCCGATTATCCGCGCCTGATCGAGCGCCCCGTCGTGGTCCGCGACGGCAAAGCAGTGATCGGCCGGCCGCCAGAGAAAGTGCTGGAGCTGTTCGCATGAGCGTAGCCTCACCTTATGTACTGGTGTTGTACTACAGCCGCCACGGCGCTACCGCAGAGATGGCCCGGCAGATCGCCCATGGTATCGAGCAGACCGGTATGGAAGCGCGACTGCGCACCGTGCCGCCAGTCTCCGCAGAAACCACCAGCACGCTACCGGCCGTGCCGGCCGAAGGCGCCGTCTACTGCAGCGAAGAAGACCTGAAGCACTGTGCCGCCCTGATACTCGGCAGCCCCACCCGCTTTG
>Ga0105357_10001873_pt1 | contig 11277 bp, 11 predicted proteins | sample GOMGulsemesocosm_4_FD_83660 | JGI IMG/M metagenome (GOLD analysis project Ga0105357, IMG submission 83660) | Methane-oxidizing microbial communities from mesocosms in the Gulf of Mexico - GOM15B Gulf of Mexico | ecosystem: Environmental > Aquatic > Marine > Cold seeps | place: USA: Gulf of...
CTGGCGGCGAGTATAATCGATACCGCTGATAAACTTGGCAACGCTATTGTCATTTGGCTGGGCATTTAGATCTATCATGGTGCTTACTGCTGGCAAGGTTGAACGGCAATTATAACCCGATTACCCTCACAAAGCAGTGTCGCTTTAGGGCCGCTTTACATGCAGCCTTCATATACGCCTGATTAACCCCACTACGATTAACGACGCTCATCGATGAATGTGCTGCCAGAGCCTTACAATGCAGCCTTCATATAGGAACTTATGTCCACATCACGGTCGATGATGTTCACCACCGGGTTGGTCACCGCCCCCTTAAAAGGCTGGGCATCTTCCAGTATAAATTTGGCCCCCTTCTCGGCAATCATCACAGTGGGAGCATTAGTATTGCCCGAGGTAATAGTGGGCATAATAGAGGCATCCACCACTCGTAAACCCTTCACCCCTATCACTGATAGGCGATCATCCACCACCGCCAGGGCATCATTGCCCATCTTACAGGTGCCCACAGGGTGAAAAATGGTGGTACCTAGCTCGGCGGCGGCATTTAACAAGTCTTCATCGCTTTGAATATGCTCGCCTGGTAAATATTCCCGGGGAGAAAATGGCTCTAATGCCTGACTGGCCATGACTTTACGGGTGTATTTTAAGCCGGCGATGGCCACCCTCCGGTCTTCCTGAGTAGACAAATAATTGGTGGTGATGGCTGGTGCTTCGTGTGGGTCAGAGCTGCCGATGCGCACATGGCCGCGACTGCTGGGTCTTAAGTTACACACAGCCGGCGTAATGGCATTAAACGTATGCAAGGGAGAGCCAAATTTATCCAGCGATAAAGGCTGCACATGCCACTCCATGTTGGCGCTTGCCTGTGTGTCATCACTCTTGGCAAAGGCGCCCAGTTGCGAAGGAGGCATAGTGAGCGGGCCGGTTTTATAAAACAGGTATTCAAGCCCCATGGAAATTTTACCAAACAAAGAATGAAACCTTTGGTTTAACGTAACCGTATTCTCCACCTTATAAATGCTACGAATTTGCAAATGATCCTGCAGGTTTTCACCCACCCCCGGCACATCTTTTAACACTTTTATACCGTGTCGCTGCAACAGATCCTTGGGGCCTATGCCCGACAGTTGCAGCAACTGCGGCGAGGCGATGGCCCCTGCACTTAATATCACTTCACGGTGGGAGAAATAGGCGCCGCGCTTGCCATTTTTAAGCTTCACTCTAACGCCGGCTGTGGTTGGTGTGCCGTTATTGTCACTGATGATGATTTCTTCAACATGCACATTTTTTACGACGGTTAGGTTTTCCCGCTTCATGGCGGGACGCAAAAACCCTTTCACACCACTCCAGCGTTTTCCTTTTTTCTGAGTCATTTGAAAATAGGCGTTGCCGGCGTTATCCCCCTGGTTGAACTCTTCAATTTTTTTAATGCCTGCCTGGGCAGCTCCGTCACGCCAGGCATCCAGTATTGGCCAGTTTACTCGGCGCTCTTCCACTCTTAATTCGCCACCGCTGCCATGAAATTCATTTTCACCATGCTGGTAATCTTCAGATTTTTTAAAAACCGGCAATACATCCTGCCAGCCCCATCCCTTGTTGCCTAAACTGGCCCAATGATCGTAATCGCTCGCCTGGCCCCGCATATAGATCATGGCATTAATAGAGGAGCAGCCTCCCAATACCTTGCCGCGGGCGTAGTTAATGGTGCGCCCGTTTAAACCCGGGTCGGGTTGAGTGGTTAAACACCAATCGGTTTTAGGATTACCTATGGTGTACAAGTAGCCCACAGGCACATCAATCCAGGGGTGATTATCTTTGCCGCCAGCTTCCAGCAATAACACTCGATGTTCACCACTTTGTGATAAACGGTTGGCCAATACACAGCCTGCGGTACCGGCGCCAATGACAATATAGTCAAAGCTACCTAGACGGTTGCTGGAATTAGTCATTGTTGACCCTTATGCTGGTTCACTGCTTTTGTGGCTAAAAGGCAATGGATATTATTTTTATTGCCAACATAAGTATCAGAAAATTTAGGCCACGTCTGTCCCAACTATAAAATTTACCTGCTTAAACCCACCCATCACTCACCGTATTGGCGTGCAGGCTAGTATCCATGAGCCTTATCACGTTTAAATATTCTTCAATGAAGTTAAAAATAGTTTGTAACTTTTTGTATAAACTCACTAAAATTAGACCAATTACGCCCTAACTGTTATTGACTTAGATAGCCCACAACTTATTGCTCCCTGCACGGTCATACCTTGCATATAGAGCCAATTAATTACCCAAATTGAGTACTCATCATGTTATCAATTAGACCCATACTGCTGCTGTTACTGACCCTTTTGACCCTGCAAACGTCCCAGGCCGATGAGTTTAGTCACCAACCGTGGGATCAACTGCTAAAAAGCCATGTGGTATTAAGTCAGGATGGGCTTGCCAGCCAGGTTGATTATGCAGCTATGGCACAAAAGCGCCCTGCGCTAAAAGGTTATCTGACAAGTCTGTCTAATGTGAGCCAAAAAGAATTTGATGCTTGGCATAAAGATGCCCAACTGGCGTTTTTAATTAATGCCTATAATGCCTGGACCGTTGAACTAATTTTGCAGGCCTACCCGGATTTGGAATCTATTAAAGAGTTAGGCAGTTTTTTTAACCCACCGTGGAGTAAAGCTTTTTTCTCTTTATTCGCGCAGAAACATTCGCTGAATGACATCGAGCACGAAATGATTCGTGGCTCAGACCGCTATCATGACCCGCGCATTCACTTTGCTGTAAATTGTGCCAGCATTGGTTGCCCTGCATTACGCAAGGAAGCCTACACAGGTGACAAGCTCAATGAGCAATTGAATCAGCAAACCCAATTATTTTTAGCTGATGCCAGTCGCAATCGCCTAAATAAAGACACCATAGAGGTTTCTTCTATTTTTAAATGGTACCGAGAAGATTTTGAACATGGCTGGTTTGGCATTCATTCACTGGAAGATTTATTTGTGAAACATGCAAAACAACTGCACTTAACCGAAAAGGATGTACAAGAGCTAAAATCCGGGGACATAGATATTGAGTTTTTAGATTATGACTGGTCGCTTAATGATGTGCGCTATTCACATTAAGGTTTATATTTTTAGCATTCGTAAATAGGTTTTATTGTGCGGCAGGGTAATCTCGCGTGACTTCCGTTAGCAAGCTCTGCTGATCATAAACACGCAATACAAAAAAAGCTTTATCACCAGAATTAAAAGACAGTTTTAATTCACTGGGACACAGGTTAACACCTGGATTAAAATAGCCCGATTGCTTCGATCGGCTGCTGCCATTTTTACTAACCCTGAGTGCTGATATTTCGTAACGCAGTTTTTGGTTGGTGGCACTTGCCAGGCAAGGACTCACGATTACCGAGTGTTGTTCAAGCTGAAGCTGGATATTGGCTTGTGCATTAGCTTTTGTTTGGGCTGTACTCATGGTGGTGATTCCGCTAGTAATTAATACTACTACGAACTGCATTAGAGTAATTTTATTCATAATATTAATTAAGGGTTGCCTAGGGCAACCCTTAACAACTCTTACTGTTGAGTAATAGTAGCGCTATTGCCCGCGCCACTCATTTGCGTGATGGACGCATAATCCATTGAAGCAGACTGGGTAATAATCGCGCTATTCAAGCTGCCAAGCATACCAGCACCTGATTGATCGATGAATGCTTGGTTAGACACGCCAGTTTGATCGATATCCGCAAAGTTATAATCTCCGCTTTGAGTAACATCTGCCGAATTCAGGCTAGCAGATTGTAAAATACCAGCTTCATTGAAGGCACCAGATTGATTCACGATGGCATATTGGCTGTTGCCAGCCTGGTCTACAGTGGCAGTGTTTTCATCTCCACCCTGTGTGACATCAGCACTGTTACGGCTATCTTCTTGATCCACAGTAGCTGTGTTATCGTCACCATTTTGAACGACTTTAGCGTAGTTACTATAATCTTCTTGAGTCACAGTCGCTTCATTCCATACACCACCTTGATTAATAACCACTTCATTCTGGCTATCGAACCAGGTAGTTGCTTGGCTTACTGTAGCAATATTGTCATCACCAGTTTGATTGATCTTAATGTCATTACGGCTGTCGGCAACGCTGGTTGCTTGGGTAACAGTGGCTGTATTTCTAAGGCCCCCTTGTTCTAGCAACACACCATTTTTACTGCCTGATTGAGTCACGTCAGCAAGGTTACCTTCACCGGTCTGCCCTACAGTCATATGATTATCACTGCCTGATTGTGTGACATAAGCATCGTTATCATTAGCCTGAGATACCGACACATGGTTATCCCAGCCTGTTTGACTCACATCGGCCTTATTGTCATCGCCACCTTGATCAATATTAGTCACATTCTTTTTATCCCAGAAGGTATTTGCTTGGGATACTGTAGCGTCATTGCCATTGCCTGCTTGATATATTACAGCTTCATTTAGATAGTCATAATCGTCGGTTGCCTGCGTCACAGTAGCAGTATTATCCTCTCCGATTTGATCTATCTTCACATCATTGTAACTACCTGATTGATTCACATAAGCTTCGTTGTCGTCTCCAGCCTGATTTACCGTCACATCATTTTCCCAACCGGACTGGGTCACTTCCGTTGTATTGTCATCACCCACTTGGTCGATATCGGCAAATTGGTCCAAATCACTTTGGCCAACCGTCGCCGTATTCCTGTAGCCATCTTGAAGCACATTAGCGTCGTGAGAATCACCTGATTGAGTCACCGAAGCGATATTACCATTTCCTTGGCCAACACCAGGGGCATTCCTCTGCTCAATTACTGCAGTTTGATTCGCGCCGTCTTGGGCGATGGTGGCTGAAGAATCATCTGAATTGGTTTGGATAATGTCAGCATCGTTATTAACACTTAACGCATCATTTTGATCAATTTTAGCTGTTGAGCCACCCGAACCGTTCTGGGTTATATCGGCGGTATGATCAGAGCCCGCCTGCAGGATTTCTGTAATACCTCCAAGGTTATAATTTTTTTGAATTATTTTGGCATCTTGGTTTGTACCGGTCTGTTCAATAAAAGCCTGGTCATCCACCGTTGAATTCTGCTTGATTGTCGCCTGAAGATCGTCACCGTCAAACTGCTGGATCTCGGCAGTATTTAAGGTTTTATTGCCCCAGTTACTTTGCTCAATAGTGGCACTTGAAGCAATTACGGCACCTTGGCCTATAGTGGCGGTAGCACCAACTGACTGATCTTGTGTAACGGTGGCGGTAGTGCCTTCTGAAAGATCCTGTGTAATCTGAGCACTGTTCTCATCACCATTTTGATTGATAGTGGCCACAACATCGGTATTGCCAGTCTGCTTAATAAATGTATCTATATTGTTATGACCATCTGTCGTAATGTCGGCTTGAGCACTCACACCAGTGGTTGAAGCAGGGCCAACCAGGTTTCCATCAGATGTAATTTCAGAGTCATTACCTGAACCTGTTTGAGAAATATTAGCATCGCCAGAGTCTTGGTTTTGCTGTAAAACGCTTGCGATATTATCACTTCCATTTTGAAAAACACTGGCTGCATTGCTATCCGCATGCACGCCTTGTGACGCCAATGCGATGGCCGCGGCCAAAGGTAGTAGTTTTTTCATCTGTCTTTCCTTTTTGTATTGAAGGGGTCTATCTAACATTTCAGCGTTAGTTAAACTGTTTAACCACTGCTGTTTGGCTGTCACTATACTGCGTGACGACACTGTTTAAGCCACCACCATTTTGTTCAATGATAGGGCTGTTGTTCGGTTAAAATTGATTAACATAGGCCTGGTTTCTAAAATCGTATAAACCGGCCGTTATCTGGTTTACCAACCTTTTTCACGTTAATAAACACGTTGCCCTGTCTATCTTGTAAAGTAATATTTTTATTGCTATTGCGCATCAGGGTAGTCAAGAGTGACTTCCGTTAGCAGGCTTTGGTGGTCATAAACACGTAACACAAAAAACGCTTTATCACCGGATTGATAGGACAGTTTTAATTCACTGGGACACAAGTTAACACCTGGATTAAAGTAGCCCGATTGCTTCGATCGGCTGCTACCATTTTTACTGACTCTGAGTGCAGATATTTCGTAACGCAGTTTCTGTTGGGGAGCACTTGCCAGGCAAGGACTCACTATTACCGAGTTTTTTTCAAGCTGCAGTTGAATATTAGCTTGCGAATTGAATTTAGTTTGAGCTGTACTCATGGTGGTTATTCCGCTAGTAATTAATACTACAACGAACTGCATTAGAGTTATTTTTTTCATAATGTTAATAAGGGTTACCATAAGGCAACCCTTAATAACTCTTACTGTTGAGTGATGGTAGCGCTGTTACCCGCACCATTCATTTGACTGATGGACGCATAATCATTTGAAGCAGTCTGGGAAATAATGGCGCTATTCAAGCTGCCAAGCATACCCATACCTGATTGAACGATGAAAGCTTGATTATACGAGCCAGTTTGATCGATATCGGCTTCGTTAAATTCTCCGCTTTGAGCAATATCGGCAAGGTTCCCTGTTGCTGATTGATCTATATCGGATAGGTTTGAAGCATCCGACTGGGTTATATTGGCGACTTGACTAGCGCCTGCTTGCGTCACATTAGCCTTGTGAGATTCACCCACTTGATCCACATCGGCTACTTGGCCAGAACCAGTTTGATTCACGGTAGCTTCGTTTCCGTTACCGGTCTGATCAACATCTGCTTTGTTACCTGTATCACCTTGCGTGACCATGGCGGCATTTAGATAGCCATCTTGCACTATGGCCGATTCATTGTTGCTGCCGGTTTGGATAATGTCTGCATCATTGCCCTTGCCCGCGCCCACACCAGGGGCGTTTTTCTGAGTGATTTTCGCATTCTGTAAAGAGCCGTCTTGATTTATATCGGCGAATGAGTCGTCTGAATTATATTGGTCAATACCCGCAATGTTATCGTTGCCCGCTTGAATGACAGCAGCAGTTGAACCACCTGACCAGGTTTGATCAATTGTAGCCAGGTTAGCGGCACCTGTTTGCGTAATACTGGTATTGCCTCTTACGTTGAAATTCTTTTGATGAATATTTGCAGTTTGATTGTCACCGGTTTGATAGATTAACGCAGTGTCGTCAACGGTGGACTCTTGGTCGATGGTTGCATTAAGAGTATTGCCGTTCTCTTGTGTAATTCTAGCGCCATTTTCGCTATAACCAACAAAGTTGCTCTGACTAATGGTGGCATTACTGCTGTCGGCATCTTTTTGATAGATAAATGCAACGGCATCTAAAGAGTCAAGCTGGCTGATGGATGCTGTTGCCCCCCCTGTATGAAATTTCTGAAGAATAGTCGCTTTATTTCTGTCGCCGGTTTGAGTAACGATGGCCTCCGACTGATCAGTATTTGTCTTCTGATCGATATAAGCTTTATTTCGAACACCGTCCTGGGTAATAGAGGCATCCACATGAGCGGTAGCATTCTGTTTGATATTGGCAATGTTTCCATTACCAATAGTGGAAACAGTGGCAAAAGCCCTTGTACTATCGATCTGTGAAACCTCGGATTGGTTGTCGTCACCGGTTTGTGTGATCGTCGCCTCACTGTTTACTGCATTACTCTGCATGGTACTGGCTGTGTTCCCACTACCATCCTGCGTGGTGGTGGCTTTGTTGTTGATGATATCGGCGTACGCAGCTTGTGACGCTAGAGCCATAGCCGCTACCAAGGGTAGAAGTTTTTTCATAGGTCAATCCTTTTAGTAAGTGGGTCTATCTAACATTTCAGCGTTAGTTAAACTGTTTAACTACTGCTGTTTGGCTGTCACCATACTGCGTGACGACACTGTTTAAGCCACTACCATTTTGTTCAATGATAGCGCTGTTGTTCTGTCCAATTTGATTTACATAGGCATGGTTATCGTTACCAGTTTGCGTAAGGTCGGCCTGATTATTCCAGCCAATCTGTTGAATACTGGCACTGTTGTTGTATCCATCTTGAATAAGGCTAATTATGTTTTCACTGCCCACCTGCAGAAGGTAAGCCTGATTTTCAAAACCGTATTGGGCGGCTGTTAATTGGTTGGTCCAACCTTTTTGAACGCTAAGCAACACGTTGCCTTGTCCACCTTGCAAAATATTACTCTGATTGTTATCGCCCAGCTGAATAGCCAGCGCCTGATTGTTAGGGCTTAGGGAAAAGACAAGCTCGGATAATTCTTGCAATTCATTAAAACTATCTAGGTCCTCCCCTGCATGAACATAAAGAAAAGGAAAACATGCCAGCAGGCAGGAAATTAGAATTCGAACTATTGCAGTTTGTATATGCTGCATGATCGTCCCTCCCTGTCTTTTGTGAATTTATTGAAAATACTAATCACATACGCATGTGAACTGGATCACACTCTAGGTAGGTAAATTTAGGGGATTGGGGGAAATACACCATACGTTTTTCATCTGAGATTTATCAGAGGTTTTGCTGAGTATCTAAGCTATTTAGCATAGAGCTTAGATACAGTGTGCCCAGCTTTAGTAAGGAGGTTGGCTTATGATGACGACTTGCTAAGTGTATTAGATAACGCTTGCAGGTGTTTCTGTATAACCGGGTGTTGAGCATCCTCTGGATTATTAAGGGCCCATGAATTATTTTTAATACCGTCGGCAATTAGAAACATTAATGCCGACTCTATGGCCGAGAAAACACACAACTGAGCAGGCTCGTTGGTGGTAAGGCCGGTTTCAATTTCCAATAGGCGCTTAAACTCAATAAAACGAAAAACACTAGATTGAATTTCCTGGGATAAGATGGTTTTGGTGGTCATGACACTATGTAGAATACGCCCGGAACGAATATCAATGGCTCGCAAGTTAACCGTCACCTGATCCACTCGATATTTCTCCGCCCCGCCAATGCCAAAATATCGAGCCCCTACCCCGCCGGTTCGGATATTGGATTCGTAAGCGACTATTCCCCCCTCAAGCAGGATATTGGCGGCAAATAAAGATGGCAGCTCGGAATTGTTGTTGCTTGGGGTGTTAGGCTTCTTCTGAGCGGCCCTTATGATTTTTCGTTCGGTTAAGATATTTTGCAAGCCTTCCCGTTCCAGGGGAATAAACCAGCCAGAGTCCAGCATGGCATTGATCAACATGGAGGTGGCCCCCTGTGTCACAGACGTGGAAAAAGAGCTGGAGGGGGCTGGCTTATACTGGCCGGTTTGATCACGAAAGTTATACACCGTGGCGACAATTTTTCCCTTGGGAGCGGGCAAAGAGATTAAATCATGATAGGTGCTTGCCCTGGGGGTTAAACGGGCAACGTCTATGGCTTCGGGGCTGTGAATGGCATTACCGGTACAGCCCAACAAGGCAGTGGCTAGCCACAACAGCAGAAAGAATTTTAAATATCCATGTTTCATAATAACGTCTCCATGATTTCGCTGCCCATTAATTATTTGGGTCTAATCCATTGACCTGAATCTCGGTAGATTCATTGGTGGCCAGGTCGGTAATCATAACGGTTAGGGCGCCACCGTCATCGGTAATGTCGATGATGTAATCATCCGTGACCATAGAGCCGGTATTGCCATTGCCTATATCCGTCATTAACTGGCTTAACAGCCGTGATTCCAGAGAACTTGCAAATCGCTCCAAGGCGCTGGGTCGCTCATAAGATGAACTACTGGAGCTGGGATCCTTGTAGGTATTCTGCGCATTGGCTGAATTCAATAAATGGCTGCCATTCAGCGGACTCCCCCCAAAGTTGGGGTTCACTGGGGTATATACTAGCTCGGACGCCTGAGCAGTAGTCATGAAAAATGTTATTAGTATTGCGATGCTCAATTTTTTCATGGAGCTCCTCCCTTAAAAATTAAAATTCGTCTTGTTCTAAATCAAACTTGTCTGAAAATAGCGCTTGAATTTTTAGTCGATTCACCGTGGCATGAATGACCTTACCCGCTTCTTCAGCAATACTGCGTATTTTATTATTACCAGGCTGAATAAACCGACGATACACCTGTTTGTGGTTTTCCATTACCCATATAAGATTCCCCCAGCGTGCGGAAGGACGCTCATACACTGTTAGGTTGTAACTGCTTGGGTTTGGCGAGTTGTTACGATATTCCGCCAGGTAACGTGCAAAATCATGACCCACTCGGGTAATGGTCTGATCTATGGTAAAGCCGGATATTTCATCATACTTTTCTGATTCAGCAGCATTCTCTGCCAGACTCGAATGGGAAAAGATGACCGTTAGTAAAAACAGAACGCGTTGGATAGCGAGTAACATCACCAATTACTGCAGGTTTTGTATAGCCCAGTTACAGGCCTGGGTGCGATTTTTCACGCCAATTTTTTTAAACACATTATAAAGGTGGCTCCTAACGGTATGGCTGCTCACGTAGAAATGCTCACCAATTTCTTGATTGGTTTGACCGTCGATTAAGTGCTCTAGAATTTGCATTTCCCTTGGGGTCAGTACTTTTTGATGTTTCGGCTGAATTGGAGCCTGCCGCAGGGTATTTAAAATGCGTAACGTTAGATGACGTGGCAGCCAATGGCCATTATCCATTACCTCCTGTAGACCTTGCAGGAGTTGATCTGGCTTACTGTCGGCATAAAACATACCCATCACCTGAGGCCAGGATATTAATTCTTCAAATTCACTGTCTCGTGAGATATTGATTAATGCAATGCGATGACCTTGATTGGTTTTGTAGAGCTTCACCAATAGGTTATTTATGTCATCAACCGAGTAGGCCAAGCAGTTGATAAGCGAAAAGTACTGGTGAGTGGCGCAATATTGAAATTGGTCAGCACTGGCCAACCCTAAAATATGGCAAGGCAATGAAAAGTGCTCACTCACCATAGTGGTTAGAATTCTGGTTTGTAAATTATCAAAATCCACCATGTGAAGAATCACATCGTCGACCGGAAATGCATCCGTAGGTAGTTTATGTTGAATCATCGCCAGCTCCATCTCGGAAAATAATCTTATTTTTTTACTATCTGATTCCATTCAGGACGTGGACAGTACGCCTGTTAAAATCATAAGTCTAAGGTTTTTTTATTATATTAAATTGCCATCATTGATTTGGCACGAGGCACATTATTATTTCATTATCCATAAAACGAAAATTTCTATACGCAGTCATTATTTATAATTAGACACAGCCAAAATCATGAAAAATCATGATGAAAACTAATAAATAATCCTCATCTATTTAATTGATTTTAAAGAGGTATAGACCATGGAGTTATAAAAATAAAA
>Ga0105357_10001875_pt1 | contig 11261 bp, 18 predicted proteins | sample GOMGulsemesocosm_4_FD_83660 | JGI IMG/M metagenome (GOLD analysis project Ga0105357, IMG submission 83660) | Methane-oxidizing microbial communities from mesocosms in the Gulf of Mexico - GOM15B Gulf of Mexico | ecosystem: Environmental > Aquatic > Marine > Cold seeps | place: USA: Gulf of...
CCAGGTATTACCATCAGGGTCGGTTTGTGATTCAAAGCGTTGCTTGGTGCTTTCTGCCATAAACTCACCGATTTCACGAAAAGCCGGGGTTAAATCACTGATCGCTCGTGATAACTCAGAGAGTCCGCGTAAAACCTCGTCATTATCCATTTGTATATTAATCATAATAATCCTATACTTGACTAAGACCCATCCTCGGCTCGGCTGCCGACCCCTTCCGTGATTTACGGTTGATGAGGGCAAGTGCTTGTGCCTCTTGCACGGTGGGTCTACCTTTTTATTTCAATCGCATTCGCTGGCGGTTTTCCTCGTTCATTCTTGAACAAGCTTAAAAAGTAATTCTTTGATCCATCGCCAGTACGTTTTAGTGCGGCACGATAAGTAACCCCCTCTCTAATAATATAGATAAGCCGCGTATCGCCTTGCTTATACAGCGCCCCCTTATCAATCATTTCCTGCACTGCTCTATAATCATCCAAGGTTATTTCAGGGTGTTTAACAAGATGTTCAGCAATAGATTCCCGCGAGATTAAAACCGTCTGGGTATCTGCGCCTAATAAAGCCTTATCTTTAGGCGATAATACCGCCAAGGGGAATTCCCCCGCGTGCGAGCCATTAAAAAAACGACCAAATACCTCAGAGCCAACCAGTGCTGAGACATTATCCCTCGCTAAATGCCAGTCCGCCTTATCCTGTTTAGCAATCACTTGCCTGATAAGCTCCGCATTGGAGCGACCCGGCGCATAGTCCCAGCCAAAATCAATCCCCTCAGGCACAGTATGCGTTACACCCTGACTGTCCTCATGCCTAAATACGCCATCATCAGGCGCATTAGCTCCGTTATACTCACTGGCTCTAACCGCTGTGACACGACACCGGCAACCCCAGCCGTTCGGGGGGAAATGACTGTGCCAAAACGGATCATCCGCTTTTAACACCAGCCCCGACCAACTGACATGCAGCGGTCGTGGATGGCTCACGGTATCATTATGGATATATTTCAAATACGGACGGCTGGCTAATAAATCAGGGTGGTTTAATTGTTGCCAACGCCCAGCGGCATAACTACTAGCCATATTGGTACGGTAAATAACCCGCGTGCGCCAATCACGCCCCGCTTTAGTCTCACTGCCTGTATAGCCTTCCCAGCCATTTTTCTTAACAAGGTCTTTAAAGTTAGCCCGAAACCATTGGATAGATTTACCTTCCGCAATGGCTTTATCCACCGACTGACGTAAATCGCTGAGTAAATCCGCTTTCATCGCCCCAGCGACCACAAAGGCACGATCATGGGCTGCGCCTAAAATATCATCATAATGCTCAGTCGGTAGGTTCAGCTTTTGCCGAAAGAACGCCAGCTGCTCAACAAACGGCTGATTAAACGAGCCATCACCCCGCGCATTAAAGGCAACTTGAGTAGGGGAGAGTTTTAACGGCATTAATCCCCCTCATTAACATCATAACGCCCCGATAACTCAGCAGTGGCAAAGGCTAGCGTCATTACCTGCGTGAGGCGTTCACTGTCTAAATCGCCAAAACTACCCACTAAATCCGCCTGTAATGCGGCTAAACTGTCGGCTTTGTCCACGGTTTCCCGCACCTTGTCCACTAAGCTATTCATCGCCTTAGCGCTGGCTAGGGCTAATTGCTGGCTCTGCGTCTCGGTCGATGTTGGGTCGATCAATGGGGTAATGCGGGGTGTTTCATTTGCTAATGCCGCGACTTTTGGGGCAGGGCTTGGCGTAGCCGACACTAATAAAATAGGCTCACCATCTTCACGTTCCGGAATCTTTAATTTTTCTGTAATGTAGCGAACCGGAATCACAGCCCCAGCGGCGGCTAATTTAGGCAGTGCATCAGCATAGAGCGCCAAGTCATCTGCTTCTTGCGTGTCAAATTTCCACGTTGGGCAACGGTCATTAGCAAATAAGCCATTGAGCATGGCCACCGGATAAACCAAATAACCTGATAAAGTCGTGGCTAACTGCCGTGCATCACTGTTACGAATATCTAAGCGAACATCATTGTGCACAGTCCCTAAAGCTTGACTGCCTCCCTTGCTGTCCATGGTACTCAGCCCATTACCCAAAATAACCTTAGATTGCGTACTCTCGCACCAATCAATCATGGCTTTAAAGGGATCAGAGCCACCCGAAGCCGTGGCAGTAATCAGTTCCATTTGCATGGAGTCCGGCATAATCCCACCGGCATTATGGCCTAAGCTCATAATGGCACGCATCAAGGTTTTCTTTTCCTTGTCTGTCGCACCCGGGGAATATTTACCAATGCGAATCGGTAGCCCGTAAATTTCTAGCATTTCCGCTAGATCACGCACCGAATAATTTTTGAATAGAAACGGCCAAACCAACGCACGATGGATGCCAGTCCGCGCTAAATCGCCCGAACGGCTTTTATGTTGATGCAAAATCCAGCCCAAATCTCGTAGAGGGTCGCCGTGCAGCTGTGCAGGTGAACGCAGGCGCACAACATTAGGATGCTTAGGATCAATACAAAACCAGCGAGGCGAACGGTGCTTAATCTCAGGAAACCAGCCTATGCTGTCTTGTTGCCACTCCAGTTCCAAACAGCTATAACCATGTCCGATAGCATCCAGCGCATCAAACAACATATCTTCCACATCCAACCTATCGCGAATGCGAGATTCTAATAATCCAGTGGCTTTCTTCTCTGCTTCACTGGCATCGTGCGGTGGCTGCAAATGCCAATCTAGCCCCACGACTGCCATTTTACGCTTGTGCATTTCTGCTTGAATATGGCCGTCTTTCTCTTCCATATCCATAAACAATTCCGCCTGAGCGGTTAAATCCCCTTGCTCAGCACGCTCTAAAATGCTCGCTAATCGTGCAGGCGTAATGCCTTTTGAGGGATGGCTATCAAACTCATTATGCAACATAACCGACTCGGCCGTTTGCTCTTCCTTTAATGCTTCCTTGTTTATTTTTTTACTAAAAAATTGACTAAATAAACTCATACTTACCAAGCTCCTCGGTTTCTTCTGGCATTGCTTCATATTCAATAATAGAGGCATCACTACGACTGGCAAAATACGCCAGTGCTTTACTAATCGCGCTATCACCGTGGCGTGGTTTGCTCCCTGTTTCGGTTTTGCCTTTGGGCAGCCTGATAATGCCATTAATGACTTGCAAGGCACGTAAATCATTGAGCTGATCCATATCCGCAGGAATCGTTAAAGCATTATCCTCAAAGGCCGCTTTAAATGGCGGCATGTGTTCCATATACCAGCCCTCACTTAATTTAATCTCCTGAATCCGCCCACTGCCATAACGGTGGCGGGCTTGTTCGGCTAGGTACATGCCATTACCCCCCGCATCCAAAGCCCCACCAATTAAACGCGGCAGGCGATCAACGATATAAAACAGCACTTGTTCTTGTTGCTTAAACGGAATGTTGCGTAATTCAACACTAAACGGCACCGCTCTATCGCCATTCTGTGCAATGCTCATGGGATCAATCACCGTTAAATCACCCAGCCGCCCAAAATCCTCACCAAACACATGGGTTAAGTCAGGGTTAAGCGCCTTTAAAACAGGTTTTAAATGCGCTTCACACCAGTCTTTTACTTCTGCCTCACGCAAATGAGCAGGCCATTCATTAAAACTGTTATCTTTTTCCAGCCGTAAAACGGGATAATCCTTGCTCATACGGCTTTCAATCAAGATACGGCTCAGAGCTGCACCGCCTGATTGACTGGGTATACAAAAATACTCCTCGTCTGCCGCGTCCTTGCTTGGGGAGTTTTTAATTAATTTTTCCCGCCATGCTTGTTCTGCGTCAAGGCTCCACTCTTTGCCCGTGACAAAGCAAATACGCTGATAAAGCCCATCATCCAAGGCATTGTCTAAAGTGATTCGATGCACGCTATAGCTCTTACGACCAGCCCGCGCGTCTTCTATATAATGATTGTATTCATTATCCACACCATTATGCGTGCTGATAATCCGCACCCGTGCGCCCCACATGGTTAAAGCCATGGCAGCCTTTAATAATTGTTCCAGGGAATCATGAAAGGCCGCCTCATCAATCACGACATCACCTTGCATGCCTCGCAAATTAGAAGGCCGCGAGGAAAGCGCCGATACTTTAAAGCCCGAGTTCGGAAAGCGCACGGTATAACTAAGGATTTCCTTAGAACCGTCTTCATCCTGAAAGATACTTTCCTGTATCTCACCGGCCAGTTGATTAAAGGCACGCGCAAACAAGGCAACGGCAGCAATATACTCCAGAGCCATTTCTTGACGTGAACCCACATAATAGACATTACGTCCTCCTCTTGATTTGGGTTTGGAGGCAGTCACGACATTACTTGCGGCTTCTGCCCAGGTTAAACCGGTACGACGTGATTTTTCCGCTATCTTGATTTCAGATTCATCCTCAAACCAGCGTTGTTGATAAGGCAGTAGTACCGCCTGATCAATAGGGAAGTGGTCAGTGGTATTGAGCGGTTCCAGTTCAAGCATGCTTATTTACCCAACAAAATACGTCGAATACTCGCCTCGACCTCTTCGCTAATCCCCTCATTTTTCAAGCCCTCGCTTAATTCCGTCGCGGCTTCCGCTCGTGCTGTGATACGCAGCTGTGCATCCCGCTTTTCATTCTCAGTCGCTGATTTCTCTAACTTTTCTACCGAGAAGGCCAAATCCTTAAACATCTTGATAAAGCCCGGTAAATCCTCATCTTCGGCATCGGTCATCTGCTCATGCAGCTTCATGTTCAATTCAAACGACAAGGTGCGCAAAATCTCCACAATCGCACGGCCAAAGTCCCCATCAGGAATATCGCCCATCTGCCCGACCCATGCCTTTACTACCTGATCGGTATCGCGCTTTTTCGACAACACATCGCGCATAGATGCCGCATAGCGATTAACAATGCGCTCCGTCATCACAGGCGGCTGGTCAATTTGTTTAAGATACGCATTCATCCAACCCACCACGTCTTTTTGCGTGTATGCGGGGTTTTCAAGTAGCGCGTCTAATTTGTCTTTAACATCAGAGGGCAGGGCATCCAAGGTTGATTTACGCCCCATTACTGCGGTCTCGGTCTGGCAATGCCGGGCACAACGGCTAAGCCATTAGCGACATCCACCCCACGACTGCGCAAACTCGCCACTTTACAGCCCGGTAAATCACGCAACACTAATAAATCTTGCTCAGCTAACCAAGCTAAATCTGTGCGTACGGCATCCAGCGAAACGCCATTGCCCTGCATCGCCAGCATTTCTTGCAGCAAAGTATCATTCGCACTGTAATCTGAATCCGCAGCGAGCAATTGTAAAATCATTAAGCGACGGCTTTCCGCCTGTACTGCCTTGATGTCCATTAGCGTTCCTTAGTTAATTGTTTGACTTGCCCCGCGATTTCACCCAACATTAAAACCATCTGATGTTGATCTTTAATGATGCTATCAAAGCGCTCATGCAAGCGGATAATATCGGCTTTAGTCGGCATAGAATTGACTTTTGATTCCAGTGCATTCAAACGCGTACACTTATCTTTAAAGCGTTCATTCACATGGTTTTCAAGCTTATCAATCGCCTCTTTTGTCTCGGTTTCAATCTTTACAATTGAGCTGACCGTAGCTTGTTGGCGTTTGTTCTGCCAGACAAACACGCCAACCAATGCCGTGACCAGCATATTAATAATCGTTAAACCCAGTTTTACAGCTTCATAATCCATTATTGGAATCCCATGTTGATTTGATAACCGCCTCTAGCCGTTTCTCGTAATGCTTATGCGCCAAATCACGCCAAGCAACACGGTAATAAACCGCATCCGGTAAGCAAGCTAAATCCGTATCCGTATAACTTGGCATATCCGGCTTTTGGGGCAAGGGCAGTGGCACACTGATATAAGCAGGATTGCAAGCGCTAGTGCATACCAAAATAACGCCGCTGAGCAATGCTAGTTTCATGCTTGTCACGATCAACCTCCTGTTCAGCTATCACCGTTTCCACGATTTTATTCGCCTGATGCACTTGATTCAGCACCGCTTCAGCGTGTTCTTTTTGCGCCGTGGCTTTCGCAGTGCGTCGCGTGCTGATAATCAGAGCGACCAGCAAAACCAGCACCGAACCGCTTAAACCTAAAATTAACTCAATCATCGACTAATGCCGTTATGGGTAATACAGCGCAGAAAAATACCCATGCCAGCATTGACTATAATGACGATCAAATACACCCAGCTAGGCACGTACTCTTGAATCAACGCCTGATTATCAATAAATGCCGATAACATAGCGACCGCAATGGCTAGCCAAAGGCTGTTATATTTTATGGTCTTGCTATCTAAAGGCCGCTTACTATCACCAGCCATAATGCCTCCTCATATAGCGCATAAAGCATCGGTGTGATAGCTGATTCATCAACTCAAACTGCGCCTCATGCTGCGCGTGCCGTATGCCATCAATAGCCTGTTGCCAAACCACATTATCAGCATCAATAATCGCAATATTGAGATTATTAGAATAAATCTTCTGCTGACGACACCCAATAGCCCGAGCTTGCGCTTCAAGGATTTGTTGTAACTGTTTAATACTTCTCATAATGATCTCAGTAGGGCGGACTTCAGTCCGCAATATGCCGGAAAACATAAACATGCCCATCCACGGGCGTTCTTCCTGACTGCAACCAAGCTTCGACATCAAAGCCCGGGCAGGTTTTCAGCCAGTCGTGGCGATCTATTCGCCCATCGCCATTTTTATCAGGCGATAAATCACGATGACCCTTAATATGGATACCAGGGAATTTTTTCTCTAAGGCCTCAATTAGCTCCTTAAGCCGCATCCATTGCGCTAGCGTGAATTTATCCGTGCCGATTAAACACAGACCAATCCCGCTGGTATTATGGTTTAAGGCATGCGCCCCCGTTTCATCCAGCAAGCGCCCAATGGTACTAATGCCGTTAATATTAATCACATAGTGATAACCGATAGATTCAAGAGGCGCATCCGCACTGATAAACTGCCTCGCGCGGTTAAAGCCCCGCTCAGCATGCCATTGGTCAATGTCGTTAGCCGTAAACCACGCACCATTAGGCGTTGCAGCACAGTGGATGATAAGTTCTTTGATTTGGGATAGTTCGCGTTTTTTACTCATGGGGTGAGTGTATAAAACGCGGTTTAAAATGGATATTAAAGGGGATTAAAGAAAGTTATAATAAAACTGAGTATATGTATTAGATGGATTTGAAATTTACGAGGATAAAAAATGCTAGATATGTGGGAACGTTGGATTCAGTTTCATGAATTAAACTTAAAAAGAGAGCCGGAAGAAGCACCTCAACTTGAACTGAAAAAAATGATCCCATTGCTGACTAGGCGCTGGAAAAATGGAGACTCATTTAAGCTAATAAATAATGAAACCGCAGCTTTTCGTATCTTAGATTTAAAGACTTACTCAGAGGAAAAGGCTACGATTCTTTTAATCCAGTATACCGACCAAAATGTAACTGATCCTGTCTTTAGCCAGTTAAATACTGGAAAGTTAAGAACCGAGCCTAAGCTAGATGGTGAAGGTGTGGCGGTGTCTGCTCATGTCGTTCTTTCACATAAACCTTTAAACGGTAGTTTGGAATCATATCGTTTTCTATTAGAAGAAATCCCAGGTGTTGGAAGAAGCCGTCTAACCCCTTTTCTGAAGTCTGAATTAAAAGCAGCATGTACTGATGCTTTTAATTTTATAGATGAAGAGAGTGGTAAATCAAGAAAATATTTACCTTCGGTTGAGCTCTTAGGGGACCTTTCAGCTCAATTATCAGATGATTTAAAGGAAGGGAGCCTTTTGCAAAATATAGAACTGATTAAGCATACTAAAGGTAAATCTGGCCTTGATGAGGAAAACTTTTTTACTGAAGTGTCACGACACATAAAAATAACCCCAGTCTTGAACACAGAAAATGGCATTATGGGGATCTTAGGAAAAATCAGAGATAAAGCTAAATCAGAAGGCTATGATGATATTAAAATCCGATATAAACACCCCCAAGGCAAACAAAAAACGGCTACGATGGGGGCTACCAAAGAAGATGTCGCTGATACCTTGATAGTTAGGGATGAGTTGATAAAATCTAACGAGGTCTTGGGGCAGTGTTCGGAAAAAATACTAGATGGTTTCGCTAAAAAACTACTGGCTCTTTTGGAATAGATAATGCAATATCATGGAATGAACTATTCTATTGTTGAAGCTGTAAAGCAATTACTGACACCGCTTAATTATTTGCGTATTCAGTATGCACAAAGGCGCTTGTTTAATATTATCATTCCACTATTGATAGCAACTCTACTGTTGAGCGGGTTGCTTGTCCTACCAAAACCTATCAATATATTCGGAAATAACGGATTGATTTCCGTGATTACTGGGTTCATACAAATTTTAGTAGGCTTCTATATTGCTGCTTTGGCAGCTGTAGCAACGTTTCAAAAAGAAGGGCTTGATAGTTTGTTGGCTGGAGAAGGAGCAACTTTACTTGTTCAGCGGAAAGAGATTAAAAAAAACATTCAGCTAACTAGACGAAAATTTGTGTGTTACTTATTTGGGTATTTAGCATTTTTGGGTATTGCTTTATATTTTATAGGATCTATTTCAAATCTTATAAGTGAAAGTCTTAAAGTAGCGATTCCAGTTAGTTGTTTTTTTATCACTAAGTGGTTTTTTGTTTTTTGTTACTTATTTGCATCTTCAAACTTGATTATTACAACGCTTCTTGGTCTACACTACCTAACTGATAGGATTCATAGACCTTAGTGCGTTTTTCTTTCCCACGTAGCCCGTCACTGCCATTAAGTTAAGAGCAATACAATAGGGGCTCTAGCCCGTAGGGTGGAATAGCGTTAGCGTTTTCCACCATCGGTAGCAAGCCTACACATCCAGCGGACGCGGTGAAGCAGCGCCAGTGAGCTGTGTGGTTAGAAGGTTAAGATTTCTTTAATATTTCTATTCCTTTTGCAGTTTTGTGTGTTTGAAGAAATGAATCATAACCTTTCGAGAAAACCCACGTATCACACACAATAAATACTGCTGCAAATATCCAAAAGCCAAACCACATCATTCCATTACCCCTGGCTTTTTCTAAGTTTTCAATCTTAGTATTACTTGGCATAACAGGCTGTCGACCTGGTGCTCTTGTCATCTTCGGGATGTACATTATATTTTTCCTCTGCATCTTGAAGTGTAATGGGTATATTAAGTTAAATAGTTTCGTAAACTAAGTGGGCTAAGTGCATCACTCAAACAAATCACCCTGACGCTCCAGCATCTCAGCACGCCGTTGACACGCAATAATTTGATACAACCACTGCACACTAATATCATATTCTGTACACAGGGCATGATGGTTATGCCCTGTGAATTTTCGCCATATCTCAATATCACGGCCACTGATTTTGTATTCCCGCCCTTTGGGGATATACGTCACCATTCCCCCCCAACTTTTACGGATCGCTTCTGCGACACAATGCGCGATTTTCTCCGCCGTTTCATTCGTCACCCCCTCGGCTTTAGCATTCACTAGCACATGGCCTTTCAGGTCTTGCAAAATCTCAGGGTATTTTTTCGCGTCGTGCATCATTAATCGCCTGTTCAAGTTTAGATATTTGCGGCGCTAACGCCTCATCTCCGCTCTTATTATACAGGGTTTTAATGCCATTTAGCTCAGCCATTAAGCCATTAATCACATGATTTTGTTGCTGTTTTTTAGGCACGGCAGGCGCTTGATAATCCTCATAACGCTTAGCCTGTAACCAACCTTGCGCCATCATGCGCGATTGTCCTTGGGGCAGTTGGCGCTGGGCTTCTTTTTCACCTGCATCAATGATGTTTCGATACTCGCTATCCGTTAAATCCCCCAACTCAATCCAGCGCCTCGCCGCCCCATCACGACCATGCTTATAATTAAACACCCCCCAAAAGCGCAAAAACCACTCTTTCTGCCTGGCATTTAAGCTGTTGTACCAGTCTTTATTTTTCTGGGGCGCAGCAATAGCCGATTCACCATAGCCGTGCTCGCTTAAAGCGTCCCATAATCCTTCCGCATAACTGACCGCCTCCGGCACTTTATCCAGTGTCGGTAGGCTACGAATCAGCACGCCTTGTATAAAACGCTTTTTACTCATGTTTAGCCTGCACAGTGAAGCTTGTCGATACCGTACGCGTCAGCTCAAATAACTCAAAGCAATTGGGGCAGGTAAGCGTAAAGAACTTATCTTTTAAAGGGGTGGGAATTTCTATCAACACATGCTCTTGTTCAAATAAGTCGTCATCATGATATTCATGCAGGCAGTACGGGCACTGGAAGTGGATCATTCTGTCCCTCCATACCCAATACTGACCAGCTCCACAGTGTCCAGTTTTTTATACTGATGTTCCAGAGCGCCATAGGTAGGGAACCACGGTTCATACCAAACACTAACGCGGTCAATATCAAATAGCTTTCTTGCCTCACGTTTGCCAAAGGTTTTAATAAATTCTGCTTTTTTCTTTGCTGGATAAGCCGCCTTGCTACGTTTCCTATAGAGACAAGCTATCTCAGGCGTATGTTCAGCATCGTCAATAAAACACCCTTTTAGGGTCATGAATCCATCACGATAAACAACAATAGCCACTTTATTTTTAGAGATAAATTGACGTATTAAGGTGACACGTACAGTATTCATTAATAACTCACACCGCCCACATGAACCCGCTTTATCAAGCTCTGCTTTAACTTGGCTCCATTGGTCTTTTGTTAGATTCATAAATCGCCCCCTAAACGATTACTTTTGCTCTGATTTACCCCATGATTTAATTCAGCATTAGCGCCATCTTTGTGCCCAGCTAAACTATCCTTAAATGAACTACCAGAATTTCCTTTTGTTTTGCGGTTACGTGCCTGTAATTCCGTCGCACTTGGGTAGTGTTTTTGCATATAAGCGGTAATAGCGGTTTCTTGTGCCTTGCTGGGTGCAAAGTTTTCAATGGTTTTATGCACGGCATGAACCCAAGAAATACAGTATTCATCAGCCCGCGCGGTTTTATTGGTACGCTTACAACGCTTCAACGCCGTTTTAATATAATGAGACCTATCACGCTTGAGTTGGCGTAATAACACATCAAACGCATAATTAGACAATTCAGGTGCTAGGCTAGTACCAATAAATTTCCATTGCGCAGGTTGATCTCCCCACCGCCATGCCGTAGTCGTGAATAAGCAATGACAGCCAAAGGCTTTAGCGGTTGTATTGGCTA
>Ga0105357_10001876_pt1 | contig 11259 bp, 10 predicted proteins | sample GOMGulsemesocosm_4_FD_83660 | JGI IMG/M metagenome (GOLD analysis project Ga0105357, IMG submission 83660) | Methane-oxidizing microbial communities from mesocosms in the Gulf of Mexico - GOM15B Gulf of Mexico | ecosystem: Environmental > Aquatic > Marine > Cold seeps | place: USA: Gulf of...
GCCAGCAGCCCACGCGTCGCAAGGGGCTACGCAGGCCGAACTCCGAGCGGAAGCCGAACCTGCTAGCGAAGAACCGGTGTGACGAAAGCCACAAACTACTCTTCAAGTCTCAGATATCCAAACTTGGGGTTAAAAACTATATGAGCTGTTGAGGGAGAAAGACTCATTGTCATCGGACTTGTTGAACGTGAGCGATGTCGTCATAGCACCTGAATTGTGTATAGACATAATGATTCCCTTAGGTGCTAGCATCCAACTCTTGGGTTAGCCGAAGCCAGAGCCATAATATAACTACTAATAGCGCAGCATGACAGCACCGCGCACCAGCGCAATTTAGGCAGACAGGGAGGATGTTGAGTGGGGCCGCCCTGACATTACTTTAGTGGGCTGTAGATCGACCGGATTACATTAGAGAGGTTGATAGGATGGGTCGTATTTAGGTGTGGGATTAAATAGATAATGCTTTTAAGTATTTTGATGATTCCTAGTTAGCAGAAAAAATACTCTCGGCTGTGAGATATCTCTTACGCTTGTAGGATATATCTCACAAAAGAGGTCTTGGTAGTGTCTACTTTTAACCCAAACAGTCATTTAGGCAAGCAGAAAACTTTGCTGTAGTTTTCTGTTTGTCTGGAGGGGTGGTTGCGTTATCAATTGTGCATGGCATTGTAAGCTCCTACATAAAAGACTTTTTCTGTGTCTGCCTTTGGCACAATTCAGGCAGTTGAGTTTGATCTGTTTAGTGTAGATTAACTCGGTTTACATCACGCTATAGGCGACTTAATTAGCTGTTCTGATTTCTTGGTGTGTTTCTGTATTGTAGTGGTACACGTTGTAATACGTGTCAGAACTGTAATAAAATGTGAAAGTTGATTTTAGTGACACGGAAGAATGATGAGAATCCAAATATGGACGTTTTCAAAAATAACCACAGTAACAGCCTTCCTCTTATATTTACCGTTAGCCCACAGCCAAGGTGCGTCTGCTGATTGCACTGATACCGCAATTCAAGACCACGACACCACACTTCTTACACGTGAAGAACAAATAATTTTAATGGAGCAATCCTTGTTTGCTTCGGTGAATCAACATGATTCCTGTATGGAGGCTATGCAGGCCCAAGCTGCCAATGAGATGGCTAGTGGGGGCGGCGGGGGTACCTCTGGCGGTTCTGAAGGAGAGGGCATGGATGGAGATGCTTTTGACAGTGAAGCTTCTGAGGCGGCAGAACCTATGGAGTCGGAAACCACAACCGAAGATATGACTGAAATAGCCGGGGCCAGTGGTGCCAAGGATGAGATTATCCCTCCAAGGGATAACGATCAAATTGTTTGCTCGATAATTTATGAAGAAATGACCAACGAGCAGGATTCAGCCAAGAAGGCCGGATTACAAAAAGAGTATCAGAAGTATAGTTGCGGCTAATTTTCAAACTATTAGGAGTACCACCAAGATGTTAAACCGCTGGAAGCCGTTACTGGCTAGCCTTTGTATTGTCTTTATTGCTGGGTGTAATACTACCAGCGTAAAACCTTTTAATGGGGCCTCTCTTTCTGTTGGACCAACTGCCAGCCAACCAAAAACCCAAGGTGCCACTGAAAAGGTTTATGAGAGCATTGGCGAGATATACCTTGATGTTGCGATACCTGTATTCGATACCGGTATCCCTATGCTTTCAGACGGTTCAATGAATTACGAAGATGTTGAGAAGCAGGGTGTTTGGCCTCAGTTGCGTCGTGCAGAAGCGAAGAAATTTGCCTTGTACACCAAGGAAGCACTTGCAGAAACAAAAGCTTTTGGCTCCGTGAGTGTCACTCCTTCAGCCAATACAACTGCTGATATCTTTGTTCAAGGTAAAATCCTTGAGTCTGATAGTGAGACTATTGTGATTAAAGTAACTGTTAGCGATAGTAGCGCAGCTATTTTGGGCAGTAAAAAAATTAAATACCGTGTTTCTGAAGGTTTCTTCCGTGATGCTCAAAACAAAGGGGAAAATCCCTACGAGCCGGCCTTTATCAAAGTGGCAAACTACGTTCATAGACTGATGAAGAAAAAGGAATCTCAAGAGCTTCAGGCTATCCAGAACATGACCAAAGTACGTTATGCGCAGTACTACTCTCCTGAGTCCTACAATCAATATCTCGGGATGAAGACAGTTTATTTTCCTAAGAGATATAACAAGGTTGTTCTTCTGGGGATGCCAAGCGATGAAGATCGTATGATGCAGCGTATTGAGGCCCTTCATAATCAAGAAAAGATGTTTATTGATCGCCTGCAGGACCAGTATGCTGCGTTTGATGGCGCGACCAATGAACATTACCGCGAGTGGCAAAAAGAAACCCTCCCTGAAGCCAAGGCTGCCCGAGAGGCCCGTAACGCCCGTAACACAAAAGCCATTATAGGCGGTCTTTTAGCCGTTGCGGCAGTTGCGGCTGGTAACCAGAGTAATCATGTGGATACTCAGATTGGCCAAGGTGTAGCTTTACTGGGGGCTGCAGCCCTTGCAAAGAGCGCGATGAACTCTAACGAAGAATTTAAAGTACACAAAGAGTCTCTGGATGAGATGGGTGAAAATCTTGATATCGCTATGAGCCCTTCAGTGATGGAGTTTGATGAAAAAGAGGTCGAGCTGACGGGCACCGCTGGTGAGCAGTATGAACAGTGGAAAGCTCACTTGAAATCAATCTATGAGGTGGAAACTGGCAACATGCAGAAGTTGTAAGACAGCAAGCAGGGGGCTTCGAGCCCCTTTTTTTTAGTCATTATTTCTACACTACCCATACAAGCCTAATAAGATCATGAACCGTTTAGACGAAAAGCTGAATAGCAAGCAGGAAAGATCTCCCGAGGCATCAGGAAATAAACAGGCGCTTGGGGTTATTGCTGGCGTTGTTGCCGTTTTGGGTGCCGGGATCTACTTCTCAGTCGTAGCCGTTGACAAGCATCGTGGACAAGCCGATGAAGTGGTTACTCAGGAGCCTGTTACCAGTGAGAATGCTGTTACACGCGAAAACTTTAAGGATCGTCTGACAGACTTTGAGCGGGATATACAGCCCATCCTGAATAACACTGAAAGCTCCGAGTGGGGCAGGAAGGCGCACAGTCAAGCAGTAGCGTTCAAGAATGAAGCCTTAGGGTTCTACTCTTCAGGTCAATATGGTTCTGCTGTCAACGCTTTGGGCGAAAGTGAGTCGACAGCTTTGTCATTGGAAGAGCGCTGGAATAGTGATTATGTCGAGAGCTATTCACTCGCTTTCGAATATTTTACGAGCGGGGATTCCAATAGAGCCCTCCTGAACAACACCAAAGCTTTGAAAATCAAGCCTAGCTCAAAAGAAGCGAATGAGCTAAGCCAAAGAATCGAAGTTTTTCCTCAGGTATCCAAACTTTTACGGCAGTTTGATATCGCCAAGAAAGAAAATGATACCCATAAACAAATTCGCGTAATCGGTGACATCCTAACCCTAGACTCAAAAAGAGAAGAGCTGGTTACTTTAAAGCAGGGCCTTCAGACCAGACTACGGGACGTCGCTTACCAAAATCATGTTGATAAGGCGTTTGAGGCCATAGAGCGTCAAGACTTCGAGGTTGCGGTAAACCACTATCGGAAAGCTAGGGTCATCTACAGCAACAGGTCAGAAATCCAGCTGCTTGCGCAGAAGCTGGATACTGTCGAATTAGAGCGCAAGCTAGAGCGGCTCCACTTAGAGATCGACCGCCTTGTAGCTAACGATGAATGGGAATCTCTTATGGCCATGGTGACGGATGCTGAGGCTTACTTTCCTACCGATGCAAAGCTAACTGAGGCAAAGCAGCTGGCTACAGAGATTATTGCACTTAAGGTTAAGGCTAAACAATTTACGTCGAGACCAAACAGGATTCGTGACGCGAATATTCGTTCGCATGCGAAAACCTTTATCCGGGAAGCCATTCGGTACACCTCTTACAGTCAAAGCCTAAGCGATGACGTTGGTATTATCAGTAACGCCATGAAGGCAGCCTCGACAAGTTACCCGCTAACTATATTTTCTGACAACAGAACTGAAATCACGATTAAGAGAGTAGGGATCGTGGGTACCACCAAGGAAAAGACCGTAATGCTAGCGCCTGGCCGCTATCAAGTTGAGGGGAAGTGTCGTGGGTATAAAACGGTACTGCAAACTATTGAAATCAATAATAGTGATAATCACGAAATAACAGTGGTGTGTAATGAGCAGGTTTGACGAACAGATTAAATCTTCGACCCATCAAAATATGGCCAAGAGCCTTGTTGTTGGAACTGTTGTGGGCTGTTTAGGTGTCGCTTTCCTGCTTTGGCTGTTCTTGGTGAAAGGAAACGTTTTGTTAATTTCACCTGCGGACGCCAAGGCCCAAACCATTGAGGTCAACAAAGGTGTGGCGATTGCGTTGGGTTCGCGTCTTTATCGCATCGGTGATCAGGCTCAAATTACTGTCGATGCAGACAAGTATGAGCCTTCGCAAGTCGTGATTAATAACGGCTCACCAGCCGTAGTAGAAATACTGCTCCACCCAAGCCCTGCAGAACTGGTGTTAAAAACTTCACCTGCAGACTCCGATACGCTGTGGCTTGTAAATAATGAAGCCGTTCATATTGGTGCAGAGCTTAATCATAAGGTTGAGCCCGGCAATATCGATATTAGAGTTGAATCACGCTATCACACGCCAGCTACTGCTTCTGTAGAGCTGGATAACGGGGATCTTTACGAGGATACATTCAAGCTAGAGACCATTAAGGGAAGTTTTAGTGTGGAGTCCAGGCCTTCAGGTGCAAGTGTGACGCTTGACGGTGCAGGCATCGGGGTAACGCCACTGCAGTTGGATCTTGAGGGTGGGCAGTATGATCTCGTACTAAACAAGTCCGGATTTGAGCCAACCACTGAACTGCTTGAGATATACAACAAAGAGCCTGAGGCGGAGCGTAATTACATACTCACGCCGGTTTCAGCTTCATTGATGATCGATGTTAGCCCCAAAGGTGGGGTATTGGTGGTTAATGGAAAGACCAGGAAGCCGGGAAAAAATACAGTTGTCGCCGGTAGCCTCAACGATGTGATTTACGAGCTGGAGGGGTACTACCCGTTCAAAAAGACTGTTTCAGTGGCTGAAGGGCACTCAAAGAGTTTGTCGATCGCATTAGAGCCTGAGTACGGGGATATTGTCGTTTCATCAAATCTCGCGGCAGATATTTATGTTGATGGGAAGTTTGTAGCCACGGGTAGCTACACCGGATCTGTGCAGGCCTTTACCTATCAGGTCGAGTTTGTGAAAGAGGGTTACCGCACAGTCGCAAGGGCGTTAAAACCAACTTCGAAGCAGCCAAGTAAGCTTCATGTTGAAATGCTGACAGAGTTTGAAGCTCGGAAACGTGAAGGGCGCAAGCTGTTCTCAGAAACACTGGGCATCAAAATGATCAAACTCCGGGGCAACGAGTTCACCATGGGGTCACTACCTAATGAGAGTGGTCGCCGCCGTAATGAACACCAAATTCAAGTTGGTTTCACAAGACAGTTCTGGCTGTCAGCTCACGAGATTACCGAGGCGCAATTTGCCGCTTATATGGGGCAGTCGGCCACATCAAATTACCCGAAGACGGATACAACTTGGGATCAGGCTGCGCTGTTCTGTAACTGGCTTAGCGTCAAAGAAGGCTTAACACCCTTTTATAACGCTAATGGCTCCAAAGTGATTGGGTTTAACCCGAGTTCTAAAGGCTACCGTTTGCCGACAGAGGCCGAGTGGGAGTGGGCTGCCAAGAAGTCATTGCGAAGCAAATCAACCGTATTTGTTTGGGGTAATGCTACTAAGGTTCCTGCTAAAGCAGGTAACTTCGGGGATCAATCAATAGCGGGTACACAGGCATTCGTATTGAAGAGCTATAACGATGGCTATGCGGGCGCGGCACCGGTTGGATCATTTAAAGCTGACAAACTGGGCCTATATGACATGGCAGGTAATGTGAGTGAGTGGGTTCACGATTACTTCACGTTTTTACCTCCAAATGGTGGCACTGTACATAAAGACTACATGGGGCCTGCCTCTGGAGATATGCAAGCCTGGAAAGGCGGAAGCTTTAAATCAGGCAAACTGAGCGAGTTGAGGACTTCATTTCGTGAGTCATCTAACAAGGCTGATACAGCGGTTGGCTTTAGAGTCGCCCGGTATGAGGACTAAGGAGGCAGTATGAAAAAATATATCCTGACAGCATTGCTACTATTGACTGCATTTACTGCAGTAGCAGCTATTAAAGTAAGTGTGGATGCTCCCGCGAGCATGCCCATCGATATGTAAATAGGTGCCATGCTTCTATCTGTTTCTCGTTGTGAAATAAGTCCAGAGACGGGAAAGCTTCTGTTGGCCTCTACAGTAATACGCTAGTGCTGGCACAGAAAAATTAACTGTATTTAGAGTTAGGTAAATTGTAATGAGTGATAACGAAACCCAAAGTATGAACCCTACGCCAATGATCTCTATGGCGGTGCTGGCTGCCTCTGTGGTCATTGTTCATCTGCTATTCGCTGGCGTTGTTCGGCCATTCGCTGAAGCTGCTATTGCTGCGCACGGGGCAGGTGCAACAAGTAATTTTTGGGTGATTCTTAAGGATTTTGAACAACAGGCGTGCCTCACTATTGGAATCTACTGCATGTTCCTGATGGTCTATAAAAGCCTCCAGATCAAGAAACAGGAAAAACTCTACACATACAATTTCCTTGAAGGGTATGACGATGAAGATAGTAATCTTGAGCCGCTACTGAAAGAACTGGAAAGCAGTCAGTATCGTGAGAGCGGTGCTATGGCCACCTGGATCACCTGTATTCGTCGTTTTTTGCATACTAAGAACGTACAGCATGCATCTGATGCTATTAGTTCTTCTATTGAGAGCCTTGCTGCGCAGCTTGAGGCAGGTAATAACGTGATTCGTTACATTATCTGGGCGATCCCTAGCATCGGCTTTGTGGGCACCGTTAGAGGAATTGGTGCTGCTCTAGCCAAGGCTGAGGAAGCGGTTGGAGGTGATATCTCTGGTATGGTTGATAAGCTGGGTTTAGCGTTTAACTCAACACTTGTATCCCTACTTATCTCTATTGTCTTGATGTACCTGCTTCATCAGTTGAATAACCGGCAAGACATGATGGTTCTGAAAACACAGAAAACCTGTGAAGACCACCTGCTTTCGCATCTTCATAAATAACTGTCGCGCTGTTGGAATAAACCATGTCAAAAAGAAAGGAAGATGGTTTTAACTTGTCCTTTTTGGATGTGATGGCTTGTGGCTTAGGCGCAGTCTTGATGATCCTGATTGTAGTTAAGTTTAATGCCAGCTCTGTAGACCCTACTGAAGAAACTGAGCGCCTTAAGGAAGAGCTCGCGGCGCTTCAGGATGAAAAGACACAGTTAAAAAAGAGCCTGGAAGAGGTTAACGATAATATCAAAATGGAGGCTGGTGACATTGAAGCCAGGCAGCGCCAGATTGAAGAGCTTAAGATCCAACAGGATGCCACTCGTAGGGCCTTGAAAGATAAGGCTGCTGTCGTTTCCAATTTGGAGACATCCGTGGCGGCTACGGCGGCAAAGAATGCTGACGATCTTATTGAGGTTGATGGTAATGGGGAAGAAGAATACCTAATTGGCCTGAAGGTTGAAGGCAAGCAGATCGGTATCCTCATTGATCAAAGCGGCTCTATGACTGAAGAGAGCCTTGCAGAGGGTATTCGGCGTAAAATTGAAGGTAAGAGTGCCAGGATGAGCGCGTCTAAGTGGTTGCGGACTAAGCGCATTGCCAATTGGCTGTTGGCCAGACTACCTAAAGAGTCAAAGGTCAGTGTGGTTGCTTTCAACGATACAGCGATAACGCTTGGAACAAGGCCTAGCTACACGGCCAAGGTTCGAGCAAGTATGAAGAAAATATCTCAAGAGATATCTAAATTGGATCCGCACAACGGGACAAACTTGCAGGCGGGCTTAGCCGAAATTAAGAAGTCCATGCCTAACATGACGGACCTCTATCTGATTACAGATGGTTTACCCACTTTGGGTGAGATGAAGGGCGGTATTCTCGGTTTCAAATCCTGTAATAGCTTCTTTGGGAAATCGAAGATGATCACAGGAGAGTGTCGGGTAAGATTGTTCAATCATTCTGTTAATACTGGCGGCCTCGCTGGTGTTAAGGTTCACATTATCCTTCTACCGCTAGAGGGTGACTCGGAAGCTCCGGCTTACTACTGGGAATGGGCAAGTGTCACAAGGGGCTCATTCATTAGTCCCGCTGGATCTTGGCCATGAAGGGGGGCAGTTTATGAAGTTAGAACGTGCCCCTATTGAGGTATTTAGCCTTTCATTCCTCGATATCATTTCTTGTGCGTTTGGTGCTGTAGTCATGCTTATCTTACTGGCCAAAAATGGTGATGAAGCTGAGTATCGTGATGTATCTCAGATTAGTTCGTTGATCATGGCCATAAATCAAGCGGAGTCCAGTAACGAGGATTTAGCTGGCGCCCTGTCCGATAAGAAGGATAAGTTAAAACAACTTCAGGCTCAGTCGACGAGTAATCAGGATCAGGCAGAAGCATTGGAGTCCGACCTAGCTCGAGCTAAGAACAATGTGAAAAAACTGACTGATGCTCAGGCGGGTCTTGTGAAAGAAAAAGTGGACCAGGATAAGGCTTCAACTCGTGAAGGTAGCGCCAAGGAGCGAGACGATGAGGTGGGCGGTATCCCGGTCGATAGTGACTATGTGATTTTTATTATCGATACATCTGGCAGTATGAAAGGCATCTGGGCAAAGGTATTGCAGACTATGGATGAAGTACTCAATAACCACCCCGAGGTTAAAGGTTTCCAGGTGATGTCAGATAATGGCCAATACCTACTCACATCTACCCGAGGCAAGTGGCGCAAGGATAGTCCTCGTCAGCGCCAGGCGGTTCTGAGAGCAATGCAGACTTGGTATGGCGCGTCTAATAGCTCACCCATGGAAGGCATTGAGGAAGCGTTAAAAACATACGCGGGTAACACGAACTCCTTGGCCCTCTATATCTTTGGTGATGATTATACGGGCGGCTCTTACGATAAAGCGATTGCAAAAGTTAACCGGTTAAATCGTAATCGTAAGACAGGCAAGAAGGTGGCCCGGATCCACGCTGTTGGATTTAAAGCCTTAGGTGGAGTCAATATGAAGTTTGCCACACTCATGAGAGAAGTCACCCGACAAAACAATGGAACACTCATATCTGCCATTTGATTTCAGATATATCCTGGAAACCTTTGAGTTCATTTGTGCATGGAGGTATTCACGCAATTACGCGACACAGTAAGGGATACCCTGAGCCTCTTCTTGAGCAGATGTTGAAAGCATCAAACGGTGTTTCAGTGATGGTTGGTATGCTTTTGGTGATACAGTATGGTGGCGGTAACCAAATGGGCAAGATTCCTGAGATTCAGAAGAAGTTTTCAAATTGTCTCCCGCAGAGTAGGGGCGAGATTGCGGAAGGCCATTAGCGTGAGCGAGATGTTAGATGGGTTGCTAGTGGAGGAGGGTATTTGTTTATAGGGGTTTATGGTCCCATTTATGCCGTGGGTCCAGATCTCTCATTCATTAATGATTGTATGTTTATTGAGTGATCTGAGTGGATTACTCGTGTTAATCCATCTTAAACGGAGTAAGCAGGTAGGAAGATGTATTGTCAGTTGGGTAGGTAGGGGCCACTGGTTTGTTCGGGAGGCCGTAGTTAACTCAAAGCGGACGCTGGATTAACTGGTTAATGAGGCCGGTGCGGCTGAATATGGTGGGTTATCTTAGGAACTGGATATTTCCTCTATAAAACAATATATTACGAGATCAATTCAAATGGATATCAAGGAATGATATGCCGCATCTTCCGCATAACAACCCAAATCCGGTACATATACCGCCCCTTCCTTGGTTTTTCCAGTATACCGACTAGCCGGTAAACTAAACGTTATGTGTTTACCCCCATTTTTGAGAATTAACTATTACCGTTATGGAAAACTTAGATTATAAAATACTGAAGACGTTTGTTAGGTGTGAGAATCATGAAGAGTATAAAGTGATTCAACTTTTGGCCCTTTCAAATAAGCAGTTTGATATTGATATATTCAATGTTCATTTGGATGAATACCAAAGCTTTGGTGAAGGCATTCATAGGTTTGAATGGGTTTGTGATAACGAACCTGACCATTCTGTCCGATTTGACGATTTTTTATCTGCAGACAAACATATTGAATTAATAGCATCAGGTCTGTACGAATCAAAAAACCACGACCCTTCCGATGCAGTGACTGAAATGCTTAATAAAGAGTCTGATGCTGAGTTCCAGGCCGGTATGGACTTCAGAAAGAAACAGCTTGAAGAAAAGCAGGCAGAGCATGACAAAGAGCCAAAGTATGAAGCCACCTGTAGACAAACAGGTGAGCGAATGGTTTTTGCGGCAGACACTGAAGAAAAAGCGTTGAAATTAGCTGAAATGTATTTCCCAGGTGGGGTTTTAAGAATAGAGCGGGTAAGAACAAAAGTTAAAGCCGATGGGTGGGATTACTAAATGAGAACTTTCATTGCAGTTGATCAGAGCGGCAAGACGGTAACTGTAAGTGCTTATACAGAAACCGACGCTAGGCAAAAAGCTGAAGAGCTTTTGGGGTACGGTAATGTAATCAAGTTTTATGAAATCTGAATGTCCAATTGCACATACAATGCGTGGCAGCCGCGACTGGCGTACCGCCCTCTGCACTAGGCGATATACGAACAAGGAGTTTTCGTGCAAAAAGTAGAAGATCGATGGGGGCTAAAATTAACTAGGCCACTAGCTACAATTTCTCTGTGGGTTTTCATTTTCCTATTTAGTCTTACCCTTGGTGCTTCTGCTTCTATTTGCACTGGCAATTGGGAGTGGTTCGGTCGTTCTGGTTCAGTGGCCACTATTTCTGGCCTTCTCCTAATTATGAGACCACTACTCAGAAAGGGCAGTGTTCAACAAGCGCGTCAGGTGCCCTTGGTGAAATAACTGTTGACTCAGAAGGTAACCATAAAGAGTTTATTGATCCCCAAGAAATCAAAGATGGTGCTGCTTCATTAGTGGGCGCAATTTTTACTATTGTTGGTACAGTTGTGTGGGGCTTTGGTGATCTCGTATAATCGGGTAGTCGGAGGTGTCTAGCCTCCCGCCCCCACAACACCCTGCATACGGGGCCGCACAGGGCGCTACTGACCGTCTGCTTATCCAA
>Ga0105357_10001878_pt1 | contig 11256 bp, 6 predicted proteins | sample GOMGulsemesocosm_4_FD_83660 | JGI IMG/M metagenome (GOLD analysis project Ga0105357, IMG submission 83660) | Methane-oxidizing microbial communities from mesocosms in the Gulf of Mexico - GOM15B Gulf of Mexico | ecosystem: Environmental > Aquatic > Marine > Cold seeps | place: USA: Gulf of...
ATTAATTTAGCTGGGGCATTAAAAGAAGAGCCAGTAGACAATATTCTATTAATCAGTAAAGACAGGTTAAATATTCATACCATTCCTGCCTGGAGTGAAAACCATGTAATTGAACTGCGAGGCGAATTCGTTTTTCCTGGTAGATATACCATTCGTCGAGGAGAAAGCCTTGCTGATTTGATTAAAAAAGCCGGTGGTTTAACCGATTATGCATACGCTAGAGGCTCTGTGTTTTCAAGAGTGAAATTAAAAGAATTAGAGCAGAAAAATTTATTTAAACTAGCAGATGATCTACGTATTGAAATGGCTTCCCGATCGTTAACTAAGGATACTGCAGGTCAATCGTATAATGAAGCGCAAATGATGTTATCTGATTTAACTAAAACGCAACCAGTAGGGCGCTTGGTTATCGATTTAGATCGGATCATGATTAAGAATGATTATGATGTTTTATTGGAAACAGGTGACATACTGTATGTCCCTACTATGAATAATTCAATAAATGTTATTGGTCAAGTACAAGTAACTTCATCACATGTTTATGATGAAGCACTAGACGCTTATGATTACTTAGCACAATCAGGCGGCAGTAAAAAAAGAGCAGATGAGAGTCGCACTTATATTATATCAGCCAATGGGCGAATAAAAATGATGGCAAGTGGTAACTGGTTTGCTGATGACGAAGCCTCTAGACTACGCCCCGGTGATACCATCGTAATACCGCTTGATGCAGAATACATGAACAACCTTGAATTATGGACTAACGTTACGGGTATTATTTATAACTCAGCCGTTGCCCTTGCTGCCATTAGCGGTATTTAAACGTTAGGTTAAGGCTTGTCACCCTGTAGGTCAACGCCAAAGATTCCGTTGCTCACTTAATACGGAATCCCAAGTAGTATGACGTATAATTAATTAACACAGGTAAACCCCCGGCTCTGCCGGGGGTTTACCTGTGTTAATTAAAATATTATACATTACAATGAAAGATTGAAGTGGCATAGTTAATTTAGCCACCTAATTAGATGTGCTATTTTTCACCACATTAAACTTAGGTGACAAAATGACAAAATTAAAAAGACCAACTTACTCAGCTGAATGTCAGTAAATCGGCGATGGATAAATGGGTTAGGCAATTAAAACTAGAGCGTGCGGGTATTAATGACCATGCAACTGCGCTATCGCCAGATAAGATAAAAATCAAAGCGTTAGAGAAGCGAAATAAAAATCTCGGCCGCAAGCGACCGAGTTTTAAGCTTTATCGCTTGCGATAAAGCGAACGAAGCTTTCGCTACGCCCTGTTAAACTAAACTAAATTTTGACATTGATTTTTGTAGTGATTTCGCTGTAACATTTACATTTTCAGAAGATTCATTAGTATGGGTTGAAGTAGATACCGCCAATTCAGAGTTTGAATTAATACGAACAATACTTTGATTTAACTCTTCACAAACCCCACTTTGCTCATTGGATGCTTCTGCAATATGTGCATTCATATCATTAATAGCCGCAACTGACTCTGAAATATTGTCAAATGAATCAGTAACTAACTTAGATTCCTCTACGCTAGAATCTGCTTGTTGCTTACCTTCTTCCATCATAATAACAACTTCATCAACACTCTTTTTTAAGCCATCAAGCATTGAACGAATTTGAACAGTAGATTCTTGCGTTCTACTGGCTAGGGTTCTAACTTCATCAGCAACAACGGCAAAACCTCTACCTTGCTCTCCAGCTCTTGCTGCTTCAATAGCTGCATTAAGCGCTAATAAATTGGTTTGATCTGCAATCCCGCTAATAGCCTCAATAATACTATCAACATTTTTTGAATCTTCACCTAATGTATTAATACTAATCGTTGCTAATTCAATATTTTTTGCAAGTGAATTAATACTATTCATATTTTTTTCTAATAATGTTTTTCCTTTATCTACATTTTCATCCGCAACAATCGCCATTTCAGAAGCGCTAGCTGTATTTCGTGCAACCTCAGCTACTGTTGCTGTCATTTCATTCATACCTGTCGCTACTTGCTCTGTTTCTATTGCTTGTAGATTAGCGGTATCTGCCATTTGCTCTGCAACACCTTTTAACTGAACAGATTGAGAAGCCATATTTTCTGTTGAAGTAGATATTTCAGCAATCATAACTTTAAGGTTTTCATCCATATCATTAATCGATACTGTTAAGGCGGTAATTTCATCATTGCCACTGACTGCTAATTTAGGCCTTGATAAATCCCCTCCTGCTATTCTTTTAGCTCTTCGCATAACAGAGCCTAATCGGCTAGTGATAGATTGACTAATTTTAAAGGCGATAAATGCACTCGAAATTGCTGACAATATTGATGCGATGAGTAAAACAATTTTAATTGTGCTATTTTTATCAACTAAAAGGACTTCATCTTCTTTTGATAGCCTATCTTGTGACTGCCTCATTTTCATTAATATTGCTTTAATTTCTTTACTTTTAGGCGCTGCCCTTGTTGCTAAAATATAATTTGCATGGTTCCAGTCTTGGCTTGCTCTTGAATCAAACATCAATATTGGTAATGGAGAAAACTTTTCTCTATTTTCTTTATAATCATTCCAAGCAACTTTCTGATTTTTAGAAAAAAGTTGAGTCATTGTTGATATTTGTTCAAACCGTTGCTGATTGATTTTCCATTTGTTTAAAAAAGTACTTTTAAACGCCTCATCTCCCGATAATAAATAAGCGCGAATATTTGCAAGTCCTATCGCAAAGCTGCCTCGACTATCAGCTAACAATTTCAGTAGTTTTTTTCTTTTACTTGTCGCTTCTAGCGTGCCTTCTTCATCAATAAGTGCTGTAAATGAACTCATAATTTTAGATGCTAAAGGCGCTGCTTGCGTTAATAAAATGTCATATGACAATATATTTTTTGAGGTATGTGATAAGCCTTCAGCTTCATTTTGCACTTGCCGAAAATCACTTAGAAGTACCTTCATGTTAGATAAGCGTTTAATATTTTCTTTTTCAGTCCAGTTTTTAGAGAAATTATCCAATTGAATTATTGCTCGGTCTATTTTACCCCAACCGTCATTGCGCTCTTTTTTAAACAGTAGAGCTTTTGCTGGCTCTGAGCCTAAGATCATATAGCCTCGCAAACCCGCAAGAGATAAATCAATACCATCCTCTAGTAACATGCCTGAGCGCACTGTAGGTTGCCTAATTTTAATAACTCTATCACTAATATCATGTGCTTCATTTAATTGAAACAATGTATAGGCGGCGACAAAAGCTAACATGAGTACTATAGAGCCAAAGCTTAATAATAGTTTGTTTTTTATATTCATTTTTAAAACCCATTTTTAATTTCATATTAATACGATACTTTTATAACAATCCTAAAAAGCTTCATATTATTGACTGCACTTAGAGTTATTTCTTTAATGCGACTTAATTACTATTTTATTATTTTTGGCCTTTTATACCTCAATAATGGGATTATATTCTATTATTAAAATATCCTGTTTAATTAAAGCTGATCAATTTAAATCAACAACAAATATAGCACCATCTTCATTATTTGAAACTTTTAATACCCCACCCATATTATCTTCAATAATCATCTTAGACATATACAGTCCCATTCCTGTCCCTTTCCCTTGCTCCTTTGTTGTAAAATAAGGCTCAAATACTCTATCTATGATATCTTTTGGTACGCCACCTGCGTTATCTTTTATAGTGATTTTTTTATCTGCAAGAGTGATAATAATAGTAGGACTTTCTATTTTATTTTCTATCAGTACATCCTTAGCATTGTTTATAACGTTAAGTATCACTTGTTGGTATTCACTTTTTAGCCCCGTATATTCAAACTCATCGCCATTGATAATTAAAGAAATATTATGATCCTTTAATTGTGCTGATAGCATGTTGATAACTGATTGCGTTGCGGCTAAAACTTTGAAATCTCTTTTATCCTTATCTACTCTAAAGAAGCTTCTAAAATCATCTATAGTTTTACTCATAAATTTGATAGTTGCCATTTGATTACCGATAAACGCTTCTACATATTCTGGTTTGTTTAATAGCCCATCTTCGCAATCTAATTCTAAGTTTTGAATCTCTCCGCTTATACTACTGAGTGGTTGCCTCCACTGATGCGCTATTGCGCCTATCATCTCTCCCATTTGTGCCATTTTAGACTGTTGTTGCATGATTTCTTGATTTTTTAGATTATCTCGAGTCTTGCGTTTAATCTCTTCTTTATCTTTGATTGCTTGTTTCGTTTTGATTTCAAGTTTTATTTGATGTTGCTTAATGTTTCGTAAAAATAACAAAATACCTAACAGGAAAGAAAATAGAAAAAACATGATAATACTAAACTCAATGAGCAGAGGTTTTATATATTCTGCATAAGGCTGTTTAATAACTAACCCCCAAGGCGTATCTTTAACTTTTGCATATGCTGCAAAAACCTTTTTTCCCGCATAATCAGACTCTATAATGACACCTTTATCTCCCTTAAGTGCCTTTCTCATCGGTATTGCTAAATGAGTTTCTGCTTTTTTAATATCTTTTGGTTTGGATTTAGAATAAGCTTGAAAAACTATTTTATCATCTATAAATTTGGCTAATAAATACTCCCTTTTTAAATTCTTATCGCTGAAAGTCGCTATTATTTGAGAGAGCATTGCTTTTTCTATGCGATAAGAAAAGTCTTTTTCCTTGCTGTATTTATCATCAAAAGCAGCGATATTACTAATCAAACTAGATAGTACATAGACTTTATCTAATATATCTTCTTTTTTATCTTCAACTGCTTTGTTATAAAGAAAGTACCCTGAAAAAAACGAGATGATTAAGAACAAAACTAGGGGAATACTTAAGAGTGTGACTTCTGAAAACCGTGTTGATTTATCTGTATTATGTATTAACGTATTTGACATTTCACACCTCTACTTTATTTCTACCATTTTCTTTAGCACGGTAGAGCGCTTTATCTGCTCTTCTTATAACTGTTTTTTTAGTATCATCTACTTTGAACTCAGATATTCCAAAACTACACGTCACTTTAAGCCCATCTTTAAATGTATGCTCTTCTATTTTTTGCCTTAGATGTTGGGCTACTTTTTTGGCATTATCAAGTGAAGTGTTTGGCAGTATTTGTGTGAATTCTTCTCCTCCCCATCTTGCAAAAGTATCTGTAGCTCTTGTATTTAGTTGAATTATTTTTGCTAAGCCTACGAGTATTTCATCACCCACATCATGCCCATAGGTATCGTTAAAATCTTTAAACTTGTCAATGTCTAAAATTATTAAGCATGAAGGTGCATTACCTCTTTGGTGTCGTGCAATTTCTTGCGTAAATATTTCTTCAAAGAATGCTCTGTTAGGTATCTGTGTAAGTTCGTCTGTATAAGCTCTTTTCTCAAAAATATCTTTCTCTACAGTAAGGTTAGTGACTTCTGTCAGGGTTAAAATACAATGTTTCGTATTTCCCGTACACTTTATAGATATAAGAAAAGTATGTAACTCCATATCTTTATTTAACAGTGAAACTATTCTTCGTTTTTCATTTTTTTCTTGTTTTAAATCTTCTATCCAATTTCTATTTTCTTTTGGGTAAAAAAAGTCATTGTTTTTGATAAAGATATCAGCTACATTTTTAAAAGCTTCATTAAATTCACTTGTATCTTTAACATGAAAAAATTGTAAAAATTTTGGGTTTGAAAAGATCACTTTCTTGTCTTTATTGAGCACAAAAAGAAGGTTATCTTGAAGTTGTGTTATCTCCTCTGTTAACTCTCTTTGCTCTTCATATTTGTGTTTTAATTGAATATGCTCTGTTATATCAATAACTTTACTTTTAAGTAGTTTATAGTTGACTGGTTTTAGAATATACCCATCAACTTGAAGTTCAATTGCATCCATAAAATAACCACTCTCACTATGAGCAGTAGTAAAAATAAAATGTTGCTTAGGATTTATCTCTTTAATCGCTTTACACATCTCCACCCCAGTCATAGTTGGCATTTTAATGTCTGAAATCACTATGTCTGGTTTATGTTGCTTATAAAGCTCTAAACCCTCTTTACCATCACTTGCGAGAATTAATGTATCACAAAGCCTACTAAGTGGACGCTTGGTAGCACTTTGGATCGATTCTTCATCTTCTACATAAAGAATGGTGAGTTTAATGTCATTCACTTTTAAGCCCTTCAATTACAGGTTGTTGATTTAAATCTATTATAAATACAGCTCCATCAGTATTATTAAAAACAGATAATTTTCCATGCATATTATCTTCAATAATCATCTTAGACATATAAAGTCCCATCCCCGTTCCTTTACCCTGTTCTTTTGTTGTAAAGTATGGTTCAAATACTCTGCTTATAATATCTTTTGGGATACCACCTGCATTATCTTCTATCGCTATTTTATTATCTTTTAAAGTTATAATTATGATTGGGTTTGCTGTATTATTTGCCATAAAGGCATCTTTTGCATTATTTATAATGTTTAAAATAACTTGTTGAAACTCATTTTGAAGTCCATAAAAATCAAGCTCATCCCCTATAATCGTTAACGAAATATGATGGGTTTTAAGCTGTGCTGATTGCATGTTTACTACCGATTGAATAGTTTCCAATACTTTAAAGTTATTCTTTTCTTTGTCTACCCTAAAGAAGCCTCTAAAGTCATCTATTGTTTTACTCATAAAATTGATAGTTTTCTTTTGCTTATTTATAAACTCGTCTACATATTTTTCATCTTTTAAATACCCATCTTCATAGTCATACTCTAGATTTTGAATATCCCCACTTATACTACTGAGTGGTTGTCTCCATTGGTGTGCTATTGCACCTATCATCTCTCCCATTGATGCCATTTTAGCTTGTTGCTGAAGAGTCTCTAATTGTTTAGTGTTTTTTTCTAAGGCTTCAGCTATCTTTACTTTAAGATTTTGTTCATTATTTTTCTGCTCTGTAATATCAGTATGAAACCCACTAATTCTTATAGCAATATTATTGTCACTATAGATAGTTTTAGCACGGTCTAGTATCCAGACCCAGTGGCCATCTTTATGCTTAATTCTATGTTCAACCTCAAATTTACTTTTCACGCCACTTATATTGAGTTCTATTTGTTCGAGTATTTCAGGTAAGTCTGCAGGGTGTACCCTCTCTTTCCATGTGGCAAATTCATTTTTCAACTCATCATCGGCATAACCTAACATCTCTTTCCATCTTGGAGAAAAATAGACGACATCAGTGCCAATATCCCAATCCCAAATACCATCATTTGAACCCTCAATAGCAAACTGATATCTGTTTTTTTGCGCTAATAATGCAACTGTTTTTTTTCTTATAGTTTCTTTTAATGATTTTTGCACCGTTTTAATAATAATGTAATGAATCACAATAAAAAGTATTGCCATTACAATAAGTATTTTATAGATAAACCAAATAGCGTTATTAACTTCCTCTATTTCTTTGGTTACTCTCATGTTGGTTATCATGATGAACTCATCAATAGGGTTCATTATTTTGTGTTTAGCTTTGTAGTATTTTTTTGAGTGCATTAGCTCTATTGCTAATGCTTGATTATTTGACTCCATTGCTTGGAATGCCTTTACTTCAAGGCTTACAAGTTCATTGGAGTTTTTTTCAGAGAGCGTAAGTTTTTCTAACTCTTCTTGAGTGAATGGTAATTTTGCGAAAATATCTTTAAGGGCTATTTTTTCACCTTCTGGGTGTCTTTTTTCTCTTATATCGACATCTAAATCCCAGTAGATACTCCCATAGAATGCTGGTCGTGGTGCTTTTGCATTTCTTATATCTAAGGTTCTTAAATATTGCTGTTTATAGAGGATATCTCCTGTTACAACATAAGTTCTTGCAAAATGAGTCAAGTCATCAGAACTCTGTCTTAGTTTGTCAGAAGCCTGAATCATAGCAAATTTATCTTCTACCTTTTTTGTTAACTGCTTATCTAGACTTGAAAGGCTTACTAATACAAAAACAGTAACTGCAATGCCAACCAATTCAACAAAAGTAATAAATATATTTCTTTTACTCATTAATAACTCTTTTGGTTTATTTTTAATATCCTTATACAGTTCTGAAGAGGCATAGTTAATTTTACCATCTAATTTGAGATATTATTATACACAAAATTAAACTTAAGTGACAAAAATAACAAATCAACAAATCTTGATCCCTCAGACTTTATTTATCAATGTGTTCCACGTGTTTGATGGGCTCCCTTATTGAATATGTGCTAAAACCTGTTCAGCTAACTCAGTGATTTTTGACCAATCTTTATTTTTTACAATTTCGTCAGTCACTAACCAAGAACCACCACAGCAAGCAATGTTTGGTAACGCTAAATAATTATTTATATTACTTAAATTAATACCGCCTGTTGGACAAAAACGAATATAAGGAAATGGACCACCAATTGACTGAATAGCCTTAACACCACCAGAAGATTCTGCCGGAAAAAACTTTAAGTGGTCATACCCACAATCTATACCATCCATTATTTCTGAAATAGATGAAATACCTGGAATAAGTGCGATATTACCTTCATTGCCTGCTTGTAATAAGTCTTTAGTTAAACCTGGGCTAATAGCAAACTTTGCTCCGGCATCTTGACAATGTTGTAGCATTTCACGATTGATAACCGTACCCGCACCAACGCAAGCTTCAGGTAATTCATCAGCAATAATTTTTATCACCTCGAGTGCAGCAGGAGTACGTAAAGTTACTTCTAAAACATTTATGCCTCCAGCGAGTAATGCTCGCGCTATAGGCAATGCATCTTCAACATTTTTTATCACTAGAACAGGTACTACCGGCCCCATTGCAAAAATTTCTTTTGGTGATATTTGCCATTTTTTTGTTAAACTCATGATTTATATTTATCCTTGCATTGTCGATAATTATTGACAAATATAGACTAGTACCCTCTATTAAACATCAGTAAAAAAATCTAATGTTAAGGCTAAATTGCTAGCTGGCTCACTCACTATACTTTGCCATCAACATCAAGTTCAGGTTCATCAAATAATGAACAAGCACCCGTTTCAGCCGTACTTAAATTGCGACGCATAAAACCAAAGAGCTCTCGTCCCATGCCTTGGTGATGATCATTAATTTGAAAAATAGCGTTGTCACGTTTTGCAAGCTCTGCCTCATCAACCAATAAGGTTAATTCTCCGGTTTCACCGTCAACTAAAATCATGTCGCCCGTTTTTACTTTAGCGATCAAACCGCCATCTAATGCTTCAGGGCACAAATGGATAGCGGCAGGAAATTTACCTGATGCACCAGACATACGACCATCAGTCACCATGGCAACTTTAAAGCCTCTATCTTGTAAAACACCAAGTGGTGGCGTTAATTTGTGTAATTCAGGCATGCCACGCGCTTTGGGGCCTTGAAACCGAACAACAGCAACAAAATCTTTATCTAACTCACCTGCTTTAAACGCGGCTTCAAGTTCATGTTGATCTTCAAAAACAATAGCTGGTGCTTTAATTACCAGGTTACCTTCTGGAAGTGATGACGTTTTAATAACAGAAACACCCAAGTTACCTTTCATCACCCGTAAACCACCATGATGGCTAAATGGCTTAGCGACTGTAGCAATCACTTCTTTGTCTCCGGACTCTATTGCGCCATCAACCCAAACTAATTTGCCATTTTGCATAACAGGTTGTTGGGTAAAACGCGATAAACCTTGACCACAAATGGTTTCTACATCTTCATGGATTAAACCACCATCAATAAGTTCTTTGAAAAGTAGTGCCATACCACCGGCTTCTTGGAACTGATTAATATCAGCATGACCATTTGGATAAATGCGAGTAATTAGCGGTACTACGTCAGATAAGTCATTAAAGTCTTGAAAGTTAATAATGATGCCTGCAGCACGTGCAAAAGCAATGATATGCATGGTTAAGTTAGTTGAACCACCTGTTGCTAATAAAGCGACAATGGCATTAACAATAGATTTTTCATTAATCATTTTACCCACTGGCATATAGTGACCAGATTGCTGCGTTAAACGTGTCACTTGGCGTGCTGCAGCCTTGGTTAATTCTTCACGTAATATGGTATTAGGCGCAACAAATGACGCGCCTGGTAAATGTAACCCCATCACCTCAACCACTAATTGGTTTGAGTTTGCTGTACCAAAGAAAGTACAGGTACCTGAAGAATGGTAAGAAGCAGATTCGGCCTCTAATAGTTTGTCCTCACCTATCTCACCTTTAGCATATTGCTGGCGAACGCGTGCTTTTTCTTTATTAGGCAAACCTGATGGCATTGGGCCTGCTGGCACAAATACTATGGGTAAATGACCAAATGTCATACTTGAAATTAACAGGCCAGGAACGATTTTGTCACATATACCCAGCATTAAAGCACCATCAAACATGTTATGCGACAAACCTATTGCAGCAGACATTGCAATAACATCACGGCTCATGAGGCTTAAATCCATACCCGGTTGCCCTTGGGTTACACCATCACACATTGCAGGAACACCTGCAGCAAATTGTGCTACACCACCGGCTTCTTTTACTGCTGCTTTGATTATTGTAGGGTAAGTTTCATAAGGCTGATGAGCTGACAACAGGTCATTGTAGGCAGAAACTATAGCGATATCTGAATGACTAATACCGGTTAATGTTTGCTTATCTTCTTTACCACAAGCCGCAAAACCATGGGCTAAATTACCACAAGACAAGCTAGCGCGGTGAACGGTTTGCGAGCTTTCTGCATCTATTTTGGTTAAATACTGTGATCTTGTTGCTTTACTACGCCCAATAATTTTCTTCGTAATAGCCAAAATCTGTTGATTCATTTTAATTGTCATGCGTTACTCCGCCCAATACACTTGTGTATTAATATCTGGATTTTGTAAAAATGCCCTGATTGGCATTTCTTGTTGGTTGTCACTCGCGAGTGCTTTATCTAGAACGATTTTTTTTCTTTCGCCACAAATATGCAAAATTATATTTTTACTTTGTGCTAAATGCGCGTAAGTAAAGGTTATACGATCGTGCGGAGCCGTTTTAGGGATAACTTTCATTAAGGCATCATCATTTTTGATCGCAAGTGCTGTTGATATTTGTTCACTACACGGAAATAAAGAAGCGGTATGCCCATCTTCACCCATGCCAAGAATAAGTACATCTAACGGCAATAAGACCTCTTTAGTCTCAACATTTAATTGAGCTAAAGCTGTTTGGTTAAATTCTCCCCTTTTCTTAAGATG
>Ga0105357_10001880_pt1 | contig 11255 bp, 10 predicted proteins | sample GOMGulsemesocosm_4_FD_83660 | JGI IMG/M metagenome (GOLD analysis project Ga0105357, IMG submission 83660) | Methane-oxidizing microbial communities from mesocosms in the Gulf of Mexico - GOM15B Gulf of Mexico | ecosystem: Environmental > Aquatic > Marine > Cold seeps | place: USA: Gulf of...
ACTATTCGCACCACCATCATAGTGTTGTTTCCTGTACTAATTAAGTGTAGTGCAAATATCTGTTAATGCGAATTATTTTTATTTTAATTTAAGTTGTTGGTTTAATAGGTTTTAATTTGTTTTTATGACCCTGCTTGATTTTTTTACCGCATGTTTGGATGATTTTAATAACAGGTTTAACACGGCTTATAAAAAGGTTTTACACAAGATATGCACAGGTGTTTTACCCATTTTTGATATAGGTGTTAACTGCCTTTTGTTTTTATCAGAGCCATACTTTCATCCGCAAAACCGACACCAGCTTCATTGTAAAAGTTAAATACTTTATCAATTCCAAACGCCTCTAATTGAGAACGTTCATCATCATAACGCGCAATTGCGGCTATCTTGCCTTTATATCCAGCAGATCTTAATTGATCGGTTATGCTCATGCTGTCAATAACATTGGGCAAGGCAAGTAAAACAAGTTGCAAGTTTGATAAGTTGATTCGTTCCCAGAAAAAGGCATCTTCAGCGTCACCACAATAGGCTTGTACGCCTTGCTCTGACAACCAAGCAACTTTCTCTGGCTCGGCATCTAATCCCCACGCAAGTTTATCACCATGTTCACATATGGCTTTATACGCTCCCATACCAACGCGCCCCATGCCTATTATGACAATAGGTGCTTGCTTAGGTTGGCAAAAAGTATCCTCAGCTAAACATTCTTTACGTTCAAATTGGTGAAAAAAACTTTTATGCTTGCCAAAAAAACTATGAGCATAACGGTATAAAATATTAGTGATGACAAAAGATATAGCGACCGCTAAAGCCAAAATAACTAACCATTCATTACTCAACCAACCGTTAGCAACACTGATTGCAGCGACGATCAAACCAAATTCACTGAAATTACTTAGTGCTAAAGCTGATAGGTAAGAAGTTCGACAACGTATTTTCAATATACTTAATAAACTGAAAAACAGTGTGAATTTAAATGGGATGATAAATACGAGCAGTATTGCTAACCCTAACATTTCTAACGTAGGGATTGCGCTAAACCCTATGGATAAAAAGAAGCCGATGAGAAATATATCTTTAAAACTTAACAATGATTTATTTATTTCACTTGCTTTGGAATGTGTAGAAAGGAACATTCCAATTAATAAAGCACCTAAATCCCCCTTAATGTTTACTAATTCAAATAACTCATAACTGCCTAAAGCGATAAAAAATCCCGTTAAGGGTATTAATTCACCATGACCGACACGATCGACAATTTTGTTGATTATCGGCCTTATAACAAATAATAGTGGTAATGCTAAAGCCCAAATAGAGGGGGTTTTTCCTGTAGCGAAAACCAAAAAGGCTACTGCAACAATGTCTTGAATTACCAGTATACCTACGGCTAATTTTCCATGCCGGGTGCGCATTTCACCATTTTCTTCAAGGAGTTTGATCACACACACTGTGCTACTAAAACTTAAGGCAAAAGCAATCAGGGTGGCTGTTAGAAAGTCTAATTCTGCGAAATAACTAATAGCTGATATGGCAAATAATTTGATAATAAAAACCGTTAATATCAGCCATGTAATGGTATGGAGCGAGCTAGTTAACCAGATTTCACTTTTAAACAAACTTTTAACATTAAGTTTTAAGCCTATGGTAAATAGCATTAAAGTAATGCCTAAATTACTTAAAACTGTAAGACTATCGTCAGCTTGATAGCCAAGATAATTTAAAACAAAACCAGCCAAAAGGTAACCAATTGAAGGAGGGAAAGAAATAGACTTGGCTGTTAGGCCACAAATAAAAGCAAAAAAAATCCAGATAAAGTCCATAATTTAGCTCTAATTAAGTTGTTGTGTAAGGTTACAGTTATAAGGTTTTTAGCGCTTGATATATCAGGTACACTTCTAACGTCAAATAATGAAGAGCGTTGCGGAGTATACTTGCCTTTTCAGGGAAGTTTACCTTAAAAACAACCTCTTGCACCAGTTAAATGAATAAATGTTGGCAATACCACAGTAATAATTAATTTTTACTTTTCGGTAAATTGAAAAGAGGTTAATTCTGTAGCCATTTATCAATTTCACTATACATAAAGTCACGGATAATAGGTTGTGCTTTTGCATTCGGGTGTAAGTTGTCGTTTTGCATTAAACTTGAATCAACCGCAACTTGAGTCATAAAATAGGGCATAAGATAAACCCCTGTTTCTTTGGCTACTTTGCTATAACTTTCAATAAACATTTTACTGTACCTAGGGCCTAAGTTAGGTGGGATTTGAATTTCCATTAATGCTACTTTAGCTCCTTGCTGTAGGCTTTTATCGACTAGCTCGGTTAAATGTTTTTGCAGTAATTTAACAGGAAACCCCCTGATACCATCATTGCCACCAAGTTCAATTAAAACGTGACTGGGTTGATGTACTTTGAGCCACATATCTATTTTTAACAATGCATTGTCGGTAGTTTGCCCACTGATGGCAGTATTAATTAATATGATAGCTTTATTATTTTCATCATATTTATTTTGTAACAAATGAACCCAAGCTTCTGCTTGCTCTAGCCCATAGCCTGCGCTTAAGCTGTCACCAATAAGCAATACTTTGTCAGTAGCAAAGGTTGAAAATGACTGAAATGTCAGCATTATAATAATAGCGAAATTTAGGAAAAAACGATTCATGTCAGTACTTTCTCAGTTAAATGTTATTCAAGTATCAGGGCTAAGCAAAAGTGTTAACACTTTTGAAGGAAGTCTCACTATCCTTAGCGATATTAACTTTTCTGTCAAGTCGGGAGAGTCTATTGCTATTGTAGGTGCGTCAGGCTCAGGTAAGTCGACCTTACTTAGCCTGTTAGCTGGGTTAGATGTAGCAAGCCAAGGAGAAATCCATTTAGATGGTGATGCTTTAAGTAATCTAAATGAAGAAGCACGAGCTCGTGTTAGGGCTGAAAAAGTAGGGTTTGTTTTTCAATCTTTTATGTTGGTTCAAAGCCTAACAGCCCTTGAAAATGTAATGCTCCCTGCTGAACTAGCGGGCGATCATGATGCTAAAACACAAGCTTTAGATCTTTTAGAGAAAGTAGGGCTTTCACATAGACTAGAGCATTATCCGTCCCAATTATCAGGGGGAGAGCAGCAACGTGTTGCTATTGCCCGGGCATTTATTGGTTCACCTAAGATTCTTTTTGCTGATGAGCCATCAGCCAACCTTGATAGTAAAAATGGACACCTCATTGAAAATCTATTGTTTGATTTGAATAAGCAAAATGGAACTACCTTAGTATTAGTGACGCACGATGAACAATTAGCTAAACAATGTCAGCGTATCATTCATATTGAAGGAGGACAGCTTGAAAAAATTAGCGAAGGGGTAGCTGCCAATGTGGGTTAAGTTAGCTTTTAAATTATTTTCTCGCGAATTTCGTCGTGGTGAACTGACCATTATCTTTGCTGCTATTGCACTGGCAGTGCTAACAGTTTTTAGTTTGTCGTCTATAACTGAGCGAATAAGTTTAAATATTGAGCAAAAAAGCAGTGATTTTATTGCTGCGGACAGACGTCTTTCGAGTAACCATGCTTTTGAGCCAGAGATATTAGAAACTGCAAAACAGCATGGTCTTGAAACGGCACAAATGTTATTTTTTGACTCAATGTTATTCGCCAATGAAGAGTTGGTATTAGGATCGGTAAAAGCGATTACCAATGCTTATCCACTGCGAGGAAAAGTCACCATAAAAGACAACTTGCTTGCGCAAGCTTATGAAGTTGATGGTGGGCCTGAGGTTGGCTCTGTTTGGCTTAGTGAAGGTTTATTTTATACTCTCGATGTAAACGTTGGTGACGAGGTTGAGCTAGGCGCAGGTATCTTTTTAATTAGTAAAGTATTAGTGAGCGAGCCTGATGCGCCATTCTTTTCTTTATCAGGTAATAAACGTGTATTACTGAGTTATGACGATATTCCCACGACAAAAGCAGTGCAAGCGGGTAGTCGAGTTTTTCATCGTTTACTTTTTGCAGGCACAGAGCAGGAAATATCGAGCTATTATACTTGGTTAAAACCACTGCTTAAAAATAATCAAAACTGGGAAGGCATTAAAGATCGCCAATCACCACTAGGGAATAATTTAGACCGTGCAGAGCGGTTTTTACTATTGGCAGGTTTATTTGGGATTATGCTAGCAGCTGTTGCTATGGCTGTATCAGCTAAACGTTATTGTGAACGCCAATACGATCCCGTTGCAATGATGAAAACGCTAGGCGGTAGTCGTAAAACAATTCGAAATATCTTTTTGCTTCATCTAACGCTAGTTACCACTTTTTCTATCATTGCTGGTTTGGCTCTTGGTTTTGTATTGCAGAATATCGGTGCGGGATATTTGGCTCAGTTTATGGGAACAGAGCTACCACAATCGGGGTTTCGTCCTTGGCTGTTATCGACTTTTATCGGTGTGGTCTGTGCTTTAATGTTTTCACTTAAGCCTTTATTAGATTTATTTGATATTCCACCATTGAGGGTATTACGCCGTAATTTAGGTGATACATTAGCGTTGAGTCGCATTCATATTGCTGTATCGCTTATGACTATTTTTGTTTTAATGTGGTTATTTAGTGGTGAAATTGTCACAACCTTAATTTTGTTTGGCTCTACTTTGTTGGTTATTGCCATTTTATTTGGTATTTCGAGATTATTCTTTGCAGCTGGCCGACGTTTAGGCCTCAGCCCTGGCTCTAGCTGGTCTTTAGCCATAGCTACCTTACAAAAAAGAGCGAATGCTAATTCTATTCAACTGATTAGTTTTGCTTTAGCTATTAAGTTGATGTTGTTTTTAGTGGTCTTGAAGAATGACATGATTTCAGATTGGCAAATGCAAATACCTGAAGATGCTCCAAACATGTTTATCATTAATATTGCTGAACAAGAGGTGGCGCCAATTAAGCAGTTTTTTCATGAAAATGATATACCTCATGAGGATTTTTACCCTGTTTTTAGTGCTCGTGTTGATGCCGTCAATGGTGAGGAGTTTGCACGTAGAATATCCAAACAAGAAGGTGAAGAAAAAGATGAAGATGCCCGTAAAGGGGTGAATCGTGAACCTAACTTGACTTGGTTAGATAGTTTACCTGAAGGTAATGAAATAACTGAGGGGCAATGGTTCAGTGGGGGCGATGAAGTAGAAGTGTCGGTATTTGACGGTTGGAAAGAAACACTTGATTTGAAATTGGGTGATACATTAACTATTTTAGTTAACGAAGAAAAATTTAACGTCAAAGTAACCAGTTTCAGAAGTGTAGATTGGGGGACTATAAAACCTAATTTTGTGATGATTTTAAGTCCTAATATAGCCGGTGAAGTGCCCGTTACTTATTTTAGTGCTGCACAGTTGCAAGATAGTCATACGAAAGAAATTAGCCAGTTATTACAGCGTTACCCAACGATTAGTATGATAGATATTAAGGCGCAGATAGAACAGGCACAGTCTATTATTTCTCAAGTAACACTAGCGATAGGTTTTGTTTTATCTATTGTATTGGTTAGTGGTGCGTTAGTACTTGTTTCTCAGGTTCAGGCAAGTTTAGCTGAGCGTATGCAAGAAGTGGTCATTTTGCGTACTTTAGGTGCCAGAGGGCGTTTGATTAAGTTGGCTACACTTTATGAGTTTTTATTGCTGGGTGCGATTTCTGGATTAGTTGCAGCAATGGTAAGTGATATTGCGTTGTTGGTTATTCAACAGCAGCTTTTCAATATTGATGGCAGATTACACCCTTATGTATGGCTGCTAGGGCCGGCAAGTGGTGCTATTTTTGTTGCTTCAATTGGTTACATTATGGTTGCTAAGACAATGCGACAAAATACTCAAGGTCTATTAAGGAAACTTATTTAGGAAAGAGGTAATCATTCTAAGCTAGTGAAAACTATGCATTTAAGGTATATTTAAATGATAAAAAAATAAGGATTCATTTTCATGGTTTTATCGGCAAAGAATAGCTCTATGGTCAAAGGTTTTGTAACCGTTGCCGCCATATTTATCATATTTGCAGGCATAAAAACGGCAGCCAATATATTAGTACCTTTTTTATTGTCTTTATTCATCGCTATTATTTGCAACCCATTAGTAGCAAAAGCCAGTAATTTTAAAATACCTAAAGCTATTTCGGTCATTTTAGTTATTGGTATTTTTGTCACAATTGCTTTGTCGTTAGCAGGCTTGGTAGGGAAATCTTTAAATGAGTTGTCACAACTCATCCCTCAATATCGGCTGCAATTAAAAGAACAATTCACTTGGGTAACGGCGTTTCTTTCTCGTTATAACATTCAAATATCTTCTGCCATTTTATTAGAATATTTTGACCCAGCAGTTGCAATGGGCATGGCTGCAAACATGCTTAGTGGCTTTGGCTCGGTAATGGCTAACCTCTTCTTAATCATACTTACCGTCGTTTTTATGCTATTTGAAGCATCGTCATTTCCCTTGAAATTACATTTTGCGTTAGATGATCCAGAAATGCGTTTAAAGCAAATAGAACGCTTTTTAGAGTCAGTAAATCATTATATTGCCATTAAAACAATGGTTAGTATCGCAACAGGTATTATTGTGTCGGTAATGCTTTGGGCTTTTGGTTTAGATTTTTATCTTTTGTGGGGAGTGTTCGCTTTCTTACTTAATTATATTCCCAATATCGGTTCTATTATTGCGGCAGTGCCAGCGGTGACACTAGCTGCTTTACAATTAGGTCTAGGAGAAGCTGGCTTTATCGGACTTGGCTATGTGGCTATTAATATGATTATGGGTAATATGATTGAGCCTAGGTATTTAGGTAAAGGGTTAGGCTTATCAACATTAGTGGTTTTCTTATCGTTAATTTTCTGGGGATGGTTACTAGGCACTGTTGGTATGTTGCTTAGTGTACCTTTGACTATGATTTTAAAAATAGGCTTTGAAAGCTCACCTGAAGGGCGCTGGTTAGCGGTATTACTTAGCGATGAAGAAAGTGTTGTGCAAGAAGTAGAGCAAGTTAAACAAAGTAAATAAATTTAGCTCACTTCAATGCGCGCTCAATTGAGAACATTAAAGTTATTGCGTCAAAAGTCATGAGGAAAATACAAAAAACTTCACGAATGGCAAGATAATAATGGCAACTAAGTGCGCACAGTTGACATTAATCTGTAAATTTTTGCGATATTATTTCTAATGAATAGTTTTCGTATATTATTATGTCAGCACTACAAGACTATGAATAGAACAGAGTGTTGTATGTATAACACAATAAAGTTACTTAGGTTCGTAGGTGTAAATAAAACATAATAATTTCGTTGTTAACGTGAAGGAAAATTAATTATGACATTACCTAATATCCCAACCTGACTAGTGAGCTTAATATTTGCTGAAAAAGGATATAGCCTACATGGCTACAATATAATTTGACACTTCATCTTAATAATTTGATTTTTTGTTGGATTTTCGACAACTAAGAATAATTTGTATTAATTTCACTGGTACTTTTTCAATTGGGTTCGCGATTGATAAACCACCTTGTGATAAACGAATGGTATTTTTATAGGTTCGTAAATATTGACGACATTCTCTGCAAAACATCAAATGTAGAATAAATTTAAACTTTTTGATTAGGGAAAGTGTATCAGCATGAAAAGCATAGATAAAACTATCAACTTGATCGGAGGTTAACATGGACAGTGAATCATTAAAATTTGTTATGGATGAAGATGTATCACTTACGGTTTTTTCTTTTCTTATGTTCATACAGTATTTCCCTTACGTGGCAAAACTTAAAGTTAATGACCAATATATTCACATTCTTTGTTTATTAGAATCAAAGGGGCAATTCCTCAAGAAAAACAAAATCACTAAAATTAGCAGCACTGAAGTAAACACCACTACTGGTTTTTGACGAATTGTGACCCGACGAAATAGCTTTCAACAACTACACACTAATAATAAACAGACCAGCAGACATTATCCTCTATATCATTTTTATTTACGTTGAAGGTTCTTCTCTAGAAATAACAAAAATGTTGCTCACCGGGATGGGGATTTACTTTCAGTGATGTTTTCAAGTGTTTCTGTCATGTTGTAATAACTAACTTAAAGGAGATTGCTAAACGCTGGTTATGTTACGCTCAGTTGCACAATTTTAACTAATAAATACTTAGTAGTAAGTGACGTGTTATCGATACAAAACCTAATCCATAACAGTATTTTACTCTATAAGTTAATGTCTCGAATGTGGGTAAAGTTAGCCTATGCCTTATTATCAATAACCAAGCTAAACAATCAATTCAAAAGAAGTTATTAACTAGGTACTTTGAAGAAACTAAAGCCGCCTGGATAAAACTTTTCTCATCTTAAAATTTCAAGATTAAAACATGTACTGGCACAAAGAAAAAAGACTGTGCAGTTCATATTATCTTACCCCCCCCTAAAAGTTGCTATGACTATTCATTAAGGAATCAAGATTCAACATGTTGGTATGTTGCTTAGTGTACCTTTGATTATTATTTTAAAAATAGGCTTTGAAAGCTCACCTGAAGGGCGTTGGTTAGCGGTATTACTTAGCGATGAAGAAAGTGTTGTGCAAGAAGTAGAGCAAGTTAAACAAAGTAAATACATTTAGCCCACTTCAATTATTGCTAGACAGAGAATTATTCAATTGAACATACTTAAGTGACTTGAGCTTTTGCCTTTAGAATACTATATCTTTACGGCACCATACTCAGTTCATGAATACGACTTTGAGTGACTAATATATAGCATTTTTTATAAGCTATATCAGCACCTTGCTTCGGAGAAATAGCTAGGTATTGCCAGCGACAATCATTATTGCGAAAAGCAATAAAATCGCTTTGAGAGCGTTTGAACATTTTTAATGCGGAATACCGGCCACTAACTAAAGCTTTTTCTTCTAAATTAAAAACATGGTTATTTACCCAAGTTTGTAATTCACGATCAAGCACATCTTTTACATGATCAAAGCAACGTGATTGTTTTTCTACTGTTTTTTCTGTTTTTTCACATTCGTCTACTGTTTTTTGAGCATAAACAGGAGTTGAAAAAATATATTGTGTGATAATCAGAACACTTAAGGTTAGTATTTTTTTTGTCATATTATTAATGCTAGAAATAAAGTGAAGTAGTTTACGCTTGCTGTTAATGTGTTAACAGCAAAGTCGATAATTCCGTGTTTAAAAGTTAGGTGGCTCTCATTAAGCTGGTAACACTTTTTTATAAGGCTTAACCGTTACTTTTTCATAAACACCAGCAGCAATGTATGGATCTGCGTCCGCCCATGTTTGAGCCTGATCTAAACTGTTGAATTGTGCAATAATTAATGATCCGGTAAAGCCTGCTTCTCCGGGATCGTTACTATCAATAGCAGGACAAGGCCCTGCAACTAATAAACGACCTTCTTTTTGTAAATCGCTTAAACGTGCTAAATGCTGCTCTCTTACTGATAATCTTTTCTCTAAACTGTTTGTAACGTCTTCACTGTAAATTAAATAGAACATGGTCTTCCCTATATTTTGTCATTATCTTTATTGTGTTGGGGTTTGCTTATCACATTTGACGTTATCTCAACACTGTCTTCAATCGCATTGGTAATGTCTTCGCTTTCATCTTTCATATATTTACTCAAAGATAATATAGTGACAATTGAAAAGATGAACATCAGGCCCGTTAAGCCAAAAACTTTAAAATTTACCCAAGTCTCTAAATCAAAATTAAAAGCTACATACCAGTTAAGGACACCACAAAATGAAAAGAAAACAGCCCAAGCAAGATTTAGTTTAACCCAAATTGGATCGGGTAGTGATATAGACTCAGATAAGAATTGTTTAATGATGTTTTTGTTGAAAACGTAATAGCTAATCACTAGTGCAAGAGCAAAAAACTCATTGATGATGGTTACTTTCCATTTGATGAAAGCATCATCATGTAAGAAAATTGTCAATCCGCCAAAAACGGCAATCAAACCAAAAAATATCCAATTGCGTGTAGGCACTTTTTCTTTTTTTATATAATAGTAAAGGATCTGCAAAGCAGATGTGATTATTAATGAACCTGTAGCCCAATATATATCGGCAAACTTATTCACAATGAAAAATATAACTAATGGAATGTATTCAAAAACTGCGTGCATATTACAACTATATTTTAAGAGGGCTAAATGCCGGGATATTGATTTTAACGAAACTTTACGTATTTTAAAAGTTAAAGCTTAACTCTTATAGAAATAAACTAACTTTCAGTTTTCAATGATCCTTATCAATTAAGCGTTAGATCTGATTTGTACTTTTATTAATGCTAGGGTATTTTACCTTCCATAAATTTTATCGAGTTAAATATATAACATGTCAACAAAAGAACTATTTTATCAAGAGCAGGGCAATGAAGTTACTTTATTCAATCATGCCTTTGAACATCAGTTACCTGTTTTAATCAAAGGTCCAACGGGCTGTGGTAAAACACGTTTTATTGCTCATATGGCAGAGAAGTTAAATAAACCCTTATATACAGTTTCTTGTCATGATGATTTAACTGCCGCGGATTTGGTTGGTCGGCATTTAATTGGACCAGAAGGAACTTACTGGCAAGACGGACCATTAACCAGAGCGGTTAGAGAAGGTGGAATCTGTTATTTAGATGAGGTAGTTGAAGCAAGGAAAGACACCACCGTGGTATTGCACCCACTAGCTGATGATAGACGCGTATTACCGTTAGAAAGAACAGGCGAGTTACTTGAAGCCGCACCAGGTTTTATGTTGGTTGTTTCATATAACCCAGGTTACCAAAACTTGTTGAAGGGAATGAAACCAAGTACCAGGCAACGCTTTGTTGCACTTCGATTTGATTATCCTACACCAGAAATAGAACAACAGATATTGATTAAAGAAACAGGTGCTGATGCACATCTTGCGTTTAAGCTAGTTGAATTAGCGGGTGCACTTAGAAAATTAGAACAGAATGATTTAGATGAAGTAGCTTCAACACGCTTGTTGATTTATGCAGCCCGCATGATTAGTTCAGGTATGAACGTGTTAGATGTTTGTCGCTGTTGTTTAGCTGAGCCATTATCAGATGATCCTCAAACTGTTAAAGCACTGATGGATGTTGCTAAAATTTATTTCGATGAGTAGCAGCCTAGATGGATAATACCATAAGCATAGATACACAGACTGTATTGGTTAAAACGAATAAAAAACTGATATTAGAAAATCGTCTTCCGGGTGATTTAGCCATGTGGTTTTTCAT
>Ga0105357_10001886_pt1 | contig 11235 bp, 8 predicted proteins | sample GOMGulsemesocosm_4_FD_83660 | JGI IMG/M metagenome (GOLD analysis project Ga0105357, IMG submission 83660) | Methane-oxidizing microbial communities from mesocosms in the Gulf of Mexico - GOM15B Gulf of Mexico | ecosystem: Environmental > Aquatic > Marine > Cold seeps | place: USA: Gulf of...
ATATTCTAAGCGATAATCTGCAACACCTTTTAGGCGAGTTATATTTTGTTGATACTCTACTTCTGCATTTTTTAGCTTCTGTGCTGTTTGATTTTCTTTATCAATTTCGAACTTCAATAAAGTATTAAGTTGTTTCATTGGCATGAGTATAAGTCCTCATCAAGTAACTGGTGTTGCTTGATTAACATTACTTTGGTTATGTGCTTGAGCTGCTGAGATTATTTCTTTGAGCTGCTCTAAGCTTTGTTCATAAGGAATAATTTCATCCATTTTTTGCTGTAAGAAGAAGTTAATAACAGGTAGCACATTAATCGCTTGATCAATACGAGGATCATTACCTTTTGTATAAGCACCAATAGCAATTAAGTCTTTATTTTGTTGATATAATGAATACATCTGCTTAAGCTGGCGAGACAGAAGTTGGTGCTCATCTGTTGTGACCATAGGCATTACTCGACTGATTGAACCCTCTATATCAACAGCAGGATAATGCCCTGCATCAGCCAGTTCTCGTGAAAGAATTATATGCCCATCTAAAATCGCCCGAGCGGCATCTGCAATAGGATCTTGTAGATCATCCCCTTCGGTTAAAACAGTATAAAATGCAGTAATCGAGCCTTGCCCTTCTGAGCCATTTCCTGCTCGTTCAACCAATTGTGGTAATTTAGAAAAAACTGATGGTGGATAACCTTTTGTTGCTGGAGGCTCTCCTACAGCAAGTGCAATTTCCCGTTGCGCTTGTGCATAGCGAGTAAGTGAATCTAATAGCAAAAGAACATTTAAGCCTTGATCTCGAAAATACTCACTTATTTTCACTGCTGTCTCACAGCCCTTTAATCGCATTAGTGGTGAATTATCAGCTGGTGCAGCTACGACTACTGAACGCTTTCGCCCTTCATCTCCTAAAATATCTTCAATGAATTCTTTTACTTCCCTACCACGTTCCCCCACCAAACCAACAACAATAACATCTGCCGTTGTTCCACGAGTCATCATGCCCATTAAAACACTTTTACCGACACCTGAACCAGCAAACAAGCCCATTCGTTGTCCCTTGCCTACTGTTAAAAAGCTATTTATTGACCGTACGCCAACATCAAGAGGCTCTGTTATTGCTCGACGAGAAAGAGGATTTATAGGTTTGCTATTATGAACATAGTCATTATCGGCTTTTATCGGACCTTTACCGTCAATCGGCTTTCCTACACCATTAATAACACGTCCAAGTAAGTTCATTGATAAGGGAAGTTTTGTTTTACTTGATATGGGTAATACCCTTGCCCCTGGAGAAACACCGCGTAAGCTTTCTTCTGGCATTAAGTAGGTAATATCTTGCGCAAAACCAACAACTTCAGCAAGTAAGTCACCTTGCGCTGTTTCAACTAAACACTGGCTGCCAATATGCGCTTTTACACCAACTGCTTCCAATGTTAAGCCAACGACACGAACTAAGCGTCCCGCCACTAGTTCTTTAAATGGATGAATAAAATGTTGATTATTCTTTAATTTTTCGCTAATACGACGGCTATCAACCATGTTGTATTGCCCTATATGAAAATAATGTTATTTTTTAACAATAATTTTTTGACAAAAAACTATTGATGAAGAGCATCTTGCAAGAAGGATTCCAACACTTGTCTAAGGCGTGATTTCATCTGTAAATCTATATTGGAAGTACTATTTTCTATTTGACAGCTACCTTGGCTTAATTGTGGTGCAGGTAATAAGCGCCAGCCACTTTTGCTGATATGCTCAGCGCCAAACTGTTGTTCTACGAGTTTAATATCATCTGGGTTTAAATGAACTTGTGTTTGTGCCTCATTACTAGGTAATGCTTTAATGCCCGTGCTAATCGCAGACATTAATATATCAGGATTTGTTTTAGATTCTTGTAATACAACTGCCTCTGTTAGTTGAACAACTAAATTCAGTAATTGTTCTTCCACATTTTTTTCAACGTTTGCTAATGGCACTTGCAATTGCTCTATCAACATTTTCCATTGTTCAGTTTGTTCTTCAATTGCTGCTTTTCCTTCAGCAAGCCCTGCTTCTAATCCTTCTTTTTTTCCTTGTAATGCACCATCTTCAATGCCTTTAGCTTTACCTTCTTCATATCCTTTAGTAAAACCTTCTTCCTTGCCTTGATTAAAACCTTCTTCATGTGCCGCTTGTTGGATTGATTCAATATCTTCAGCAGTTAGTGGTGTAACATCAATGTTTTCAGTTTTTTCAGTTATGTCTACATTAGGCTGACTACTATGACCAAAAACATTAGTTTTAGTCTTTTTACTTTTCATTGATTGTTCTTGTACTGTCGGTAACGTCCAAACATTAAGCTCATCTTGTTCATCTGACTTAATTATTTTTAATGGCGTTGCTGAAAATTCATTCATTACTCATTAATCCTAAGGTTTGTTATCTCAATATTACAAGAATTCATCGCCACCGCCGCCGCCGCCAAGCATGATTTCGCCGGCATCAGACAATCGACTTGCCACAGCAAGAATTTCTTTCTGAGCTGCTTCAACTTCGCTAATTCGAACAGGTCCCATTGCTTCTAAATCATCTGCTAACATTTCAGCTGCGCGTTTAGACATATTACTTAAGATCTTATCTTTCAGCGCTTCATCAGCACCTTTTATTGCTTTCATTAGTGCATCTTGTTGTACTTCACGTAAAATTGCTTGCATACCTCTATCATCAACATCAACAAGGTTTTCAAATACAAACATTAAGTCTTGAATTTGTTGACTCATTTCTTCATCATTTTCACGAATAGAGTCCATCAATACGCCTTCAACATTAGAATCAAGATAGTTCATAATATCTGCCGCTGCTTTTAATCCACCCATCTTCGCTGCTTGTGCTCCAGCTTGACCTGCAAATTGTTTTTCCATAATTTCATTCAATTCTTGTAAAGCTGCTGGTTGAACTTCTTCTAAATTAGCAATACGCATCATTAAATCTAAACGAACTTTTTCAGTAAATTGACTCATTATTTCAGCTGATTGATCGGGATCTAAATAAGACAATACAATAGTTTGAATTTGAGGATGTTCATTTCTAATAATATTAGCAACTTGCTTTGAGTCCATCCATTTTAATGAGTCTAGACCTTTAGAACCGCCACCCATAACAATTTGATCAATTAAGTTACCTGCTCTATCTTCACCTAAAGCTGCTGTTAGTGCTTTACGAACAAAGTCTTCACTTTGGAAGCCTATTGTTGAGAAGTTTTGAATCTCTTGAATAAAGTGCTTATGAACTGCTGTGATTTTTTCTTGCGTAAAATCTTCCATGCCAGCCATAACCATACCGACTTGCTGCACTTGTTTTGGCTCAAGATGTTTTAATATTTGTGCAGCGTCTTCTTCTGACAAGCTCAATAATAATATTGCCGCTTTTTCTGCACCTTCTAATTTTTCAATATCAAAGCCTGATGGAGCAGCTTCTAGCTCTTGTGTTTGATCACTCATCTTCGTTCAACCAACTTTTAACTACTTGCGATGATAATTCAGGCTCATTGGCAACAAGTGCACGAACCGCTTTTAATACATCTTCATCACGATGAAGATCAGGTAACTGTAAGCTACCATCTTTTGCAAAACCAATATCTCCTGCATCAAAATCTTCTGTTAACATATCCATTGTCTCATCACCTAAGTCAATATGGCTATCTAGTGATTTATCACCATAGTCATCTGGTGTTTGGTCTGGATAAATTAAACGTTTCAACATAGGACGAACAATAAACATCATTAATACAATAATGACCAATGCAGCTGAAACTAATTTAACTATTTTTAATATTCCCGGCTGCTCCCATAAAGGAACTTCTTTTATAACGCCAAAGTCTGGTCGGGTGAAAGGTATGGTGATAACTTCTAAAACATCTCCCCGTTGCAAATCAAAACCAACACTACCTTGAAGTAGTCGTCTTATACTTGCAATTTGAGCAACAGAACGCGGTTCTTGTGTTGTAGCTATAGCCGCAACCTCACCATCTTCTGATTCAGGTGCTGGAACAGTTGGAGCTATTGTTTTGCTTATATAATCAAGTGCAACTGATACACTAACTTTACGTATAATGCCTGCTTGTTGTTTGGTATGACTTATCGCTTCATCAAGTTCATAATTTTTAGTTGACTCTGTATGTTTTCTACTTGATTTTGATTTTCCTTGCGATGTTCCAGTCGCTTTTTCAGGAATAGATGACTCTAAGGGAGGTTGATTCGTTAATGCTCCAGGAATACCACCGAGAAGCCCACCAATAGTACTGTCTTCAACTTTCATTTCACTGCGTAGTGCTGGTAAGTCAGCATTATAACGACGTTGTGTTTCTTCAAAGTTACTGAAATCCATTGTTACATCAACTTGGGCTGTGTAATTACCTAAACCAACAACGGGAATAAGAATGCTGTCAATTTTATTCATGTATTCTTGTTCACGTTTCTGCTCTACTTCAAACTCTTTACGCGAACGAGAAGACATTGAGTCTTGTGAACCAGAATTAAGTAATCGACCATTTTGATCGGTAACAGTAACTCTATTTGGTGTTAAGCCCTGTACTGCTGAAGCGATTATATCAACAACGGAATCTACTTCTTCTTCCGATAAGATACGACCACGTTGCATTGTTAAGACAGCTGTAGCTGATGGCTTTTTTTCTCGTTTAGCAAATATATTTTCACGTGGAATTGCAAGTAATATTTGAGCGCGAGAAATACTTTGTAATTGTTCAATTGTATTTGCTATTTGTTGTTCTCGACCATATTGTAATCTTTCTCTTTCTAAGCGTTGGCTTACACCAAAACCCATATCTTGCATTAAAACTGTAGAACCTTCAGAAGGTTCATTGGTTAAACCTTCTCTCGCTAATAATAATTTAATGTTTTGATATTCATCTACAGGAACGGAGATAGTGTTATTTTCTTGATGATAATCTATTTTATTAGCATCTAGATGATCCATCGTTTTAATTAATTGGTCTGTCGGTAGTTTAGCTAAAACTCGAAACTCTGGCTCATTCGCTAAAATAATAACAAAAATAGCAATGGCTAAACAAATAACTAAAGCGACAACTAAGGTTATTTGACGCAATATATCTATATTGCCTAATGTTGCAGCAAAACCTGACTTTTGCTCTTTCATATCAGAGCCATCATCAATATCACTAACAATTAAACTATTATTATTTTCAGATGCTACCATTGCACTTGTATCAGCCACTTATTTTCTCCGCTTACTACTTTATTTTTGTCATGTCCAAATTTCATAGTTACGTAAACTAGACTGGCATGCTCATAATTTCTTTATATGACTCAACAAACTTATTACGAATCTGAACCGTTGCATCTAATGCTATCCCTGACTTAGATGAAGCAATCATTACTTCAGCCAATGTCACATTACGATCACCCATCTCAAATGCCATTTTTTTAGCGCCTGTATCTTGCTGCAGGTCATTTACTGTATTTAACGCATTCGTTAGCATATTTCCAAAATTACTACTTGATGTATTTATCGTTGGCTGATCGACACCTGGCAACGAACTCCCTTCTATGCCAGGTAGTTTATTACCCATGGCTTGCATAGACATATTCTGCATTTGGGCAAATAAAGAGTTTGTTTTGATATCCATTACGACCTCACTTGTGTCAATTTTTTTACTTTAAATCTACGTATATAACTGAGGTTGCAAGCATAATGCCAAGAAAATACTGCATAAAGGCTTTAAAGTATAAAGGCTGTAATGTTCAGAACATTACAGCCTTCTAGCTTGACTACTTTCTACTTTTTTAAGCCGGTATTTGAATACCAGAGTCCCTCATTCTTGCAATTTTATAACGTAATGTGCGCGGGCTAATGCCTAGGCGTTCAGCAACTTCTTTTCGACTTCCTTTACATGCTTGCAATGTATCTAAAATAATTTGATGCTCTTGAAGCTTTAATTCACTGCCTAATTTATCATCTGTTGATTTAACAGTTTCTGGCTCTATAACATTTGATGTATCAAAATTTTCAATCATTAAATCGCTTGCATCAATTACATTATCTGTTTGTAAAATCAATGCTCGCTGAATAACATTATCAAGCTCTCTTACATTACCGGGCCATTGATAGGCATTAAGTTTACTACGAGCTGCTGGTGTAAAGTCAGGAGTATCACTGGCATTTTTTTGACTATGACGAACCACTAAAAAATTAGCTAAAACTAAAATATCATCAACACGTTCACATAGAGGCAGCCATGTTAGCGGAAAAACATTTAATCGATAATATAGATCTTCTCTAAAGTCGCCCATTTTTACTGCTTCTTTTAAATTACGATTACTTGTTGCTATTACTCTAACATCAAGTTTTATTGTTTTTCTTCCACCTAAACGTTCAACTTCTCTCTCTTGTAATACCCTTAAGATTTTCGCTTGAAGCGCCAAATCCATTTCTGTAATTTCATCTAATAGAATTGTTCCGCCTTGTGCTTGTTCAAATTTACCAGGGCATGCTTGAATAGCACCTGTAAAAGCACCTTTCTCATAACCAAACAATGTAGCTTCTAACATGTTTTCAGGAATTGCAGCACAATTAATCGCCACAAAAGGCTTACTTGCTCGTGTAGAATTATAATGAACATATTGCGCTAAAACTTCTTTACCTGAGCCACTAGGGCCTAATACCATCACTGATGCTTCTGTTGTTGCTACTTTTTTAGCTAAAACAAGTAGCTCTAAACTATGCTTATCTGCAACAATAGGCTCATGTTTATTAATAACCGGCGGTGGTATATATTGACTCACCATGTTTAAGAGAACTTCTGGCGCAAATGGTTTTGCAATATAATTACAAGCACCATCTTTCATCGCTTGTACTGCATCATCAATAGTGCCGTAAGCTGTCATTAATAAAACAGGCAAATTAACAGCCTGACTTTTAATGCTTTTTAATAAAGATAATCCAGACATTCCACCCATTTGCACATCACTAACAACAATGTCAACTTTATGATTTTTTAGTAATAATAATGCAGTTTCTCCCGAATCAGCTTCAATACATTGATACCCACCCAGTGATAATGTATCGACTAAGGCTTCACGCAAGCCATCATCATCTTCAACAACTAAAACTTTATGATCACTCATTACTATTCTCCTGTGAAACTTTCTGCTTTTTCTGTATGGAATGAATGTTATCTAATTCAGACTTTATCGTGCTTAATAACGGTATTTTTATACAAAAGTGAGCCCCTTCTCCTGCTTGACTGATTAATCGAACATTGCCTTGGTGAGCTTTTACAACAGACATAACAACAGCAAGACCAAGGCCAGTCCCTTGACTACGAGAAGTATAAAAAGGTTGAAATATTTTATTAATCAATTCTTCGGGAATACCTTTGCCATTATCTTGAATACTAATATAGGTATAATTTTCTTGGCAATAAGTATGGATATTAATCACAGCTTTATCAGGTGTTGCTTGCAAAGCATTATGAATTAGGTTTTGTATTGCCCCCATAAACGCATTTTTATTCGCTAATATTTGACAATCCTCTAGTGATAGTTGCAGATGAACTTGAGCATTCGCTTTCTCTATTAATGCATCCATAGCAACTACCGAATCTGTCACTAATTCATTTACCGATAAAGGTGTAACTACTTGCTCAGTACCACTTTTAGAAAACAACAACATATCATTAACCTGTTGTTCTAAATCAATTAATCTTGAATTTAATTTTTCTTGAAAGCTTTGTCTTGCATCTTCACTTAATTTGCAGTTAGCTAAATTAGCACTATAAAGTATTGCAGCAGACAAAGGTGTTCTAATTTGGTGTGCTAAAGAAGAAACCATTCTTCCTAAGGATGAAAGCCGTTGTAGTTGGCCTAGTTTATCTTGTAATAAACGCGTTTCTGTTAAATCAGTAATGGTAATTAACTGGCCCGGTTTCGATCCTAATGTGGTGATCTCTAATTTAACTCGGCGGCCATCTTTTAGGGAAACTTCATGCCAATCATCTTCACGAGGCTTAAAAGAGCGAGCAATAACTTTAAACCAAAGTTGCCCTAAAATAGGCTCATCAAGTAAATCTAATGCTACTTGATTCACTTTAACAACAATACCGTTACCATCAAGTATTACTAATCCTGTCGGCATTACATCAATAAGTTGATCGGCAAGGACATTAAATGGTTGCTCTTCACGATACATTTTTTCTTGATTTTTGATCTGAGGAAGTTGTTTTTGTTTGTTTAATTTACGGCTCAACGTACGGCTGTATTGTTCAGGATGATACTGCGCGCGCAGTGCGACTAACTCTCCAGGAAAAGCTTCTTTTTGCAATGACAAATCATCGCTTTCAAATGTAGCTATCGCAGGATTAAAGTTACTTTGTGCAAGAACATGATGTGCTAGCGCCATAATACAGTACCAATTAAATTAAACTAATTTAATACTTATAAAGCATTATGCATGCCAATAATTACTCCTTTATTTTCAAAGGCTTAACTTGATATTTCCAATGATTTTACAAGTCAATTAATTGACTTGTAAATATATTACTCACTCGGCTTTTGCAGTTCATACTTACGCATTTTTTCGACTAAAGTCGTTCTGCGCATCCTTAATGTTTCTGCGGCTCTAGCAACAACCCATTCATGCTGAATCAGTGATTGCTTTATTAATGACACTTCAAGCTCTGCTAAATGTTCTTTTAAATTCAAGCCTTCTGCAGGTAACAATGCAGCATTAACTTGATTTAAATTATTAAAATCATCAACATTTTCTTCTTGCTCTTCGTCTTGTTCATCATAGTCAAAACCAGAGAATAAGTCATTAATTACATCTTGCTCCTGTAACTCTTCAGGATATTCAGGTTGATATGCTTCCGTATCTATATGTTGATATTTACTAGGAAGCTCTGGAACATCAACTATTTGATCTCCATACATAATCAACATACGTTCAATAAGATTCGATAACTCTCGAACATTACCAGCCCATTGATCCTCCATCAAAGATTCAATGGCTTTCTCAGTGAAGCGAACTGTTTTCTTTTGCTCATGTTCAAAACGAACAATCAGCTCTTTCAATAATAAAGGAATATCTTCTTTACGTTCACGCAAAGCAGGGGTTTCAATGGGGAAAACATTTAATCTGTAATATAAATCTTCTCGAAAGCCACCCTCTTTAATCATTTCTTCTAAATTTTGATGCGTTGCTGCAATAATACGAACATTCGCCTTAATACTTTTACTACCACCAACACGTTCAAATGTTTTTTCTTGTAGTACACGCAATAATTTAACTTGCATTGGTTGAGGCATATCACCAATTTCATCGAGAAATAGTGTACCTCCTTCAGCTAGTTCAAAACGACCTTTTCGTGTAGAAATAGCGCCGGTAAAAGCGCCTTTTTCATGACCAAATAATTCACTTTCTAATAACTCTGCTGGAATAGCGCCACAATTAATGGGCACAAAAGTACCTTTTGCGCGATCAGACAAGTTATGAATGTTTCGAGCCACAACTTCTTTTCCAGTTCCTGATTCGCCTAAAATTAAAACACTTGCTGGTGTTTTTGCCACCTGTTCAATTAAGAAGCGTACTTGAGACATAGGCTCACTAATGCCCACTAATGAACGAAATAGATCCCTGTTGATTAGTTTATTTGCTTGCCTTGGTAATTTATTATGATACTGATGACAGTGGTGAATTAATTCTGTTAGTTGAGCATAATTCAAAGGACTACTTAATGAACCAATGATATTCATAAAGTTTTTTACATTATGCGCATCAAGCACATCATGTAAAATAAAAGGTATTGCTGGGTTGTTTTTTACCAACTTACTTATTTCTAAAGACAAGTCTCCTGCAATAATAACAGTAAGCAAGTACTCACTTTTATTAAGTAATTCTACTGCTTGCACTTGAGAACTAACTCTAAAATTTTCACCAACAAAAGATAAAACAGTAGAAATTTGATCACGTCTTTCTATGTCATTATCAACAATAAGGATATGTTTTTGATTTTGCATACTCTGATAAACCACTCATAAATACCATGTATTCTTTGAGTTTAACAATTAATCCTTATAAATCAACAAAAAGTTGACACTTAACGCCATTTTATTGACTGAAAAAATATATTTAATAATCAAATCCTACAAATATACTCAAAACATGGCTTTAAATGAGAAAAACATAACAAAATCAATTAAATTACTGTCTAGGCACATAATTTGCTATATTCAATCTATATATATACTCATGATACCTCAAAATGCCTGTTTCAGGATGTCTGGGCGAGTTTAAAAGGCTTATAAGCGGCGTTATTTATTTCAACAATAGAACAACTATTATTGTCAATCAATGCCTTGCCTCTAAGCCTTTTAATTCTCGCTGAAAAGGAACATTTTGAGGTATCATGAGTATAAAAGTTAAGTTTTATTTAATGTGTGAGATCTGAAATGACAACGATGTTTGATGACAAAAGTATTCTAATTACCGGCGGTACTGGCTCATTTGGTAAAAAATATATTGAGACGCTTTTAAAGCATCATAAGCCAAAGAAAATTATCATTTTTTCACGCGATGAATTGAAACAATTTGAAATGCAGCAAGTTTTTAATGCTCCTTGTATGCGGTATTTTATTGGTGATGTTCGTGATAAAGAAAGACTAAACCGGGCAATGCGCGGTGTTGATTATGTGATTCATGCTGCTGCAATGAAACAAGTACCTGCTGCAGAATATAACCCAATGGAATGTGTAAAAACCAACATTAATGGCGCTGAAAATGTTATTGATGCCGCCCTCAATAATGATGTAGAAAAAGTTATCGCATTATCTACAGACAAAGCCGCCAACCCTATTAATTTATATGGTGCAACAAAGTTAGCCTCAGATAAAATTTTTGTAGCCGCTAACAATATTTCAGGTGGCCATAAAACAACGTTTGCTGTTGTCCGCTATGGTAATGTTGTTGGTTCAAGAGGCTCTGTTGTTCCTTTTTTTGAAAAATTGATCAACGAAGGTTCAGATCACTTACCTATCACTCACATGGAAATGACTCGCTTTTGGATCACACTACAGCAAGGGGTTGATTTCGTATTAAAAAACTTTCAACGCATGTTAGGTGGAGAAATTTTTGTTCCTAAAATTCCTTCTATTAAGATTTGTGATTTAGCTACTGCCATGGCACCCAACTTACCACAAAAAGAAGTAGGTATTAGACCCGGAGAAA
>Ga0105357_10001890_pt1 | contig 11231 bp, 10 predicted proteins | sample GOMGulsemesocosm_4_FD_83660 | JGI IMG/M metagenome (GOLD analysis project Ga0105357, IMG submission 83660) | Methane-oxidizing microbial communities from mesocosms in the Gulf of Mexico - GOM15B Gulf of Mexico | ecosystem: Environmental > Aquatic > Marine > Cold seeps | place: USA: Gulf of...
CACATATAGATCCACAGCGTTCTGAAAAGTGGTGCCTTGGCGGAATTCGTCGAGCGGTAGCCGGTCGTGTTTGACTTTTTTAGGTTTTTTCCCGCTATGAGGGTCGAGAGGGCAACAGACTTCTGTTCGCTCGCGAAATGCAAACCAATATCCGCTCAGCCGGTAATAACCGATGCGCTCCAGGTAATCCAGAGCCTTGGTGTTGTCCGTGACAACCATGCCGCGAGCCATTAAATGGTCGAGCTGTTCCTGGTAGCTTTTCCAGATTTTTGGATAGCCTTTCATGCTTGCACCTATCCTTGGCTAGCTAAGCAACGTCGTGGTGGTCATTAACGCGATGAGCTTTGATGATACATGCCGCAAGCTAAAGACGCACAATCTGAGTGACCAGGCACCCCTTGGAGCCGATTACTTTCCTTGGTCGCTAAATGCCTGTCCCTCTTCGGCTCCGCCATAAAGGGACAGGCGATAGCTTTTGCTATTTGCACGCCCCCGGCACGCGGCAGGCGCAGCTGGTAGGTGCATGGCAGGCATGGTCGTGGCCGCAGCGCATGGCTTGTGACTCAGTACCGCCGCCCGGGTAAGCACCAAAGTGCTTTTTATACAGCGTTACTGTTTCGGCAAAGGCGTTTGTCAGCTCCTTGTGGTCCTCCTCGCCATAAATACCGAAGTAGGGGTAGTGGTCGATAAAGCGGCCGAAGACCTGTTCGCAGTCAGAGCGATAGGCGCGGGTGTCCAGAATATGTGCATGCCAGATGCTATCGACCTGCTTGCTGGGTACCAGCGCAACGGAAGGGTAAAGACATTTCAGGGTCAGAAAGCGGCGGTATTCCTGCTCCGCCTTGTCCCATTCCACTTCATTCATCTCTGCCTCGGATGAGGCTGTGTACTTTTGTTTCAGACGCTCCAGATTAATACGGCTCACGTTCAGCTCCAGGCCATTTTCGGCGAGTAGCGGATGACTCAGGGATACGATCGCGTTCATGGTTTTTTACTCACTTTGTATGTGTTCACGTTGGCGGTCTGGATAGACCGCCTTCGCTTCAGTTCGCGTTCAAGACGTTGGCGGGTGATCAAGGCCAGGGGCGATGCTCCGTTCTCTGTTGACTGATAAATAAGCCGCAGCCCTGCGCCGACCTTAAAGCGCAGCAGGTGTTGTTTACAGCGCATACGTTTTCCACCAAGGGCTGTGTAGGGAATGCCAGTCTGTATTGCCTTGTCTATTTCGTACGCCTTGATTCGCTGGCACGCATGCAGGGCATGGGGGCAGGCTGCGATGACCTGTTCTATTCCGTTCATGCCGGGTCCTCCATCTTGGGCGACGCCTGATCGAAATAGGCCTCGATCGCAGCAGCCACCCGGATGACCGCCTGGCTTCGGTCAGCCCCGGAAATATCCACCGAAATGGTGCTGCGCGCTGCCAGCCCCTTCAGTACTGCTTGGCAAAAGGATGCGCTGATGGTTTCCCGATCTTCCGGCGTCATTCCGCGTTCCCGCAGTCTTGCAAGACGGGTCGCTTCATCCAGCGTGATCAGTACACAGATGTCCGGCATTGGGAGGCCGTTCGCCAGGGCATCAAGATTCGCGGTCACACCTCGTGCCTTGGCATAGGTAACCGTTGATGCCCAGTAGCGGTCCATGACCACAGAGCGCCCCTGATCGACAATCGCTCGTGCCTTGTTACCCTCGCTGGACACGGTTGCCGTGTAGAACAGCGCCTTGGCAAACTGGTCGTTGCCGAAAGCATCCAGCAGCTGACCGCGCACGCCACTGAACGCTTCGCCGGGTGTGCTCATGAATTGCGCATCAAGATGCGCGGCCAGGTCCTTGGCCAAAGTGGATTTCCCGACGCCATCCAGACCTTCCAGTACGATAAAGCGACCAGGATTGCTCATCACAGAGCCTCCGCAATGTCGGCCATCGCCTTGTATTCGGTCTCGCTAAAGCTGTTGCTTGCGATCACTATCGGTATCGCTTTGCCCACAGATTCGCGCAGCCCGTATTGCGCCTTCTGGTCGTATAGCGGAGTACCACGCAACAGCATCAGCGGCCAGGCCATGACCCGCGGCACCTGCTGGCGTTTGCACCATTCGACGGACGCCTGGAAAATCTCGAGGGTCTGGGTCGGCAAGCCGTATATGAGCGAAACCTCGAAGTCGATACCGCGCTGCTTGACCAGCGCGAGCTTCTCTTCGACCTTGGGCATGTTGTTGTGGCGTTGGATAAGTTTGCTGACGGACGAACTGGTGGTTTGCAGACCGAATTCCAGCGTGACATTGAGTCCATCCAGAGCATCCAGAAAAGCCTCGGTAAGCATCTCAAAGCGGCATTGCAGTGCAATTTGTGCGGTTACGCCGGATTGCTTGAGCAAATTCAGCACAGCTATGGCGTGTTCATCGCTGGTGTGAAAAATCGGATCCAGGATCGAGATGCGCTTCACGCCGTGGTCTGCAAATAACTGCGCTTCAGCCGCCAGGCGGTCGAGGTCGAACATTCTGGTCGGTTGTCGCCCATCCGGGTCGCGATGCTGACAGAAGCCGCATTTGAAGGTGCAGCCCCTCTGGGTTTCCCAGCGCATTTCCGGCGCCATTTGCACTACGCCTTGAACAAAGGGGGAAGGCAGGCTGGCCAGCGGCAGTTCAGACTGCAAAGCCAGATCAGGCTGGCCGGCGCTGTGCACGCCGCATTGCGCCAACGACTCTCCCTGGGCAAGTCGCAACATGGCATTTTCACCGGCTCCTCGAACAAACCAGTGCGCCTGAGGGTAGGCTGCTTCCAGTCCGCCGGCGGGCATATAGCTGACTTGCGGACCACCGAGCACGATACGACTACCCTCGGGCAGGATCAGTTTGCCCAACAGGTCACAGACCGCTTCATCGTTCCAGACGAAGACCCCAAAGCCGAGCAGGGTGTTGGGCCCCATCTCATCCAGTGCCCGCTGGATGCGTGACTGCAGATCTTCAAGGCAAAAGTCCGGATCACTGATTGTGCCTTCCACCAGTTGATACCGGATGCCGGCTGCCTTGAGGGTTGCTGCTATGGAAGCGATGCCGAGGCTGGTCTTGCCGTCGCCTCGCTTTTGCCAGTCAATGGCAACCAGAACTACATTGCGAGATGGTTGGGTGTTGCGGGTTGAGTGGATAAGGTTTGTGGTCATGACACTGCGCTCCTGTGTAAGTAGGAATGCAGTGTTTATCTGTGGAATCCACAACCAAGGGTGTTAGCGAAAAGAATCCAGCAAATCGTCAAATTCTTTTGCTTGCCCATATTCGCGCAGGATCAAGTCTCGGTATTGCTGTAGCAGGGCATTGTCGGTGGCCACTCCGCACGCCTTGTCATATGCCTGCTTCAAATCACCATTGAAGTAATGCGCCATCATGCTGTCACCCAGCGACAGCGCTGCCGTCTGACTCGCTAGCGTTTTTAGCAAATTGCCTTTGTGTGGACCAAGCCCCATTTGTGGCCAAGCATCTACAAATGGATTGGGCAACCTATCTCGGCGAAGGTCTGCAACGGGCAACTGGTCAAGCAGATTGATCAGCTCCTGGCGCAGTAAGCCAAGCCCAGCAACGGACTGGCGTTCCAGGAATAACTGGCGGGCCCAGTCCACATATGCCTGCCGTTCTGAGCACTCCCTTATCAGCAGCACTGCAATTTTCGGCACGCCAAATAGCCCCTGTAGAACAATGGCATTCCAGATCAACGTTTCATCGTCAGGATTTATGTACCAGTGCTCTCGGCTGTGGGTAGCGCCAGGCCCATCAGTTCTGCGCCGCTCCATCGCTATGAGTGGCGGTAACGTGGTTTTGAGCGCGCCGCGCCCCTTCACCGTTTCGCCGGCCAGAGCTTCAACAAGAGTGTTCAGCGCAATTCTGAGGCCCCCATACCGCTTCTGAGACAGCGGCCTTGATAGTGGTGGGCAAAGCAGCCGTTCCAGTACCTCCGTGTGCTCGGGCCACTGCTTTGAATCAGAACGCACAGGATTGCCTCAGCAATGTTTCTACGGGCGGCAGCTCTTCTGCATCAGTTGGGTAGTCAGCGATGCGCGCGGCCTGCGTATGCCAGTTGCTCTGGAGGCAGAAGCTGCTGCTGCGTCTGTACTCATCAAGTACGCCACGGCAGTAACCTGCACGCAGGGCTTCGGAGGGGGACGTTACCAGACCAGCTAAGAGATGCTGCTGGTCACGCGTGGCATAAATACCCAGCAACTCCTTGCAGCTCTGAATCAGATGTTTTGGGTCGTTGTTGGCTTGTGCAGCAGGCAAAAGTAGGCTGGACAGGAGGCACAGGAAAACGATGACTACTGCTCTAGTGTTCACAGGCTGGCCTCCTTGGCCGGAGTAAATACTTCAGGCTCAACCCGTGCGTGCAAGGTTGCAGCTTGCGGGAGGGCGCCAGGCGCAGACTTTGGGATGGCAAGATAAAGAGCCAACAAAATCATGCCTAAGGCCAGAAGCTTGTCGAGAGGATCTTCCTGGATCAGCAGGCGAAGCAGTTCGTCCGGGTGCTCGGTGTTTGAAAGTAATGCTGCAAATGCACCAAGTAGCACCATGCCCACGGTGGCGATGATTCCCTGGGCTATCAGTAAGCGACCCAGGCCTCGCCAGAAGCCCGTGGTGAAATGTCGGCAGTAACGGATATGCCGCCACAACAACAAGGCCAGCAGTGGCATCAAGCTCCACTCCAGCAGGGATAGATCTGCAAGCCCTTCGCCATATTCAAAAATTATCTTTGGCAAGCTCGCCAGCGTTAACAGGCCAAGTAGCCATAGACCGCCAACTTTAAGGCCTGTCAGTATCGCGCAAAGGCCTTTGGTCAAGGCGGTATCCAGTTTGCCTGCCAGAGATAGTTCGTTTTTGTGCATCGGGTTTCCTTATGCGTCCATGTTGGGGAAAGTGTTAAGCCACGGCGTGTTCAACCAGGGTGCTGGCCAGTAGTTCGTTGAGTTGGCGGGCCTGGGTCAGGCGGGTTTTCAGTTGGTCGCAGAGGGCCATCAGTTCATCGACTTTGGCGACGATGCGGTGTTGTTCGGCAAGCGGGGGCAGAGCGATGATAATCGCAGAAACTTTCGCCTGATTAACTGATGCTTGACCAATGGCGTGTTGGGCAATTGATAGAAAAAAACCTGACATCCGACGCATGGTGAGAAAGAGCTCTATGAATCGGGGGCTGACTTGGGATGATGGGCGAAGTAATAAAAGGTTTGTGCCATGTATTAAAGGCTGCTCCCCTTTATATAAGGCGGTTTTCCCTAAGTGAAGATCACTATTTATGTGGGATAGCAAAATATCACCAGTTACAAGCGAATACTTTTGAATATCTTCATTTGAAATGTCCGTGCAAAAACCAACCCGCTCATAGTTGATTTTAGCTTGGGATATTGTTTCGATTCGCGTCAGTAGATGATTGGTCGGTACCTTGCTTTGGGGGCCCGTGTAACCATTGGAGAGTCGATTCAGTAGATCGCCTAGCCTCACCCAAGACCAGTTTCTTGGAAGATCAAACGTTAGTTCCTCATCAACAATCTCTGCCAAAGCCTTCAGTCTCTTGATCTCTCCCTCAGCCACCAACCGCGACTTTTCTTCAACAATCTGATTTAGCAACTTACTGGCCGGTTCATCATTCGGATCTTGCGGCACCAACTTGCCGCGCGCTGCCAGTTGCAGCAGGGTTTGCTTGAGGGAGTCGATGCTGGATTCGGTGGTGAACAGGGTGTGGAAGTGTTCGGCCAGGCGTTGCCAGTTGGTAGCGAAATCGTTGGCGTCGCTGGTGTGGGTCAGGCTGTCGAGCAGCGCTTGAACTAGTTGGGCGTGGGCATTTTCGGCGTCGGCCTGCTGGGCTTCCAACAGGTCGCACAGGGCCATCAGCTCATCGACTTTGGCGACGATGCGGTGTTGTTCTGCGAGAGGTGGTAGAGGGAACGGCTCTTTTTTTAAAGTATCTACAGAGACCATATTTTTTTGAGCGGTACCCTGTAGATCCAACAAGGTATCCGTTCTCATATAAAAAGCAGGGAACAGTATCTTGAAGTATTCATTAGCTAAGATTTCATTATTTAGTGAAACCTTAAGAAGTGCCTGATTTATAAGGCCTCGCTCCATCCAAGATGGTGCGACAGCAACTCGCCCCACAGTTCCGGAGCAGCTAATTATTATATCGCCCGGTCTTACCTCAAATGCCTTTAGTGATTCAAAGTGCGCTTCACTAACGTAGTATCTACCCAGTGAAAAATCGTCATTGATAGCATTTTTCTGCTCGTAAACTTTGAAGCCGCTATCAACAAAATGATCCTTCCTTATCGCGCTTCCGAAAGGCCCACGTTTTATCGCATATTTTTCGTCCTTAACAACATGAGGGATAAAGCCTATTGCCCATCCATTTGGAATATTAAGTAAACTTATGCCGTCGGACGCTTCTGTTGAGACAGATCTCTTCTGACTCGGAATATTTCTGACGCGGTGCACCCTTTCAAGTAACTCATTGGCCGGCTCATCGCTGGGATCTTGCGGTACCAGCTTGCCTCTCACCGCTAATTCCAGAATCAGCTCGCGCAGCTTCTTGATGCCATTGGGCGCGCCGGCCAATAGTGGCAGATTGTCGGTCAACAACGCCGTCATACCTGGCGCTCCAGCGCTTCAGCCAGTACCGCTTTAAGCTGCTCGCGCAGGTCGCTGACCTCATCCTGAAGTTTGGCGTAGTCGCTCAGCAATTGCTCCGGGTCGTGGCTGATCTGTTCGCTGATATGCGGGTTCTTGCAGTCGAGGTTCCAGTTACGGGCCTGCAGCTCTTCAACGCTGACCTTCCAGGCAAATTCGTTCTCTTTCCGGGTCGCAAAGCCATCAGCTTCACTGCCCCACCAGTCGGCTTCCACGTCGAATTCTTCGATCCGCATGGGGCGGGTCTTGTTGTAGTTCTTCACGCCCTTTGGATACTGGTGCTCGTAAAACCAGACGTCTTTGGTCGGGATGCCCTTGGTAAAAAACAGCAGGTTGGTCTTGATGCCGGTATAGGGGTTGAACACGCCGTTGGGCAGGCGAACGATGGTGTGCAGGTTGCACTCGGTCAGCAGTTTTTCCTTGATGCGGCTCTTGATGCCCTCGCCAAACAGAAAGCCATCCGGCAGCACCACGGCGGCGCGGCCGCCGTCTTTCAGCAGCTGCATGATCAGCACTAGGAACAGGTCGGCGGTTTCACGGGTGCGGAAGGTGGCGGGGAAGTTGGTTTCGATGCCGTCCTCTTCCATGCCGCCAAAGGGCGGGTTGGCGACGATGCAGTGCACACGCTCGCTGGGTGTCCAGCTGATCAGGGGGCGGGCCAGGGTATTGTCGTGGCGGATCTGGCTGGGCACTTCGATGCCGTGCAGGATCATATTGGTGGTGGCCAGCAGGTGTGGCAGTGGCTTTTTTTCCACGCCAAAGATACTGGCCTGCAGGGTGCGTTCGTCCTCCGCGGTTTTCACATAGCGGCCGCGCTTGTGTTCGATGGTGCAGGTTAGAAAGCCACCCGTTCCGCAGGCCGGATCCATGACCTTTTCATCCAGCTTGGGATCAACCATGCGCACCATAAATTCGGTGACGGGGCGGGGCGTATAGAACTCGCCGGCGTTGCCAGCCGTTTGCAGGTCGCGCAGCAGTTGCTCATAGAGGTTGCCGAATTCGTGGCGTTCCTGGGCCTTGTTGAAGTCGATGCCGGTCTGGATCTTGTTCACCACCTGGCGGATGAGCTGACCGGACTTCATGTAGTTGTAGGCGTCTTCAAAGACGCCGCGCACCACATAGGCCGCGGGGGTGGTGCTGTACTCATTGAGATTCTGCAGGGTAGGGAAGAGCTGCCTGTCCAGAAATTCCTTCAGCTCATCACCGGTGATGCCCTCTGGGTCAGCAGCCCAGTTCCGCCAGCGGCAGCGTTCGGGAATCGGGGAGCGATATTGTTCATCCATCAGCTCCCATTCCAGTTCGCGGTCATCAAAGATCTTGAGAAACAGTAACCAGACCAGCTGGCCGATACGCTGAGCGTCGCCGTCGACGCCGACATCCTTGCGCATGATGTCCTGGATGGATTTGATGGTGGAGCTAATGGACATGGTTATCTCACTGAGGCGTTAAAAAATGGGGCGAATAATAGCAGTTGATGCACGGCTTTAACCGGCGTATAGCTCGTCTTCCAGCTCGTGGATGGCTTTTGTGTAGCCGGCTTTGCCGCCGAATGCCTTGACCAGCTCGATCGGCGCGCCGATCTGGCTGAAAGGATCCAACTGGAGGATTTTTATGTCTTCGATATGCTCAATGCCGGTATCAGCGTACTTTTCAAGCAGGGCCTCCAGCACCTGGCGGGCGGCGCCGGAATAGCGGGCGAAGTAATTACGCTTTATCACCTGCTCGGCGCGCTCCTTGCGAGTGAGGGCGGGTTGGTCGAAGGCGACGTGGCAGATGAGGTCGAAGGGATCCAGCGGCTGCCCGAGTTTCTTTTCCACTTCTTCGGCCAGGGCTTCCCACATCACGCCCTGGGCAGCCATTTCGTCGATGATGGCTTTCTTCTGATCCGCATCGCTCCACCGGCGCAGGAAGTCATCCAGGGAGACGAACTGTTTCTGTACGCAGGCGCGGGTGTAGTCGTGCAGTGACTCGGTAATCAGCCTGCCGTCTGGTCCGTAATACTGCACACGTTCGGCTATTACCGAAATCGGCACGTTGTCGATCACGTATTTGATGCGCCTTCCTTCCCCTTCGCCCTCGGGAAAGTCGATGTCGTCAGGTTGCCCGTCCTCTCCAGTGGCGTCTCCGTTCTCACCATCCACAAGGTCATCCGGCGGCACCGGAGAGTCGTCTCCTCCGGGTGTATAAATCACTACAGGTTCGCCATCAAAGGCAGGGTCGGCAAACAGCTCGGTGGCCTTCTTGAAGTCCATGATGGTGAACCAGTACTTGCCATAATCTTCGTTGATCCGCGTGCCGCGGCCGATGATCTGTTTGAACTCGGTCATCGACTTGATGTGCTGGTCGAGCACGATCAGTTTGCAGGTTTGCGCGTCGACGCCTGTAGTCATGAGCTTGCTGGTGGTTGCGATGACCGGATAGCGCGCCTCGGGATTGATGAAATTATCCAGCTCGGCCTTGCCCTCCAGGTCATCGCCGGTGATGCGCATGACGTACTTGCGGTTTTCGGCCACGCGCTCCGGGTTGAGATTAACCAGGGCCTGGCGCATGCGCTCGGCGTGGTTGATGTCGTCGCAGAAGATAATGGTTTTCTGGAACGGATCAGTGGCTTTGATGAAGTCGGTGACCTTCTGGGCGACCAGTTGGGTGCGCGCCTCGATGACCAGGGTGCGGTCCATGTCCTTGAGGTTATAGATGCGGTCTTCGATCAGCTCGCCGTTCTTGTCGAGCATGCCCTTGGGTGGCCGCCAGCCTTGCAGGTCCTTGTCGAAATCGATGCGCACAACCTTGTAGGGTGCAAGAAAGCCGTCTTCGATGCCTTGTTTGAGCGTATAGCTGTACACCGGCTCACCGAAGTAGGTGGTGCTGGACACCTCTTTGGTTTCCTTGGGGGTAGCAGTCAGACCCACGTGGGTGGCGCTGGAAAAGTATTCAAGGATCTCGCGCCATGCCGAGTCTTCAGCGGCGCTGCCGCGATGGCACTCGTCAATCACGATCAGGTCAAAAAAGTCCCGGGAGAACTGCTTGTAGATATTCATCTCCTCTTCAGTGCCAGTAACGGCCTGATAGAGGGACAGGTAAATCTCGTAGGAGGTATCGATCTGACGCTTGGCGATCTTGGTCATCGCCTGACCAAAGGGTTTGAAGTCGTTGTTCTTGGTCTGGTCGACCAGAATGTTGCGGTCGGCCAGGAACAGGATGCGTTTCTTCTGGCGTGATTTCCATAGTCGCCAGATGATCTGGAAGGCGGTGTAGGTCTTGCCCGTGCCGGTAGCCATGACCAGCAGGATACGGTCTTGGCCGCGCGCAATCGCCTCGATGGTGCGGTTGATGGCGTTGGTCTGGTAATAGCGCGGCATGCGGCCGGAGCCGTCATCGTAGTAGGGCGCTTCCACCTTTTCCTGAGCCTGTTGATCGAGGCCTTTCCACTGGCAATAGCGCTGCCATAGGTCTTGCGGGCTCGGGAACTGATCGAGGGTCAGCTGGGTTTCGACCTGGCTGCCAGTACCTGTACGGTCATGGAACAGAAAGCCGTCGCCGTTACTGGAAAACACGAAAGGCACATCCAGCGATTCGGCGTAGCCCAAGGCCTGTTGCATGCCAGAGCCCACGGAGAGCTTGTTGGCCTTGGCTTCAATCACGGCTAGGGGCAGATTGGGCTGGTGATACAGGATGAAGTCGGCGCGGCGGGATTCGCCGCGGCTGTGCAGCTTGCCACGGACGATGATGCGGCCTTTGGTAAAGCTGACTTCTTCGCGCACCTGCCGGTGCATATCCCACCCGGCGCGTTGTACGGCGGGGGCAATGTACTTGCTGCAGATGTCCCTTTCGGAAAGCGACTTCTTGTCCATGATCCAGTCCTTGATGGCGCTATTAAGTGCGCCTGGTCCCGCAATGGGCGGAGGTCGGGGCTGACAACGATTAGGTCCAGAAGCGGCTACAGTTTTGAGTGCGCCGAATTAGGTCATCCCTGAACACAATGCAGCCTGCCATGATGCGGGCTGGTTCACAATATTAACCTGGCTTGGCAGCGATTTTGCGGTCAAGGCAACCTACTGATCTCGCGCCTGGTGTAAACATGCGCTATCACGGCGCTGCCTATCACCACCGCGACGATGGTGTAGAACATGGACCCCATGGGATAGCCCCAGACCACGATGAGGACATAGTTGATCAGCGCAGGGATCACCAATTGCCTCGCTATGCCGAGGTACATCGGGAACAGGGGTTTGCGTATTGCCTGCAGTACGGCGACGCTCTGGAACAGAACGACATAGGCATAAAACGCCAAGGCATCGATTCTGAGGTAGGTCACGCCGGTGAGTTGTATGGCCTCGGCATCGGTGAAAAAGCCCACCATCAGAGGCGATAAGAAGTACATCACGGGTACCGACACCAGCGCCATCGCTAGCCCGATCGACAGGCTTTTCTGGTAGGTCTCGGCGACTCTCGAATTATGTCCCGCCCCCATATTCTGGCCGGCAATAGCCATAACCGCACTGTTCAAACCCAGGGCAGGCAGCAGTAACAGCTGTTCCAGCCTCAAGCCTACCGTGTAACCCGCCACGTGCTCGC
>Ga0105357_10001891_pt1 | contig 11228 bp, 8 predicted proteins | sample GOMGulsemesocosm_4_FD_83660 | JGI IMG/M metagenome (GOLD analysis project Ga0105357, IMG submission 83660) | Methane-oxidizing microbial communities from mesocosms in the Gulf of Mexico - GOM15B Gulf of Mexico | ecosystem: Environmental > Aquatic > Marine > Cold seeps | place: USA: Gulf of...
CAAAAGGTGCTTTTTGCGTCTCTTACCTCCGCGGGGTGGAGCAGCCCGGTAGCTCGTCAGGCTCATAACCTGAAGGTCGTAAGTTCAAATCTTACCCCCGCAACCAAACACATAAAACGCCGTAACTTCGACAGGTTATGGCGTTTGTTCGTTAACGAACAATCCCGATCGTTTGCTTCTGGAAGCGTATCGGAAGCAGACGAATTGGCTTCGTTTCCTTTGAAACGTTATCCAGTTATGGCAGAAGTTGATCGTTGACTTCATATATGTGGCATAAGCCTCGCCCTACTGGCCAACTTTACAGAGAACATCTATAAAGTAGTAGAGGTAATCGATCATATTACAAAGTCAGTTTTCTGATCAACAGCAGACATTAAGTCCTCCTTAATGTCTGCTGTTATGTCAGTTTTGTGCCAGTAACAGACATCCAGTGAATTCGTCACTTCAACTGGGTAGATACAGTTTGACTTCTTTCTCATGTATCATATAGTAGACATATGTCCATTATATCAGATAATTTGTCAGATGGAATCGCGGTTCGTGTTCGCACCGAACGAGAGTCGCTGAAATGGTCATTGGCTGATCTTGCCAAGCGGTCAGAAGTCTCAAAGGCTATGATAAGCAAAATTGAACGCGGCGAATCAAGCCCTACCACGGCTATCCTGGGTCGATTGTGTGCGGCATTCGGTATTACTCTATCGACCTTCTTGACCCGTGCTGAGGGTCCTGTCGGACGATTGATTAGGGCCTCTGAGCAACCTAACTGGATTGACCCGGAATCGGGCTGTGCTCGTACATTGATTTCACCAACTGCCGGTGGCCCAATTGAAATGGTTGCTGTTGATCTACCTGCTGGTACTGAGGTTATCTTTCCAGCTTCTATTTATGCCGTATTTCAGCAGTTGGTTTGGGTCCTCGTCGGCCAGCTCACCCTGACAGAAGGAGAGAGTAAGTATCAAATGAACGTTGGCGATTGTCTTGAATTGGGCCCCCCATCACAATGCACATTTTCAAACAATACCAAAAAATCTTGTCGCTATCTTGTCGCGGCCTCCAGGAGAGAAACGAGATGACTTATGTTCAGGAACCTCCATCGCCAACGATTTCGTTTGAAAAACATTTGCTGCATTATGGCCGTGATTTTTCAGACGAATTGATTGTTCGGGCCAATGGATCATACCTGTACACCGAAGATGGGCGAGCAATACTAGATTTTTCATCCGGCCAGATGTGCGCCACCATTGGGCACAATCACCCAAAGATCGTAGAAGCTTTGGCAAAGGCAGGCCAAACAGTAATTCATCTGGACAGTACGATGCTGTCCCCCGATGTTGTCGACTTGGCTAATCGCCTCTGCAAATTGCTTCCCCCTCCGCTTAGTAAGGTGCAATTTTTAAATACAGGTGGCGAGGCGAACGAAGCTGCAATACGACTTGCAAAAATTGCGACTGGCCGCTTTGAGATTATCGGGATGGCGGGATCATGGCATGGAACGACAACTGGCGCCGCATCGACAACCTATGCCCATGGGCGCAAAAAATATGGCCCTGTTATGCCGGGCTCATTGGCTATCCCGGCACCTAATTGCTATCGTTGCCCTATACGTCATTGCGTCAACCAATGTGATATGGCCTGTTTGGACGTCGGTTTCGAAATGATCGATGCAACATCGGTTGGAGAGGAAGCCGCATTAATTGTCGAGCCTGTCCAAAGCGCCGGTGGTATAGTTGTCCCGCCGCAAGGTTATTTTGCTCACTTAAGAGAACTTTGTGATCAACGAGATATCCTCCTCATCTTTGATGAGGCCCAAACCGGATTGGGACGCACTGGACAACTTTTTGGATTTGAGTACGAAGGCATTGTCCCCGATATTTTAACGTTATCGAAAACTCTCGGTGGCGGATTGCCGCTTTCCGCCGTAATCACTTCTCATGCCGTGGCAGAGGCGGCCAAGCGAAAGGGATTCTCTCACTATACATCACATGCCTCGGACCCTCTAACTGCAACAGTAGGCCTCGCCGTCGTAGAGGTGATCATCAACGAAAAACTAACAGAACGGGCAGCAGACATCGGGCAATATTTGAAGGAACGTCTTTGTGAACTCAAGAGCCGTCACGAAGCGATAGGGGATGTACGAGGCCGGGGCCTTATTCTCGGCGTAGAGATTGTTACCGATAGAAAGACAAAAGAGCCGGGACACGAACTAATAACGGCCCTCTCGGAACGATGTTACCAGCTTGGCCTAAATATTAATCGGGTAGGCGGGCCGCATTCTGTGTGGCGTCTTGCACCACCTCTTAATATTTCAAAGAAAGAAGTCGATCAGGCAATTGAAATTATGGACCAGGCACTCACCGAAAATTGCTAAGCAGCGCAATTGTGAACTTAACGGGTAGTCATAGTCTGCATCGGGTCATGAACCGACCTTTTCAAGCACTGAAAATAGAGTCTGCTATACCCCTTAATAATGGACATTTATTTTGAATTTTCAGATTCTTCAGAAATATCTTCCGCTTTCCGCGCAACAGCAGACTTAGAATCATTGCTCTGATATAGTCGGCTTGGTGCCAGAAGCAGAAATTCAGAAGATTTCAAATTCCTTATAAAATATGTCTGATTTCGCCCCGAGGCTAGCATTAGAATCTAAGCAAAAGGCAAAAAAAAATTAAATGGCATACACAGAAAATAACCTGCATGTATACGTTTGCCCCAACCTCACTTGCCCAAAAGAAGATCAAGTAACAATTGCAGGATCTACTACACCAGTTTGTCTACATACCAAGCTGACAAACTCATAACCTGAAGGTCGTAAGTTCAAATCTTAGCCCCGCAACCAAACACATAAAACGCCGTGCTCGGATAATGAGCGCGGCGTTTTGTCGTTAACAAAGGTTGAAATCAAAATCAGGCGACCTGTCCTTTAACTAATTTCAAATCTTTTGGCTCGTGGGTATCGCACCATTCGGTGTTGTCCAGGCAGTATGTCGGCGAGTTGAGCTTGGCTAGATCCTTTTGCTTTTCAATAAGGCTCATATCTGGTGCTCGGGTAGTGAGGATTTTCACAACGCCAGCGATGGCTTTCATCTTGGCAACAAAGCTCGGTTTGAAATCGTCGGGGCGTTTGGCGATGTAACGGCGGGCAATGCTCTCAAAATCTTCTGGCGTCCGCCCACCGACGATCTCAACATCCCGTGTCAGGCCATTAACTGCAAATGCACCGTGCCGGTATTCAGCGGCGTATTGTTTGACCTGAGTAAGAGCCGTCTCGGAAAAATCGGGAGGTGGTGCTGCCTTGACGGCTTTGAACATCATCTTTTCGGGGATGTCTCTATATTTCACATTCCGGCCAAGCGCCCTACCCATTGCGGCTGCAATTTCATTGGGGGATAACAGTTCGGGACCAGAGGGTCGGTAAGTCTTGCCCGCATGGGTGATGGGATCAATCAGCGCGCCGACAGCCACGCTCGCGATATCTTCGTTGGAGGGGGCCGCGTTCTTTTTTACATTTCCGTCGCCGAGTGGCATGGAGAATACCCCCAGGTGTGCGGCTGAATCCAATGCCCTTAGGTAGTTATCAGCGAACCACCCAACATTGATGTTGGTTGATGTCATTCCAGAAGGTATCTGGATCAGGATGTCGCTGAGATAAACTGCACGCGTGCCCACGGACGGGTGATCGGCACTTGCCAGCCATTGGCCGATGCTAACGACGTGTTCGAGCTCTGCCTCATAAGCTGCTACGGTAAAGGTCACGTTGAACAGCAAAAGGTTGGGCGCAGCTGGCGCACATTGAAAGGCGCGCTTGACGCCGACCATCGCCGCCCGCATATCGGTGATCGAATATTGGTTGCCGCAGAAAATCTCGGCCCCGGCATTTCCAAGCGCGTCACTTCTGTGGTCAAGCTTTCGCACGAAGGCGCGGACGGGAAAACCCTTCTCAAGCAACTGCAGAACAGTCGGAGTTCCGGTTCTTCCGGTGGCGGATGTGACGAGAATCCTGGGTTTTGTGGACATTTTGATTGTTCCTTTCCATTGTAGATATAATTATTCTCGGCGAGGAGACTGAGTTCTTTGGTCTTTTGTCACGCGCCTTTCGAGAGTCCCATTAAAAGAGCCGCGCTCGATTGGATTTGGAATACTCCTTCAAGGCGTGTGTTTAGCTAGCGATAAGCTCACCTTTTAGGATACCGGCAATCGTTTTCGCTTCAGCCTTTAAGAGTTTTACAAACGCGGGATGGGCTTTAATTCGCTTTACCACAGTCGCCATCTTTGGCCAGCGAGCTTCATCAATACGGAACTTGCCGAATTCTGCATTTATAATTGGTGACACAACACTAATGTCTGCAAGTCCAATTTTATCTCCAAAGAAGAAACCATTTTCAGGCGATAGATCTTCCAGATAATCAAGAATTGCAGGTAAAGTTTCGTTTACGGCAGTCGCTACACGAGCTTCATCAGTTATTTGTTTGTAGAAATTTGGTTGTAGGACGACTTCTGAAAAAATTGTAGCGCAAGCTGGAAACAAAACAGAACCAGCATATTCTTCAAGCCAACGGCTTTTTGCACGATCTTGGAGGTTCGAAGGAATAAGCGGTGTTTCAGGATGCGTCCCTTCAATGTAGTCAATGATAATACTTGAATCAGAAATGTGAAAATCTCCATCTCCAAATGCCGGTATGAAGCCGCGAGGGCTAATGGCTAGAAATTCAGGCGTCTTGGTTGCGGGTAGGACCGTAATCTGTTCATATTCCAGGCCTTTAATTTCTAGTGCAGCGAGAACCTTGCGAACGTTAGGTGAGATAGTGGCTCCATAAACTTTCATTTTAAATACTCCTATTGTAATGCGGTCGATTAGGTTTGAGACATGAATTGAACTGAACATATGCCGTGACATCGACAGACATAAGCGTTATAAATGACATAAAAGGTCTAATCGGGACATGAAATGTGAAAAATGTTGCCATTCTTGCCGCTGAGAACAGTGTGCTCTCCACTATTGCCTCTCCGATGGATATGTTTTTGCAGGCTGGTGTATTGTGGAATATAACGATGGGGGAAAAGCCGTCTCCCCTGTTCAAGGTGCAAATTGTCACATCAGATGGCAAACCAGTTACGGCTGCAGGTAACGTCCCGATCATACCGGCATGTTCCATGTATGACGTGGAAGACCCAGATCTGATTATTATTCCCTCTCAAGGTTTCTTTTTTGATCCGCGGGAAAAGAACCATGGCGACAGAATAAACTGGTTGAAGCAGAGTTATGAAAAAGGTTCTGATCTTGCAAGTGTTTGCGGCGGGGCATTTACTCTCGCTTCCACCGGGCTATTGGATGGAAAAACGGCGACAACGCATTGGGGGCTAGCAAAAAGGTTCAAAAAGAGTTTTCCGAAGGTCAATCTGCGTACGGACCTTCTTGTAACCGACGAAGGACGTCTATTTTGCGGTGGCGGAATTTCTGCGGACCTTAATTTGTCTCTATACCTCATCAGAAAATATTGTGGCCGTGAAGTGGCATTGCAGAGCTCGCGGTGCACGATGGTGGATTTGGACAGTGTATACCAGTCACCATTTTCGGTGTTTAGCCCAGAAAAAAATCACACTGACGTCAAGATTTTGAATGCGCAAGAATGGATGGAAAAAAATTTCCGTAACGATATCAATGTGCAAATGTTAGCAAATGAAGCAGATATGAGTGTTCGTCAATTCAATAGACGTTTCAAAACTGCCACAGCGGAAACCGTCAATAATTATCTCCAACTCATTCGGGTCGAGGCTGCAAAAGTGGACCTTGTGAATACTAGCCTATCCTTTGAGGAAATCGCGACGAATACAGGTTACGAGAATGTTAGTTTTTTCAGACGGGTGTTTAAACAGAATACGAGTGTGACGCCAGCTGAATATCGACGACGTTTCTGCCAGATCTGAGTATCAATCAAAGTTAGACAATCACATATATGTAAAAACTCTTTAGCTAAAAACGCCATAGAAACCCATGCGTAACCAAGAGACACTACGATCATCACCAATATCACGGAGCTCGGGCGCTTTTTCTTTACAGGCGTCAATAGCAAACGGGAATCGGCTTTCGAAATGGTATCCTTTGGGCAATAAGATAGGACTTGGGGATCACCCGCTCAACTATCTTCTCCAAATACATAGCCGCGATCTCATCACAGATAAAAAGGTCGCATGGCAAGAGCACGGGTAATATCAATTCGCTGACGCTGCCGGCCCGAAAACTGAAGGGGAAATAGCGATTGTTGCTCTGGTTGTCGGCCAACAACTTCGAAAAGTTTTGCGACCAGTGCAGTTCGTTCGCTAGCGTTACCAATTTTCATAAGCTTGAGTGGCCGTTCGACAATAGCGCCATCAATTTCCCGCGGATTAAGAGGCGCACACGGATTTTAAAATACGATTTGCATTAGTTTAATTCTTAACTTCGAAGCTTTCGATCAAAATATTCGGATCTCTAGCATCGAACACCCTTGATGTGGGGATACTAAACGAAACTGTTGTGCCTTTGTTTACCACGCTCTCTATTTTTAATTCAGCATCGTGTGCGTTGACGAGCTGAGAGGCAATATATAGTCCAAGTCCAACACCTTTTCCTGCAGCCCAATCGGAGCTAGCGGCCTGTGTGAAAGCGTTGAACACGTCTTGAATATTTTCTTTTGGAATACCAATTCCGGAATCTTTGACAGAAAAAAGAATTCCATTTTCTGGATCGTAATTTACAGATAAAGCGATTTCTCCGCCAGCGGGAGTATATTTAAAAGCATTACTGAGAAGATTAAAGAGGATTTGGCGGAAACGCCGCGAGTCGCCTTTGATTACGATGCCAATTACATTATTCTGAACAGTGAATATATGCTCTTTCTGCATTGCCTCTAACTCAAATGTTGCGCGGCAATAATCAATAATTTGCGCATGCGAGAAGTAACCCTCAAACAAATTGAGCTGGCCATTGTCAATGGTTGAGGCGTCAAGAAGTTCATTTATGAGGTCGAGTAAATGTCGGCCGCTGCTATGGATGTCTTTAAGGGCTAAATTTTGTCGTTCATTAACAGGGCCATATATTTGTTGTCCTAACATATCGGAGAAACCGATGATGGCATTCAAAGGCGTCCTGAGTTCATGGCTCATTGTGGCTAGGAAATTGCCTTTGGATTTATTCGCAGCTTCTGCTTCGTGCCGGGCTATGGTTAGTTTTTCCGTTCGCTCACTCACACGTTGCTCAAGGTCTAAGTTGAGCCGTCGCAGATCTTCTTGGGCTCTAACTCTCTCCGTAATATCTTCTTCTGTTGCCACAATAACTTGGCTACCGGAGACGGGATCAAGACCTAATTCGGCAGTTAATGTGTGCCAACGATCGCCAAAAGCTGTTTCAACCTTGATGTCTCTTTTAAACCGTTTTTTTAACTCTTGCCTACTGATGATAGTTTCTCTGATGTTCGGATCTCTATAGCGTCCCTCGAGGGTGGTAGTTGTATGGTTTTCTATATCATAGACTGTTGCTGCAGAAGGGTTTTGGGCTAGTAATTTGCCATCATTTCCAAAAGTGCTAATCATCAATGAAGTATGCCTTACGGCTTCGAGTATGCGTTTTGCCCTATGATCAAGTTCTTCCCGTATTTGCGGGCTCGCTTCTATTAAGACCGCTCTTTTTCCATTCTCGATTAGAATTGGAGTGAAGGTAACAATAACCATCTTAGGAGTGCCACTGGGATAGAGGGTCCAATTTTCTTCTACGCGTTCACCTTGGGAAGTATTGGAAAATATATCTTCCAACCTCTGGCGAACAGAAACTGAATCAGAAGAAAAATCTCGTGCAATGAGGACCGGCACTGACTCTGCTTCCCAAAACTCCAGAGCAGCTTCGTTCCCCCACCAAATTTTGTGATCATCAATATCGAAAACCCAAATCGCAGTACTGAGCCTATTAAAGGCAGATAAAATTTCCGACAAGTAAAATTTTGGCAACTGGTCTTTGACCGTAGGCGGCATATGTACATCCAAAAGTTAGGTAAAATTACTTCCGTTTTCAAGACACCTTAAAACGTTCAATTTTCGGACGTCCAAAATAGATAAAAAATAATATTCTAATATTAACATGCATTCCTTTTGTATTGTATAAGAATTCAATTTAGTTGGCATATATTTTTGTTGTGTTATTACCTCGGTCTACTTAAAGCAAAGAAAACTCCGATCGATAGTTTCCTACCGATCGGAGTTCTAATGCTTTCACACTGTTGGTTATTCTCCAAATATTCGTGCTTTTGATTACACCTGATTTCTCAGGTGAACATTTAGGTTGCGGCTACCAGCTTTAACTAGGCAGTTTCGGTTTCCTTTTTTTCTCCCGCAAACCGCTTTATTTCACCCTTACCCAAACGGTCCAGATATGATGTAAGTTCTGTTTTTACGATCGGCATCAAAACGTACAATGCCGTTATGTTGACAACTGCCATGGCAAAGATTGCTGCATCGGAAAAGTCGATGACGGGACCAAGATTTGCCGCGGCACCAACGATAATGAACAAACAAAACATGACTTTAAATACAAGTTCTGCTTTTTTGCCTTCTCCAAACAAATAGGTCCATGCCTTCAGGCCGTAATAGGACCAGGATATCATGGTTGAAAAGGCAAAGAGAATAACGGCGACAGCAAGCACATAAGGGAACCAACTGAAGGCAGATGCAAATGCAGCTGATGTCAAAGCAACCCCAGAGGCACCCGTTACTGTTTGGATTGTACCGCCATCATTTAGAATGTAATTGCCAGACGCGGGATCAATCATCAATTGACCTGATATAGTGATGACAAGTGCTGTCATAGTACAGATAACAACTGTGTCGATAAAGGGCTCAAGCAAGGATACAAAACCCTCAGTGATAGGCTCTTTCGTACGCACTGCCGAATGGGCGATAGCAGCTGAACCAACACCTGCTTCGTTCGAAAACGCTGCCCGTTTGAAACCCTGGATCAGGGCACCAACAACGCCACCTGCAACGCCAAGACCAGTAAACGCGCCGGAAAAGATTTGGCCAATTGCCCAACCGATTTGATCATAGTTTACAGCCAAGATAGCCATGCCCGCTAAAACATACATCACGCCCATGAAAGGCACGACTTTTTCTGTTACATTGGCTATGGATTTGATGCCGCCAACAATTACGGCAAATACTACGCCGGCGAAAACAATCCCTGTAATCCATCCTGGAAACTCACCGACGATGCCGGCAATTTGCGCATGAGCCTGATTGGCTTGGAACATGTTGCCGCCGCCAAGAGCACCCAAGATACAGAAGATAGAGAACAAGACAGCGAGAAACCGACCGCCTGGCATACCACGTTCCTTAAAACCCTTAGACATATAGTACATAGGGCCGCCTGAAACGGTGCCATCTTTATATTCGTTCCGGTACTTCACACCCAACGTACATTCGGTGAATTTAGATGCCATGCCAAGCAATCCGGCCAATATCATCCAGAATGTGGCACCAGGTCCGCCAATACCAACAGCAACCGCCACGCCCGCAATGTTACCAAGACCGACAGTACCAGACAGGGCCGTTGTCAGGGCTTGAAAGTGACTAACCTCTCCGGCGTCGTTGGGATCAGAGAAATCGCCTTTGACTAACTCGATAGAGTGACGAAAGGCTCTGAACTGCACAAACCCGAAGTACAAAGTGAAAACTGACGCTGCGATTACCAGCCACATGACGATCCAAGGAAAACTTGTGCCTGGGATTGGTGCGAAGATCAAGCTAACAAAGGGCCCGGTTATAGTTGCAAAAAGTTCGTTTATTTTTTGATCAAGGCCCACTTCCTGAGCTTGAGCGACATTTGAAAAACTACTCGCTAGTGCAAGTGGTAAAGCAAAATTTCTAATGATTTTCATATTTCTCTCCTCACTTGATAACGGTTACGGGAACACTGGCATTCATCACCAAATGAGCTGTTGATGACCCAAATAAGGTGTTAACGATCCCCCCTTCTGAGGAACGAGCAACGACAATTTGATGGGCCTTTTCTTCAACTGCTACCGCATCAAGGAGTTGTGCCACTTTGCCGTGCTTTACCACACCGCGGGCTGAAAATCCTTCTTTTTTGAGGCGGTCAACAGCAGGATTCAACACACGTTCAAGCGCTGTTTGAATTTCCTCTTCACGGCGCCTGTGCCTAATTTCGTTTTCTTCTGGCGTTTGAAATGTGTAGGGGGACCACTCAATCACATAAACTAAAATCAGTTCACAGTCCCCGATCAGTTTAGCTAACCCCTTGGCAAAATCGGTAACGCGGTCGCCTGACCCACTACCGTCCATGCCGACGACTATTTTTGCATCCATAATAGACTCTCCTGTTTTCGATTATTAGGATCAATGTTGTGTTTTTCTGTGAAGTGATGGGGAGATGAACTTGAGAGGTGATATTAGTCCCCCAGTCGCCCTCTGGAAGTGATCATTGGATACTTTATGCAGTTCTACAAAGGCATCCGCTGCTGTTGCGGTAATAGTCCACGCAATAACAAGAGGTAGGATTAGATTCCCACATATTCTCATGATTGGTTTTCCTCCCCCCGGAAGTGACGTTTCACTTGATTATATAAGCCGCAAACTTGCGGAGTCATCTTACATAAGTTTTGACTGATGATGGCTTCACATCATCGTTATTTCCAACCCCATGTTTAAGCATTACTATAAATTAAAACTAATGTATAGGCATGTAATGTAGTGCGGCCGCAGACCCTATGGTCGAGAGAAAATCGCAGCTCAAGACGGAATAGAGAAGTTTATTAACTCAAAATCTTCACCCGCAACATATTTTTTCAAACCAAAAAATAGGAGGAGTTCTAACGAAGTAATCTGTTCCGAGCCCAATTGGTAGATTGGTTATTCAAATTGCTGACTGAACAACCATAACTATTGTTTGACGTTTATTGTTTTGCGAAATGTTGGTTAAAGTTTGAGTTCAACTGATTATCTAAAGATCGGGTATGTTCCTAGCCGTTAGGCAGATTTCTTTAGTCTGTTCTACAGCCATAGGATTTACGAGCCCTATATTTACGATGTTATTTGCAGCTGTTTGAATAGCCCCTAGTTTCCTAGACATTTTCTTGTTTTATTTTTTGCTGTTTTTCGAATTCCACGGGTGACAACATTCCATTTCTAGCGTGTTTGCGTTTTGGATTATAGAACATTTCAATGTAATCGAATATGTCGCGACG
>Ga0105357_10001892_pt1 | contig 11228 bp, 9 predicted proteins | sample GOMGulsemesocosm_4_FD_83660 | JGI IMG/M metagenome (GOLD analysis project Ga0105357, IMG submission 83660) | Methane-oxidizing microbial communities from mesocosms in the Gulf of Mexico - GOM15B Gulf of Mexico | ecosystem: Environmental > Aquatic > Marine > Cold seeps | place: USA: Gulf of...
CTCCGCTAGGTTTTAAAGCCCCTAGGTGGCTGAATAATTTCCGCTTAAAGGAGTGGCAGGCTGCACAAATCACTAATGATGATTGGTTTATATGTGTATCGGTTTATAACACCAAGTCTATAGGTACGGCGATCATCATGGCTTATCACCGCCGCGATAATAAAATGTACAAATATGATTGCCAGGCTTTGGCGAGCGATCTTCATGTGCCAACAGGCCTGCAAGACAGTCATTGTTACTTTCATGGTTCTAAATTGTCGTTGAATTTTTACAACCGCCTCGATGTAAATTGTATCGAGGTAGACTTTGTGGCTAAAGGCTTTAAAGGTTTGCCTGATATTAATGGGCAATTCAAAGCTGAGCATCGTGGGGTGCCAATAGTTATCGTACAGCCTTTTGCCGATAATCGTCCCTTGTATTCTCATAAAGCATTGATGCCGGTTGAGGGAGAGATTGAATTCGGTACTGAGAAAAGCGTGTTCGCAGGCGGCTCAGCGGCGATGGTGCTTGACGACCATAAAGGGTATTACCCAATGACGATGCAGTATGATTGGGTGACCGGTCTTGGTATGGGTGATGGCGGTATATTACAAGGTTTTAACTTAACAGATAATCAAATTCTGGAGCCGAAAAAATATAATGAAAATTGCCTGTGGCACCAGGGTTTAATGACACCGCTGCCTCCGATTACTGTGTCTCGGCCAGATGGGGTACACCAACGGTGGGAAATATCCGATGAGCATGGCCAAGTTAAACTTGGCTTTACACCGTTGGCAGACGTCCCTGTTAAACAAAATTATGGGATTTCTAAAGTCGATTATCATGGGCCAACAGGCGTGTTCGACGGATATATTCAAATACCTAATGAGGCCGAGCCCTCAAAAATGGTGAAATTTAGCTTTGATGGTTTTATCGGGATGGGGGAAAAGAAATATATTCGAATGTAATGGTTTATGAGAAAACCAGACCTCCTGGGTTCGGTGGCAAACGCTATCTGATGTTTACTGTTTAGGCTTGTATTGTGGTTTTTTTCAAACTTGTCTTGTTATTCTCAAACTAATGGTGTGGAAAGAATACGGGGGTGGTTAGTTTTTTGAGGGGTATTTAAGTTAAACAGCTTCACTAATATTCAACAGTCTCACGAATAAAAAAACCGACATAGTAGCTTGCTGGTAAAGGCTGCTATGTCGGTTTGTAGCTTACGCTAGTAAGTTAGTGACCTGGCTGTTTAGGCGCATCAATATTTTAAAATTCCGTGCATATCTTCTAGGCGAGTTTGAAACTCTCCTCTGTGTCCACTTTTTTATCAGTAGCTACATCAGCGTTAAAACTCTTTTCGTCAGGTTCCGAGCTTTTGGCTTGGCTGGAGCTTGATGTTTCTGCAAAAGCATCTGCAGTCATGGGTGTTGTATTGTCCGGCTTTTCTTCCTTTTTAGCTCTGGACTTCTTTTCTGCGTTTGCTTTTGGTTTGGGTTTCTTGAGAGGAGTTTTTTTTGCCTTTATAGCCGGCTTTTTACTCTTGCTTTTACTTTCAACCTTTGTTTTTTTTGTTTCAGTTTTAGCAATGCTGACAACCTTTTTTTGATTTTCTTCGCCAATTTTTTTGGCTGTTTCAATCAATTCGTTAAGGCTTTCTTTCAGGCAGGTAGAGAAAAAGTCAGGATCTGGAACCATTTCACGGCAAGCCGTCGTACAAACCCAAAGCACGTTATTATAACTAAAGCCTGTAATGTTCAGGCCGAGACCATCCATTGGTATGGATACTGGAATAAACATCTGTAACTTAGCGCCCGCCAAGTACAAAGGAATATTAGGGCCGCGAACATTGGAGAGGGTCAAGCTCGCCTTATTTTGCAGCGTCATTGCATTAAGTCTTTTGGTAAGGCTTGGCGGCACTACGTTGTTGAGTTTGGCTACCAGATCTCTACCGAGGTCCTCTTGCAGTTCTTTGGTGCCTCCCGAACTGGCTTTGATCGCTAGCAAGCGTTCAAGTGGGTCTTCAATATTAGAGTGGATAGCAACCACGGCCATGGATATATTGTTGCCAGAGTCCTTGTTGTGTTGCGCGCCGGTAGCGGCTAAAGGCATCAGGGCCTTGATGCCTTCGTCATTCAATTCATTATGATGACTAAGATATTTACGGATGCCTCCCGAGGCAGTCGCCATAAAGATATCGTTTATAGTGATGCCTTCAATGTTTTCACGAATGATTTTACAACTTTTAAAATCAAGGCCAATAGCGTCCACAACTCGATGTGGTGATACTTTACCGTTGAATCGGTTTCGTGTTTTTGGGCCTGATAGAGTTTGCTTGAATTTTTTGAGCGTTCCGCTTACGCCGATCGATGAATCCGCCAGCATTTTTGGCAGATGTTTTACCCCTAGACCGATAATCTTGCTGGTCAGTTCAAAGCTGAGTTTTGTGGCATCGGCGGCTTGTTTTCCGCGGTTGCCTAAACCTCGTAATATCAATTCAAGGTCATTGGGTTCACGGTCGGCGTAGATAACGGAATTGGAGGAGGTGGGCTCATACCCAGGACTAATTGAATGCATCACCTCAAGTAATTTGGCCCCAGCTTGACCATCCATCGTCGAATGGTGGAACTTTATATACAGCGCGAAACTGCCTTTAGCGATACCTTCGATATTATCAAGGCCACCTATGACATAGGCTTCCCACAGCGGGCGACTGAAATCGAGAGGGCGTGCGTGGATACGGGCAACCTGAATCATCAGCTGGCGCCAGTCACCGGGGTGTGGCAAAGCAATGTGCCGCACATGATATTCGACGTCTATTTCACCGTCGTCAACCCAGTATGGGCGGTCAAGTTTGAAAGGGGCTTTGACGAGACGACGTCTGAAAAGGGCCAATTCATTAATCTTTCCGGAAAAGAAATCCAGGATAGTTTTGAATCTTACTTGGCCACCGGCTGCGGTCGATGGGTCATATATGGCCAGCGACGCGATATGCATATGCTGCCTGCTGTCTTCCATTTCTAAAAACAAATTATCTGAACCAGATAAATGCTGCATATAATCTCCAAATGTTATTTATTATTATTTGTGTCTTCACTTTACGCTAAGCTGTTGATTTTAAACCCTAAGTAAAAAGTTCAAACGTAAATCAATGCTGATGGTGTCAAGACTGAATTAGCAATATTATTGTCTTGTTTTCTATTATTTAGTTAAAGGTAATCTATTTTTTTTTACAAGTCCAATGATGGATCAGAGATCATTTTTGGCTATATCAACTATGAAATTATGGCGGGACTAAAGGCTAGCTAGTTTTTTTGATTTTTCTTAAATTAATACTCCCAAGCACATGTTTTTAAGTACCTTATGCGAATATAGTTTTTCGGTGACTTTAGTTCAGAGTGATCTTTCAATGCCTGTTGTTTGCCATAGGTTTTAATGAGGGGCCTCTAAAGCGTGGGTGCTTAAACTGATGGCTTAAATCTATAAATTTGAATGCGTTGAGAGGGGAGTCGAGGAGTAACAAGTGGTTAAGTCGACAGCTTAAGTTGATTGCGTTGGCAGGGCAAATTAATGCCCTAAAGCCCTAGGCTGAAAATGAAGCCTTAAGCTAAAAATTAAGCCCTAAGCTAATAATTAAGCCTAAGGCTGCTGCGCTAAAGAAAATTCAAACTAAAAGAGACTTTGGGTTTAATGCTGGAGACCCGGTAGATTCCTTCTCAGAATCACGAATGCACTGTAAAACCTTTTGATTAATAGGCACGCTGATCGAGTGTTTTTGAGCTAGCTTTACAATCAAACCTTGGAATTCGTCGATCTCCGTTAAGCGTCGATGCTTTAGGTCCTCCCACATGGATGAGCGAGCCTCGGCGTCTATGGTCAACATTTTAGCGGCTACTCGACGGAATAAAAAATTAGGCAGTCGTAGTATGCGAACAAAGTTCTTTAAGCTTACGGGAGTCATTGGCTTTGCCTGAACGCCTTCGGCGGTTAATACCTGCATACCTTCTTCAATCAAACGTGCAAATAGCTTACGCCATTGTCTGTGTTCAAGTTGTTGTAATAGAGGCAAGTCACTTAAAGCATTGAGTGCGTTGTTTAAATTAATCAACAACTTGCCCCACTGCAGCTTTTCAAGCTCAGGCTCTACTGTGTAAGCTAGTTGAGGACAGCTAAGTATTGGGCTTAGTTCGGGGCAGCTGTTGTCGATGAAAACCTCTCGTCCCGCCGTACCTCGGTGGAAATGCGCAGCAGCGTTTTGCACAACATTAAAAGGTATCATGGTAGCGACGATGCGGTGATTAGGAAGTAACTGCCTTAATATGCTGGGGTTCTGTACGCCATTTTGTAAACTCATGACGATGGCTTCTTGAGGTGCGTATTCTTTAATTTGAGCGGCCAGCTCCTCGGTTGCTGAACTCTTGGCGGCCAACATAATAATGTCTGCGCCCTTCAAAACCTCAGCGGAGGTAGACAAGCCAATGTTATCTGCTGCAACCGAAAGCTCGTTATCATCACAATCACTAATGCTCAAACCTTCTGATTTGATGGCATCAATGATTCTTGGGCGACCTAATAGATGTACATCATGTTTATTGGCGGCCAGTATGCCGCCAATAAAGCAGCCGATACTCCCAGCGCCAGCAATGACTATCTTCTTCGTTTGAGGTTTAGTGTCCATTGAGTGCCTATTTGTCGCTTGATGTGGTTGTTGTCAGCTAAAAAGCTTTGCTGAAACGAGAACTTATACTAAACCGGCTTGCTAACTTGGTGCTAGGGCAGCTAATGACAATCAGCGAGCGGTTAGTGCAGCTCTCTCCCTAATTCATGGTTTTGAGGTGTCTAGGGCTCATCAACCAGAAGCTTGAGATCGAGGGGAGGTTCAGCTGAAGTCGAGAGCTATGCCCATAGCGGGGTAATAAGAACGACTGGAAGAGCCGCTAAGGATAATAATATCGCTAGCTGCTCGGGTGCAGGGCCTGTTTATCGGCGAAGGTTTAAATAACGGCGCCCACTAACCACCATGCTGGCCGCTATTAATAACAGTAACGGGTAGGGGATAGTTGGAACTCCATGTGTGTTGCCCGCAGCGCTACTGGGAGACCTGTCTTTGTCCGTGGCCTCGTTATTACCCGTGTCGGTATCTCTTGCCTGTTTTGGCGCGCCGCCACTTAGGCTTGGAGCCTCCACGCTGGCCACGTTAATCAAGTCACCGGTGAAGTTTGGGTCTAGGGTAAAACTCAAATTAAATTCCACGCTGGAGTCTTTTGGTAGGTTTACCGTAGCGTTTATAGCACCCATACCACTGGTTTGATTGCATTGGCCGCCGCCGGTTGAGTTGCCACATGTCCAATTTGCAACCGTTATACCCGCTGGCAGTGGGTCTGAGACCTCGGCCGAGCCGACACCAAAGGGACCTGCGTTGGCAACGACAATCTTATAGTTAATAGTCTGCCCGTTTGAATATGCGGTTTGGCCATTGTCTTTTGTGATCGATAAATCGGCGTCAAAGATTGGCCTGTTGCTATTACATCGAGCGGCATCATTTCGACCAGCCCCTAAAGAGTCAGCGATTTTAGTGGCCGCGCCGGTTGAGGTGTCTATATGGAAAAACCCTTCACCACCATTGGCATTGGCGTACACCGAATCGGGGGTGCCCCACATGGCGCCATATGAAAAATTATTACCGATGTTTCCAATCACCGTCACGGTGTTCATTGGGCCTTGATTTGGGTCAATTCTTATCAGTTGTAAGTTCCCACCTGGGGTTGGTTCGTGTAAGCCCCACAAAAACCCACCCGACCAAGCTATGTCGCCGCTTTTAACACTTTTATCTAAATTGATTTTTGTGATCACGACGTTAACCAAGTCAGTTGGTCCGTTAGTGAACTCGATCTTACTAATCTGACTGCGATTTGTTGAGGAGATTACATAATAATTACCGCTTGGATCCATGTCGCCGATCAGGTAAAAACTGTCAGATAGCTCATTTCCGCCACCGGGTTTAATTTCCCCTAGGTCTAGATATTCACCGTTGTCTCCAATTTGAATTAAGTGTGCATTGCTGGTTCCGTCGGGCGCGAAAGACAGCAAGGCGTATAAAAAATTGCTGGGCTCGTGGTAGGCAAGGGCGTTATAACCTATGCCGCCCGCCACGTTAAATTTATTGAAATCAACACTGCCGCTGTTGGTTAATTGTGATCTATAAATATCGATATCTGTTGGCGTCCCTTGCGAAAGGAAGAAGGGTTCCTCGCAGGCCGCAAATGCTGTGGGGGCGGCAAAGGCGTTTTTACTCAGGAGTAATAAACATAGAAGTAGGTAGCTTGTTTTTTGTACTGATTTAAAATGAGAAAAATACATGATTCATGACTCATACGGCATAAGGGTTGTTGGGTAGGCGTAAACGGCGGCAGGTTACTGTGGCAATTTGCAATGGTGCCTGAATGATTTAAATGACATCAAATTTTATTCAATAAAAACTAATTTAGATCAAGTTCCGCGAAGTTGAGTGTTTGAAAAACGTACCTTGCGAGCATAAAGTGACCCGTATGATCGGGTGGCTATAGACTTTATAGTGCAGGGTTGTGGCTATTTAAGTGGCGGGACTCAAACGTAGATTGTTGTATCTGGAATGTTATCGATTCTTTACCGCAGTGTTTTGACTTCGATTATAAATGCCTTTATATCATAGTGCGCTGGTTGATATTTGTGCAGCTAAGAGCGGGAGGCAGCTTATTTATCGTTGCTGTTAAAGTTGGCCTGTTAGATCGGCACAGAAGCCTTACGATTTGCCCTTAAAGCCGGTAAACTACTGCACTTTACGCTAGTCATATTAATTGAACGATAACCATAAGGCCGCTGTTGCTGTAATGAGTATTACCTCACCTGAATCGTGCTTTCAGCTCAAAGGAAGTAATGTAACTTCGATAGTCCTAGAGATATCTGTGTATCGCAGCAGCGATTTTGCTGAGCAACTGAAGGAAAAAGTTGCCCAGGCGCCGTCGTTTTTTAGCCAATCTGCCATTGTAATTAGCCTCGAAAAGATCGAGGCTAACGTTGACTTGCATGCGTTAATCGCTGATTGCCGACTGGCAAATCTTCACCCTATGGCCTTTAAAGGTGGCACAAGCGAGTTTCAAGACTCCGTGGCAGCAACAGGCTTACCATGGCTGCCTGATAGTGGTGGGCGTAGCCAGCTCATCGACCTCGAGCCAAAATCAGTCGAACCCGAGACTATTATCGAAACCGTAGTGCAAGAGCGGATCGTTGAAAAAATTGTTGAACGGGTGATTGAACGACCGACAAAGGTTATTCATAGGCCAGTCCGAGGCGGCCAACAAATTTATGCCGAGGGTGCTGACCTGATCGTATTAGCGCAGGTTAGTGAGGGTGCCGAAGTCTTGGCAGATGGCAATGTCCATGTTTACGCTCCATTACGTGGGCGTGCATTGGCCGGAGTTAAAGGCGATCAAAGTGCGCGGGTTTTTTGCTTGCAAATGGAAGCGGAGTTGGTGTCAGTCGCTGGTGTCTTTATGCTCAGTGATGAGCTAAGAGAAAAAGCCTGGAAGCAAGCCGCCCAAGTTTATATTGAAAATGACAAGCTGAATGTTTCAGCCTTGGAAAAACAGTAAGACAAAAAATTTACCGCAGGTATTGGTGCGGTAAATTTACAAACAGTATTATAAAAATCATGTGGAGCGCTGAAGCGTAAATCCATAGAGTTGATGTGTATTCAACATCAACCGTTGGGGATAAATAAAAGGGAAGGTGAATTTAGTGGCAAAAATCATTGTAGTAACCTCGGGCAAAGGTGGGGTTGGTAAAACTACCACCAGTGCTTCGATCGGTACTGGCTTAGCTAAACGCGGGCATAAAACTGTTATTATTGATTTCGACGTAGGTTTGAGAAACCTCGATCTCATTATGGGCTGTGAGCGTCGTGTTGTTTATGACTTCGTTAACGTTATTAATGGCGAGTCGAGTTTAACTCAAACACTAATTAAGGATAAACGTATCCCAGAGTTGTTTATCCTGCCGGCGTCGCAGACTCGGGATAAAGATGCCTTGACGAAAGAGGGCGTTGAGAAAATCCTGAACGAACTTAAAGAACGGTTCGAATACATTATTTGCGACTCACCAGCGGGTATTGAGCGCGGTGCACAAATGGCATTGTATTTTGCTGATATGGCTATCGTTGTTACCAACCCAGAGGTTTCCTCGGTCCGAGATTCTGACCGAATCTTAGGAATCTTACAAAGTAAGTCGCGTAGAGCTGAGAACGGTGAATCCCCGGTAGAAGAAAAACTGTTGGTGACACGTTACAACCCCGAGCGCGTGATTGACGGTGAAATGTTGAGTGTCGAAGATGTGACCGACATTCTGGCTATCCCGTTATTGGGTGTTATTCCAGAATCCGAAGCGGTACTAAAGGCATCGAACCAAGGCAGCCCGGTCATTCTGGACGAAGAGTCCCTCTCTGGCCAAGCCTACGGCGATGCGGTTGCACGTTTGTTAGGTGAAGAAGTCGAGCATCGATTTTTAGAGGTGCAAAAGAAAGGTTTCTTTAAGCGGCTGATGGGAGGCGCGTAATGAGTATTTTTAGTTACTTCCGCACACAGAAAAAAACAACATCAGCTTCTGTTGCGAAAGAAAGGCTGCAAATTATTGTTGCACACGAGCGTAACAAAAGAACCCAGCCCGATTACATCGAAAAGATGCAGCGAGAGATTTTAGAAGTTATTCGTAAATATGTTGCCATTGATGATGACCAAGTCAGCGTCAACTTAGACAATAATGACGAATGCTCGATACTCGAGTTGAACGTTACCTTGCCAGAGTAGTTGTCGTAAATTTTTGGCATGAACTAGCCCTGTCGTGTTTCGGTTGTAAACATGGCCGCGGGCTGGTTCGGTTTGTGAGATTGCCTCGAAGTTAAGCGCTCCTTGGCGTTGTATTACTTCTTAAGCTTCCGTTTCTGATAGCTGTTTAAATAGTGATAGTGTTGAAAGCTAGCAGCCTACTTAATACATTGAGGTTAAACCCGTGAAAAGTATAGTTGTCAAATGGCTGAAGCGTTTTTTCAAATTATCGAAACCAAAGAGTATGGTGATTTGGCAGGATTCCTGGCGAGCTATTTTGCAAGAGCGGGTTAGCTTTTACCAGCGTTTGTCCGAGCAGGAGCAGGGTGAATTTGAAAAACGTGTTTTGCTATTTCTGCAAACCACGACGGTTGAATCTGGGCAGCTCGATGTCAGTGACACCGACCGGATGTTGGTTGCTGCCAGCGCTGTTATCCCGGTTTGGGGCTTTCCAAAGTGGCACTATATCAATCTAGCGACGGTATATTTACTACCTGCCGCTTTTAATGATGATTTTGAATGTGGGAAATCTGACTCACGTTATACTGGCATGGTTGGTAGTGGCCCCATGGCGGGGAAAATGGCTCTCAGCCAGCCGGCCTTGCATTATGGTTTTGCTAATGACCGGGATAAAAGCAATGTTGGTGTCCATGAGTTTATCCATTTGATTGATATGGAAGATGGCCAAACCGATGGTTTTCCCGAGCGTTTAAAAGATCATTCCTACGCTTTGCCATGGTTTGAGTTGGTTGAGAAAAAGACCAGAGATATAATAAAGCGTCGAAGTAATATTGATAATTACGCCGCTACAAATTCGGTGGAGTTCTTGGCTGTGACATCCGAGTATTTTTTTGAGCGGCCAAAAATGCTAGAAAAGAAGCATCCTCAATTGTATCAGGCCCTTGAAGACTTTTATCAACTGAGTGTCGAAGAAATTTCAGGCGATTTAGAATGGCGCCGAACCCATCCCTGTAATTGTAATAGCGGTAAAATTTACAGCGATTGTTGCCTACCTAAAGATTAAGTTTTCGGTGCCTTTATCGATATTTCAATTCTCTCGGAGCTTGTTAAGTCCGGCATTTGATAGGCCGCTGTATGTCCCAGCTAGATGGTTTAACTGAATTCTCCGAATGCTGCCCCTTGTGCGCATCACGGGAGGTCGCATTTTACTACAGAGATAAACGCCGTGATTATCTACAGTGCCAGGTTTGTGATTTAGTCTTCGTGCCAGTTGAGTTTATCTTGTCGTCAGCAGACGAAAAAGCTGAGTATGACAAGCATAAAAATACCCCCGATGATGACGGCTATCGTAAGTTTTTATCCCGAGCTTTGTCGCCAATTTTGAATAGAATTAAACCCGGCGCCAGAGGCTTAGACTTCGGCTGCGGTCCCGGGCCAACCTTGAGTGTTATGGCTTCAGAATCGGGTTATCAGGTTTCAAACTATGACATCTTCTATGCCAACTACCCAGATTTGTTAGATGTGAAATACGATTTTATCACCATGACAGAAGTTATAGAGCACGTCAGCAAACCTATGCCAGTCATAGAGCGCCTTTCTGGGTGCCTTAAGCCTGGTGCTTGCTTATTGATTATGACCAAGCGAGTTAGCAACCCTGAGGCGTTCGCTTCATGGCATTATAAAAATGACCCTACCCATATCAGGTTTTACTCTGAGCGTACATTTGAGTGGCTCGCAGGGGCAATGGGCTGGCAGCTCGAGCTGCTTGATAAAGATGTTGTTATTTACTACTCAGATTCTTAAGTTTTGGGGTTTTTATCTCGGGTGACAATGGTTTGAATAGTGCTGGTTTGAAATCCATCCTCATTATTTGCTTCCATCGGGATTTGTTATTTACTAGAGATAAGCGATTATTTGGCCTAGACTGTTACAGGGATGTGATAGGGAGTTTTGAAAAAATACTATGTTTGACGCTTTAAACCGGCCTTGGTTTCTACGCCTGAGTTTTGTGGTTCTGCTCGCCTTGGTTTTCTATGGCTTGTTTCGGCCTACGCCTTTTTCAGTACCTTTTCATCAAGCAGATAAAATCGCTCATGTAGGAATGTTTATGAGCTTGGGTATTTTATCTCGGTTGATAATTCCTAAGGTGTCTCCATACGTGTTTTGGTGTGTGTTTTTTGGCTTGGCGGCCTCGAGTGAATACTTTCAGCATTGGTGGCTGCCAGCAAGGGTTTTTAGCTTGAGCGATGTACTTGCAAACATTGTTGGTGCTGTATTGGCGCTTTGTTTAATTAAGTTGATGATATTCACTTTAGCTAAGTCCCAGGCAGCTAAAATTCCCTCATCTGAGCCAAAGCTCTAAAGTTAAGCTCTAAAGTTAAGTTCTAAAGTTAAACCCGAAAGTTAAACCCGAAAGTTAAACCCGAAAGTTAA
>Ga0105357_10001893_pt1 | contig 11227 bp, 11 predicted proteins | sample GOMGulsemesocosm_4_FD_83660 | JGI IMG/M metagenome (GOLD analysis project Ga0105357, IMG submission 83660) | Methane-oxidizing microbial communities from mesocosms in the Gulf of Mexico - GOM15B Gulf of Mexico | ecosystem: Environmental > Aquatic > Marine > Cold seeps | place: USA: Gulf of...
ATGATCCTCGGTTAACAGCTAGAGATGGTTTGGCTGGTCGGTCAGTAGAACAACCGCGCATTGTTATATTGGATTCTCAGTTAAAAACACCTTTGGATGCGGCGGTATTAAAAGGTGGTGCAAATACTACAGTTATAACGTGCAGTGAAAATGAGCACGCGGTTCAGGCATTAAGAAATGTAGGCTGTAATGTAGAGAAAGTTGCGGCCGATAAAAATGGTCAAGTTGATTTGTATGCCGTGCATGAATGGTTAATGTCGCAAGCGATAAACAGTGTCATGATTGAAGCAGGTGCCTTGTTAAATGGTGCGTTTTTGCAAGCAGGTATTGTAGATGAGTTGATTATTTACATGGCGCCTAGCGCTTTGGGCTCGGATGCTCGCGGTGCATTTTCAATGCCTCAGGTATCAACGCTATCAGATAGAGTGCAATTGAATTACGTGGCGATGGAAGAGTTAGATGATGATATTAAACTGATATACGACGTTAAAAGAGAGAGTTAAATGTTTACTGGAATTATTGAAGCGATAGGTGAAATTAAACGTGTCGAACAGCAGCAAGGGGATGTTCGTTTAACGGTAGCAACAAATGATTTGGATTTAAGTGATGCTCAGCTTGGCGATAGCATTGCGGTTAATGGTGTTTGTTTAACAGCCATTGAATTAGCAAAAGGGCAGTTTGTAGCGGACGTTTCAAATGAAACGTTGTCTGCCACCACGATGGGTGATATCAAAACAGGTGCTGCTGTTAACTTAGAGTGTGCGTTGCAAGCACAAACACGCTTAGGTGGGCATATGGTCAGTGGCCATGTTGATGGTGTTGGCCAAGTGGTAGAGCGCAAAGTAGATGCACGTTCAGTTCGTTTTACCTTCAATATGCCGAAGGAGTTAGCTCGGTACGTTGCACAAAATGGCTCCATTTGTATAGATGGGATTAGCCTAACGGTCAATACGGTTGGTGATACGTCATTCTCAGTTAATATAGTGCCGCATACACTTGAAATGACCACCTTGGGGAACCGTCAAGTTGGCGACTCAGTTAATCTTGAGGTGGATGTTATCGCACGTTATTTAGAGCGGCTAATGATGGGTGATGCGCAGAATCAATCATCTGTGGACTATAAAAAACTACTAGAAAATAGTGGCTTTATTGGCTGAGAGAAGTAACTCAGTTCGAGTAGAGTGAAAACATTGGTTCCAAGGATAACCAAATAATCAAAAAGCTAGCGTGGTGAATCGGCTACAATACGCGCCAATTTAAGAAAATAAAAAACATATGAATACGACCAAAGAGATTATTGATGACCTGAGGCAAGGCAAAATAGTCATTATTATGGATGATGAAGATCGCGAGAACGAAGGCGATCTGTTGATGCTCGCCGAGCATGTCCGTCCGCAAGATGTTAATTTCATGGCCAGTTATGGTCGGGGCTTGATTTGTTTAACATTAACGCGTGAACGTTGTCAGCAGTTACGCTTGCCATTAATGGTGAATGATAATCAAGCTGCATATTCTACAAATTTCACGGTTTCTATTGAAGCGGCAGAAGGCGTAACAACCGGTATTTCTGCGGCTGATCGTGCAAAAACTATTTTGGCAGCCGTTAAGTCCGATGCGAAACCGACCGATGTTGTTCAGCCGGGGCATATTTTTCCACTAATGGCGCAACCAGGTGGTGTGCTTAACCGTACAGGTCATACTGAGGCGGGTTGTGATTTGGCACGTTTAGCTGGCTCAGAACCAGCAGCGGTCATTGTTGAGATTCTAAATGATGATGGCACAATGGCGCGCAGAGATGACTTGAAAGTTTTTGCTGAAAAGCACGAGTTAAAGATAGGTACAATTGCGGATTTGATTCATTACCGTATTCAAAATGAAAAGACGATTGAGTTAGTTAGTAGCTGTCATTACCCTACTAAATACGGTGATTTCAGGTTGCATGCGTTTCAAGATGAAATTGATAATAAACTTCATCTTGCGCTAACGTATGGCGATGTTTCCACTGATGAGCCTGTGATGGTTAGAATTAATGCAAAAAGCACCTTGGCAGATTTGTTGCACGCTAAAGAAAGCGACCACTACCCTTTACCAAACGCAATGCGGAAAATAGTCGATGAGGGTCGTGGAGCGCTTATTCTGATTCGAAACAAAGAAGACAATCAATCCATTGTTGAATTTATTCACGAGCAAGAGTTGAAGGAAAAAGGCGTTTCAAAATTAGCAGCGCAACCGTTAGTAGACTCACGAGAAGTAGGTGTGGGTTGTCAGATCTTAACTGCACTGGGTATTAAGAATCTGAAGTTGCTTGGTACACCAACTAAGTATTCAGGGCTAGCTGGTTTTGATATTGAGATTGTTGAACACGTCGCATTAGATTAAGACGATGATATACTGATAGCAGGCTTTAAGCTCGAAAAGGGTCCCCTGATTACGCTAAAATGACTGCTTTTTAAATTTAAAAATTACACGTACAGATAACAAAGGTTTTATATGTCAGATGCAAAAATAATTGAAGGAAATATGGTCGTTCGTGATACACGTTTCTGCTTATTAGTTGGTCGCTTTAACAGTTTTATAGTTGATCAGTTAGAAGGTGGTGCGATTGATACTTTAATTCGCCACGGTGCAGACATTAAAAATATTGATGTCGTTAAAGTACCGGGTGCATTTGAAATGCCACTTGCTGCGCAACGTTTAGCGGCAAAGCAGAAATATGATGCGATTATCGGTCTGGGCGCAGTCATTCGTGGTGGCACGCCACACTTTGAATATGTGTCTGGAGAAGTTACTAAAGGCTTGGCAACGGTATCATTGCAAGCGAACTTACCGGTTACCTTCGGTGTGTTGACGGTAGACTCTATAGAGCAAGCTATAGAGCGAGCAGGAACAAAAGCAGGTAATAAAGGTGCGGAAGCAGCGCTGGCAGCGATTGAAATGGTGAATGTGCTTAAGGTGATAGACGCCGAATGAGTTCACCAAAAAGTAATGCGAGGCAAGTAGCACTTCAAGCGTTGTACCAGTGGCAAATGACGGGTCAAAACCTGAAAGAGATTTGCGATCAATTTGAAAAAGACCCTGAGACACCTAAATACCAGAAAGCATATTTTGAACTATTGTTGACAGGCGTGGTTGATAAACTTGGCGAGTTGGACGAGGCAATTAGTAGGTTTACGACGCGAGACTTTGAAAAAGTTGACCCTATTGAAAAAGCGGTGTTGCGTTTAGGTGCATACGAGTTACTTTTTAAGCCGGAAGTGCCGTATCGAGTCGCTATTAACGAATGCATTAACTTAGCGAAAAGCTTTGGTTCTGAAAAGAGCCATGCTTACGTGAATAGCATCATGGATAAGTTGGCGCAAAAAAGCCGAGCGATCGAAATAAAGGCTAAATCAAAAGGCAAGAAAAAAACAGGCTAGGTTTGACATTATGTCATCATCCGAGTTTTCCATTATCGAGGAGTTCTTTACGTTCAGGTCTGACAAAGGCTATTGTCCGATTCTTGGTATTGGTGATGATTGTGCTGTACTCGATGTGCCTAGCGATAAACAGTTAGCGGTTAGTACAGATACGTTGGTTGAAAACGTACATTTTTTGCCTGGCAGTGACCCCGAGTTATTAGGGCACAAAGTGCTTGCTGTTAACCTAAGTGATTTAGCAGCGATGGGAGCTACACCTGCTTGGGCTTCTTTAGCTATTACACTGCCAGCGATTGATAAAGCTTGGTTGTCATCGTTCACTAAGGGTTTTTTTGCACTAGCTAAGGAACATTCATTGCAGCTAATAGGCGGTGATACAACCCGAGGCCCGCTTTCCATCACGATCACCATTATGGGTTTATTGCCTAAGCAACAACGATTAACACGTTCGGGTGCAAAACTAGGTGACAGTGTCTATGTGTCAGGCAGTATCGGGCGCGCTGGCTTAGGCTTAAAAAAAGCACAGCTGGATATTTCTGATATAGCAGATAAAGACCTCAGCGCATACCTAAAGCCCTGCCCTCAAGTGGCTCTGGGGAAAGAGCTACTAAGTGTAGCCACTTCATGTATTGATATTTCAGATGGCTTATCGGCCGACTTAAGCCATATACTTAAAGCAAGTGGTGTTGGTGCTAGGGTATGGGATGAACAGTTACCAGTGGCAGCATCAGTTCGTAGATACATGGAAGAGCTAGGTGATAACTTGTGGCCTTATTCATCAGGTGATGATTATGAGTTGTGCTTTACCATGCCAGAACAAGTGAGTGCACATTCGCAGGATAAGTTACTAGCTTATGGCGTAACAAAGATCGGTGTGATCGAGGAAGAAAAAGGGTTGAAGATCGAAACAAAAAGCGGTGAGCTGCTTACGCTTGATAAAGGATATGATCACTTTGATGCCTAACGAAACACCATCATTTAAACAATTGTTGTCGAACCCTGTGCAGATGCTGGCCTTCGGGTTTGGCTCAGGGTTGTCAAAAAAGGCACCGGGCACGGTGGGAACCTTAGTGGCGATACCTTTTTATTATTGTTTAATTCAGTTTTTTAACCATTTTTATTTGCCAGTATTAGTGTTGGTTATTATTTCTGGTATTTGGATATGCGGTAAAGCGGCCAATGATATTGGTGTGCACGATCATGGTGGTATTGTCTGGGATGAGATAGCGGGCTACTTATTAACGATGTATTGGGTTTCTTTTAGTTGGCAAAATGTAATATTAGGTTTTATTTTATTTAGGTTGTTTGATATTGCGAAGCCTTGGCCGATTAATTGGTTGGATAGCAAAGTAAAGGGAGGCTTCGGTATTATGGTAGATGATTTGCTGGCGGGGTTGATGTCTGCAGCTTGTTTATATGCGGTTACATTTGTGATTTAAAAAGAAGAGTAAAAAACAATAAATAAATCGTTAATTTAGATTGTAAAAGGAAGAAGCTTCTAGTATTATTCCGCACCTAAATGGACGCGGGGTGGAGCAGTTTGGTAGCTCGTCGGGCTCATAACCCGAAGGTCGTAGGTTCAAATCCTGCCCCCGCTACCAATATTTAAACGGTACCCCATTTGGGGTATTTTTGTTTAGCCCCTTGTGAACCTGTTGAGTTAAGGTTTCAGGTAAAATTTGAAGTGTTAAATGGGGCTTTGGCCCTTTTTTTATACGTGATGGATAGAGATGAATCAAGCACCTGCTAAAATATTAGAACTGATAAAACCAGCTGTGACAGGACTTGGTTATGAATTTGTTGGGGCAGAATTTACGGGCCAAGGTAAATCATCAGTTTTATTGGTTTATATAGATTCAGAAAAAGGTGTTTTGGTAGGTGACTGCTCTAAAGTGAGCCATCAAATTAGTGGCATTATGGATGTTGAGGATCCTATTACTGGGCAATATAGGCTTGAAGTCTCATCGCCTGGTCTAGAGCGGCCACTATTTGAGCTTGAGCACTTTGAACGCTTTAAAGGGTCAACGGTCAAATTGGAGTTGCGTCAAGCAACACTTGAAGGGCAACGTCGTTTCACAGGTGAGATCTTAAATGTAGTTGATGAAAAAGTACATTTACATGTTGATGACGAGGAAATTGAGATTCCATTTTCTCTTATCAAGAAAGCTAGACTAGTGGTTAATTTTTAAAAATTTATTTCAGGGTTAAAGATGGCTAATAAAGAAATTTTAATGGTTGTAGACGTTGTTTCTAACGAAAAAGAAATCGATCGAGGTGTTCTATTTGAAGCAATTGAAGCAGCTTTAGAAATGGCAACGAAAAAACTATACCGTGACGATATTGCGGTTCGTGTTGTTATTGATCGTTCGAGTGGAGATTACGAATCCTTCCGCCAATGGGAAGTTGTTGAGGCAGACCCTGAGTTTGAAAATGGCTTAGAAAATCCAGATGCACAGATTTTGCTTGAAGATGCACAGAAAAAAGATTCTGAATTAGAGCTTGGAGGTTTTATAGAAGAACCTATCAAATCGGCTGACTTTGGTCGGATTGGTGCGCAGGCTGCTAAGCAGGTTATTGTTCAAAAAGTTAGAGAAGCCGAACGTAAAAAAGTATACGAACTTTATAAAGACAAAGTAGGCGAGTTAGTCACAGGCGTTATTAAACGAATTGAACGAGGTAATGTGTTTGTTGACCTTGAAGGAACGGCCGATGCGATTATTCCTCGTGAAGAAATGATTCCAAGAGAGCCTGTTAGAACAGGTGATAGGATTCGTGGCTATTTGAAAGAGGTGGAAGAAGTCACGCGTGGGCCACAGCTCACAGTTTCAAGAAGTTGTTCAGAGCTTTTAATTGCATTATTTAAACTAGAGGTGCCAGAAGTAGGCGATGGTTTGATAGAGATTTTAGGAGCGGCACGCGACCCGGGTTCAAGAGCAAAAATAGCCGTTCGTACTCGCGATCAACGTTTAGACCCTGTGGGTGCATGTGTTGGTATGCGTGGTTCACGAGTCCAAGCCGTGTCAAATGAATTAGCGGGTGAGCGTGTTGATATTATCCTTTGGGATGACAATGAAGCACAATTTGTTATTAATGCCATGTCCCCAGCTGAAGTTGTTGCAATTGTTGTGGATGAAGACAAGCACAGCATGGATGTATCCGTTAGGGATGATAGCTTGTCACAAGCGATTGGCCGTGGTGGGCAAAATGTTCGATTAGCCAGTGAGTTAACGGGCTGGAAATTGAATGTGATGAGTGAAACTCAGGCGGATGAGCAAAGCTCGTCAGAAGCAGACGGTTATGCCCAACAGCTTATGCTTGATCTTGATGTGGATGAAGATGTAGCGTTAATTTTAGTGCAAGAAGGTTACACGTCGATTGAAGAAATTAATTTCGCTGCTTTAGATGACTTAGCAGATATCGAAGAGTTTGATGAAGACATTGCGGAAGAGCTTCAGCAGCGCGCTAAAGATGCGTACTTAATTAAAGCGATTGCCTCTGAGGAAGTGCTAGAAGAGCACGAACCAGCTGAAGATCTTCTTAACATGGAAGGTATGGATCGCGAATTAGCATTTAAATTGGCCAGCAAAGAAGTGGTCACAATGGAAGATTTAGCAGATCTAGCAACTGATGAGTTACTCGAAATGGTAGATATTGATGAAGAGCGTGCTACAGCACTTATTATGAAAGCACGTGAACCTTGGTTCGCTGAGTAGGCAATAAACTCTCTGGAGAAAGAAGTATGGCAGATATTACAGTTCAACATTTAGCAAAAGTAGTTGGTACCACCGCTGAAAAGTTAGTGGAACAACTTAAAGATGCGGGTGTAAAAGGTAAGGGAACAACATCAACGCTTAGTGAAGACGATAAAGTAAAATTATTGACTCATCTTCGTGAGAGCCATGGCAAAGCTAAAAAAGACATCTCAGCGTCAAAGAAAGTGACGCTAAAACGCAAGACGGTGGTCACAGAGCTGAAGCAGTCTAAAGGTCGTGGTGCGGGTTCCGTAAGCATTGAAGTGCGAAAAAAGAAAACACTGGGGCGTTCCGCGGAGGAAGTGGCAACAGGGTTAAGTTCCGACGAATTTGCAGAAGCGAAAAAAGCTGCAGAAGCACACCAGAACTTAGTACAAGAACAAGGTGCCGCTCGTGAAAAAGAGCAAGAAAGGGCGAATAAAAAACAAGAAGCAAAAGATAAGGTTGAAGCTGAAAAACAGGCCAAGATAGACGAAGATAGGGCTATCATAGAAGCTGAAGAGGCGAAAGAAGCTGCAATACTTGCTGCTGCAAAAGAGGAAGAGGCGGCAAAGCTTGCAGAGGCAGAAGAGAAAAAGTCACCGAAACCAGTTGTTGTAGAGGATAAAGTCAAAGTTGCATCACCTGAGGTAATGGCCAGAGTAAAGGCAGAAGCCGATGCAAAAAAAGCAAAAGAAATGGGCCGCAAGCCGGATAAGAAGAAAGGCGGCTCTAAATTCGGCGGGGGTATCTTGCATGTGGACAAAAAAGCCCGCCGAAATAAAAAGAAAGGAGGTCCTAAGTCACGTAATATTCGTCTTGAGTCAGACGATAAGCACGGTTTCGAAGTTCCTACAAAGTCAATTACCTACAACGTAGAAATCCCTGAAAGTATTATTGTGTCTGATCTTGCTCAGCGTATGAACGTTAAAGCGGGTGAGGTTATCAAAACGCTAATGGGCTTAGGTACAATGGCGACTATTAATCAACCGTTGGATCAAGATACGGCTGTTATTGTGGTTGAAGAAATGGGCCATAAAGTCGTTTTACGAAGCGATGAAGATATTCAAGCTGAACTACTAGCTGATGTTATAGAGAAAGATGGTAAAGAGGAGTCGCGTGGCCCAGTTGTTACCATTATGGGGCACGTTGATCACGGTAAAACATCACTATTAGATTATATTCGAGAAAGTCGTGTTGCTGCCGGTGAATCAGGTGGTATTACTCAGCATATTGGTGCGTATCGTGTAAAACAAGGCGATAGCATGGTGACCTTTATTGATACACCAGGACATGCTGCGTTTACTGCAATGCGTGCACGTGGCGCACAGATAACGGATTTGGTTATTTTGGTTGTCGCTGCTGATGATGGTGTGATGCCGCAAACAAAAGAGGCAGTTGAGCATTCGCGAGCCGCGGGTGTGCCGATGATTGTTGCAGTCAATAAAATGGACAAGGAAGGCGCGCAGCCAGATCGAGTAAGAAATGAACTGTCTCAAATTGAAGTAACGCCCGAAGATTGGGGTGGTGATACGCAATTCGTTAATATTTCAGCACTAACAGGTGATGGTGTTAATGAGCTATTAGAAGCCATTGCCCTGCAAGCTGAATTATTAGAATTGACCGCGCCGGTTGATGTGGCAGCAACAGGTGTTGTTATTGAGTCGCGCTTAGATAAAGGACGTGGCCCAGTTGCTACGATCCTTGTGCAAAAAGGCACATTACGTATGGGCGATTACCTAGTGGCAGGTGAAGCACATGGCCGTGTTAAAGCGATGTTTGATGAACATGGTAAGGCTGTCAAGGTGGCAACACCGGCAGTACCCGTTGAGGTGCTGGGGCTTTCAAGTGCAACTGAAGCAGGTGTAGAGGTTTACGCCGCGCCTAGTGAGCGTAAAGCGCGTGAAATTGCTGAGTTCCGTCAAAACAAATCAAGACAAGCAAGACAAGCAAAGCAACAGGCTGCAAAACTTGAACAAGCCTTCTCGCAAATGGAAGAAGGCGATAGCGCAACGTTAAATGTGCTGTTGAAAACTGATGTTCATGGCAGTTTAGAGGCGTTGAAATCATCGTTAACTAACCTATCAACGGACGAAGTTAAAATATCCATTGTGGCTGGTGGTGTTGGCGGTATTAATGAAAGTGATGTGAATCTAGCCGCAGCGTCAGATGCGTTAATTGTTGGTTTTAATACACGTGCCGATGCGAGTGCAAGACGGATGATTGAAAACCGTGGTGTGTCAGTGCGTTATTACAGCATTATTTATGATGTGATTGATGATGTTCGCGATGCGCTATCTGGTCTATTGGCACCAGATATTAAAGAGCAAATTGTAGGTATTGCAAACGTCCGTGATGTCTTTAAATCGCCTAAATTGGGTGCGATTGCGGGCTGTATGGTGACTGAAGGCTTTGTGAAGAGAGACCTTCCTATTCGTGTGCTGCGAGATAACGTTGTTATCTACGAAGGCCAGCTTGAGTCGTTAAGGCGATTTAAAGATGATGTTCAAGAGGTTAAGTCTGGTATGGAATGTGGTATTGGTGTGAAAAACTATAATGATGTGCAAGATGGCGATCAAATTGAAGTCTTTGAGCGTATTGAAGTTAAACGTAAGTTGTAATTAACGATTAATGCCTAGAGAGTTTTTACGTTTTCAACGCGTTTCACGCCAACTCCAACGTGAGTTGGCTGAAATTATTCAACGTGACCTAAGAGACCCAGAGGTTGGGTTTGTGACTGTTAGTGATGTTGAAGTCACAAAAGATTTAGCAGTTGCAAAAGTTTTTGTCAGTGTTTTAACGACTTCAGACACTGAAGACAAGGAATCAAGTGTGGTGGCTTTAAATCACGCATCAAACTATATTCACGGCATCGTATCAAAGCGTATGCGTATGCGAATGGTGCCCGAATTACGTTTTTTTCTAGATGAATCTATCGAGCAAGGTATTAAAATGGATGCGTTGCTGAAAGCAACAGACCCAGATAACGAGAAGTAACGAGTGGCAGACCGAAAAAAGAAAGGCCGTGATATTAGCGGTATTCTGATTCTAGATAAGCCTCTTAATATTTCTTCAAACCGAGCCGTTCAAATTGTTAAGCGCCTATATGGCGCGAAAAAGGTAGGTCATACAGGCAGTTTAGATCCGCTGGCATCCGGCGTTCTTCCTATCTGTTTGGGGCATGCAACAAAAATATCGCAATATTTGTTGGCTTCAGATAAAACTTATCAATTCACGATGAAGCTTGGTCAAACGACTACAACAGGCGATGTTGAAGGCGATATGGTGCTTGAGCGGTCAGTACCTGATGTCAAAACTACTGACTTAGGTGCTTTATTGAATGCCTTTGTAGGGGATATTCAGCAAATACCACCAATGTATTCGGCGTTAAAGCATAATGGGCAACGTTTGTATGCTTTGGCTCGAGCAGGGCAAGTGGTTGACCGCCCACCTCGTGATGTGACGATTAAATCATTGACGCTACTTTCAAAAACTCAAGACAGCTTAACGCTAGAAGTCTGCTGCACTAAGGGTACTTATGTTCGTACCTTAGCGGAAGATTTGGGAGAAAAGTTAGGTTGTGGCGCGCATGTGACTTTTTTAAGGCGTATTAGAACGGGGCCTTTTGATCTCAAGGGCTCAATTACTATCGAGCAGCTTGAGTCTTCTCAGGGCGACTTGGTTGCGCTAGATGAGCGCCTAAACAGTTTAGATTTGGCGTTACAAGATTATCCACTGGTCGAATGTGACGATAAAGCAGTCAGTGATTTATGCTTGGGACGTCAAGTACACGTTGATAGTTTAGAAAATAACCCTATTATTCGTTTAAATGACCCTAAAGGTCATATTTTTGGTTTGGGTAAATGGACCGATGGTAACTATTTGGCGCCTATCAGGATTTTTGTGTAATTAATCACATTAACCTTTTGTCTTAAAGCTTGTTAGCTAACATTTCGAAGAGTACAATGTGCTGTTTTTTCAAGATTAATATAATAGAAAGTGGAGTAAGAAATATGTCGTTCGGTACAGAACAAAAGCAAGAAATTGTTAAAGAATATGCGTTATCAGAAGGTGATACAG
>Ga0105357_10001897_pt1 | contig 11219 bp, 12 predicted proteins | sample GOMGulsemesocosm_4_FD_83660 | JGI IMG/M metagenome (GOLD analysis project Ga0105357, IMG submission 83660) | Methane-oxidizing microbial communities from mesocosms in the Gulf of Mexico - GOM15B Gulf of Mexico | ecosystem: Environmental > Aquatic > Marine > Cold seeps | place: USA: Gulf of...
AGGGCAGCAATGTCGCGTACTGATCGCATTAGGTGTTTTTGTTGGCGCTATTATTCTCGGGGCTATGAATATTTTGCCAATGGCAGGTGCTTTGATTTTAGCTATTCTCGTCTATTCCATCATGGGGTTTTTACCCGGCAAGGACGTTTATCGTGATGTCGATTGGCCGATAATTATTCTACTTGGCGGCATGATTCCCGTTGGCCGTGCCTTGGAAAGCACAGGCGCTACCGAACTAGTGGCCAGCAATATCGTTAATATGACTGAAGGACTTCCCATTTATATGGTTCTAACGCTCATCTTAGTCACGACTATGTTTTTATCAGACATTATCAACAATGCCGCAACCGCCTTAGTAATGGCGCCTATCTCTGTCGGTATTGCGAATCAACTTGGCGTCAATATCGACCCGTTCTTAATGGCCGTCGCAATTGGCGCATCCTGTGCTTTTTTAACACCCATTGGACATCAATCAAACACCCTAGTTATGGGCCCAGGCGGTTATCAATTTGGAGATTATTGGCGAATGGGGCTACCACTGGAGATTATTATCACGGTCATTTCAGTACCGCTTATTCTAACTGTCTGGCCGCTTTGATAACGGCCAGACACAAGAAAACAGCTTATTAACGAAGTATAACGTCTGCGAGGTCAATCACATCAATAACGGTACCGTTACCTTCTAAAACACGAACAACCTTATTACCCACTCGACGGATCTCTTCCCCATCGTGCAACTCAGGTAACCGTCTTGCAAGTTCGTCAGGAATACGCTCTGAATGCCTTAAAATATCCGCATCCAACACTTCACCTCTCGCTACTTTTGTTTGCCACCCTGGGGGTAGCTGACCACCACGATCTAATTTTTTCTGTAAGCCATAGGGTAATTTTTTACCCTTACCTTTATTACCTTTTTTGTGATCGCGCTCATCTCGGTCACGACGATAATAATCTTCTATCCGTGACCGCTCTGAATCACTAAAGTAATGTTCTGATTTTTGTTTATGCTCATTTCTCTTTTGCTTCTCTTTTTTACTTTCGAGCTTATCGTCATCATCCCTTCTTTCAATTTTCTCTGAACGACTAAACCAGCGATCCCAAAAAGATTCACTATGCTCCGCTTTACCAGCAACCTTTCCTTCCGGCTTCGCGGCTTGAACTGCACCAACCGAGAATAAAAAAAGTAACGTTAAAACACCCATTGTTAATTTCTTTCCTAGCATAACCCTCTCCTGTTTATAAACTTATGACCACTATATACAAACTTAACTGAACGCAGTCTTAATCATTGATGGATATCCCCTTTATATACTGGAATATTTTTCGTGCGGCCACAGGTGGTTTTTGCTTTTCCAACTCTTGCTTTGCCTTACGCTGAAGTTGTCGAATATGTTGGCGATCCGCCTGTGGGTAACTTCCTAAGAAATCACTTAACGCCGCATCGCCTTGTTCAACTAACTTATCCCGCCATTGTTCCATCTTGTGTAAGCGAGCCGTAGCCGCTCTGTCTTTATCCAACTGTCTCTCGATTGCCTGATTAATTAGCTCAACATCCGTACTGCGTAATAGTTTACCAATGTACTTAAACTGCCGTTTAATCGCTCCGCCTTTCGATAACTTTCTAGCCACAATAATCGCTTGTCTTAAATCATCACTCAATGGCATCGAATCAAACTGATCTTGCGATAAATCTGCAATTTTTTTGCCCAACGACACTAAGTCATCAGCTTCTCGTTTAATTTGCGTTTTACTTATCAGTTCTGCGGCTTTTGCTTCTTCTTCGTTCATTTATTAATAACCCAACTTATAATAATTACATGCTATCAAATTAACCGTGTATTGGTTTGATACAATCTATTTTTATTGGCACAAAATGACCATGAAAAACGAAATTAATATTTTATTAATTAGCCCTTACGACCTAGGCCGCCAACCTTTTGCCTTAGCTCAAGCCGGTGCTTGGTTAAAAGCAGATGGATTTAATGTCGAATATTTAGATTTATCTATCCAAAAACTTGATAAGAGCAGCCTAAAAAAAGCTAACTTGATCGGTCTATATCTAGGCATGCACACGGCCACACGTATTGCTCTAAAAGCACTACCTAAGGTCAACCATTTCGCACCTGACGCTGTATTGTTTTCTTTTGGCCTATACGCTCCGTTAAACCAAGATATCCTTAGCCAACACAATGTGCGTTATTTTTTCGGTGGTGAAAGTGAACCCGACATATTTCAATTAGCGCAAGAACTTGCCAAAGGGACTGACCAAGCTATAAAAAATACAGTTGTTCGGACTTCAAAAATAGATTTCAAACTGCCCGATAGAGAAAACCTGCCTGCTTTATCCAAGTATGCAAAGCTTATTCCTTCAGAAGGCCAGCAAAAGAACCTAGGTTTCGTAGAAACATCGCGTGGTTGTAAGTATGTCTGCCGTCATTGCCCGGTCACCCCTGTTTACAAAGGCAAATTTCGCATCCTACCGTTTAATATTGTAATGCAGGATATTGCTCAACAGGTAAGTATGGGGGCTGAGCACATTTCATTTGGTGACCCCGATTTTTTTAATGGTCCGACGCATGCTAAGAAAATCATTTCAGCCATGCACAAAAAGTTCCCTAAGCTCACTTTCGACGCAACCATCAAAATAGAACACATCTTAAAACACGCAGATTTATTAGCCGTTCTAAAAGAAACCGGCTGTCTATTTGTCACCTGTGCTGTTGAGTCGTTTGATGATGATGTTTTACTAAAATTGGATAAAGGTCATACCCGCGCAGATACTTTTAAGGCTGTTGGACTCCTTAAACAAGCAGGTATTGTTATATCACCAACATTTGTCCCATTTTCACCTTGGGCTAGCTTGGAGGGCTATCGAGATTTATTGCAAGACATCGCCAGCTTAGACCTCATTAATGAAGTAGCGCCAATACAGTTAGCTATTCGATTACTCATTCCCAATGGCTCTTATTTGCTTAAACTGCCTAATTTTGCAAAACTGATCGCTGGCTTTGACGCCGACACGCTAGGCTATCAATGGCAACACCTTAATCCTGATGTAGACCAGCTTCAAATTGATATTATGACTATTGTTGAAGAGGCTGATCGACAAGAACAGCCCCGTTATCAGACATTCTTGACTATTTGGCAAGCAACACATGAAGTGCTAAAAGTTACCGCACCGCCTTTGCCTACTAGTCAGGCCAAGCACGTACCTCATCTATCAGAAGCTTGGTATTGCTGTGCTGAGCCCACCAACGAACATATCAATAGCTTCTAACCCGTCATCACCAAAAAGATGACAAATAAAATAACCGCGGCTATCGGCAACAAGATACCGGCCCAGTCCTTCTCTGCCTCTTCGCTTTGCTTGAGTGCAGCCTTGATGCCAGGCCTAAACCAAAAAATAACCAATAAGGCGACCGCACCAAGTGCCAATTGTTCCCATAATGCCATGTTCATTTTTTAACTGCCCTTTATTATTTCGTTTGGTTTTTCTTTTTCACAGTTCCAACAATGCGAGAACTGGCCCTCACTTTCTTCTCCACAAAACTGACACGTCCATGCAGGTAAATTTTGTTCGCCCAATGGATCACTAGCTAAATATTTTTGTGCTAAAGCTTCATCTCTATCGTCATCAATCCAAAGTTCTGGCCAGCATTCAATGGGTGGCAACTCACCCGCCGCACTGCTCAGAAACTCATTCTTGATTTGACAACGAATACCATGTTGTTCGAGATAGTTTCTCCAAAAGGCAACTTCAATAAAATTTTGCGCTGAAAAAACCTTAATCATCGTTTACACTGCCTCAACTTCTTACAAGCCTTGCTGTTATGACACAACCTCACTATATCGACACCCCCGAACAACTCTCTGAGTTTTGTAGCACTATAAAAAATGCGCCGTGGTTAGCCATTGATACCGAATTTCAACGAGAAAAAACGTATCGTTCAATACTCGCACTAATACAAATTGCCACGCCCAACATAGTCGCTATCATCGACCCCATCGCTTGTGACATCAACCCTTTATTGGATATTTTATTCGATAAAAATATCTTAAAAATATTCCACGCGGCGCGTCAAGACCAAGAAATTTTTTATGATTTACGTGGTGAACCACTAGCACCTGTTTTTGATACGCAAATCGCCGCACCAATTTTGGGTTACCCAGAACAAGCGGGCTACGCGCGATTAGTCGATGATATTTTAGGTGTGCAATTAAGCAAGGCTCATTCCCGAACAGACTGGCTACGTAGGCCGTTAAGTGAGGAGCAAATAACCTACGCTGCGGACGACGTGATTTATTTAGCCAAACTTTACCCCCTATTAGAAAATCAATTGAAAGAAAAAGACCGACTAAACTGGTTAGCACCTGCATTTGCTGATTTATGCAAATCGTCACTCTACGCCAACCCACCAGAGCTTGCATGGAAACGGATGCGTGCGGCAAAACGGTTGAAAGGCGGGGCACTGTCTGCTTTACAAAAACTGGCCGAGTGGCGTGAAACACTTGCACAACAAAAAAATATTCCACGTGGCTGGTTAATTAAAGACGATATATTAATAGAGGTGGCGAAACTTAAGCCAACCAACATTAGTTCATTATCATCCATCCGTGGTATTTCAGATAAATTCACCTATAAGTTTGGTGACACTATTATCAGCATTATTGCCAACGCCATTGAAAAAAAGCCAGCCCCTCAGGACGCTCAAAAAAAATCAAAAAAAGTGAGTGAGAAAGAGGAAGCATTAGCTGATCTTTTAATGGCCCAAGTAAGATTAAAAGCAGCCGTCGCTAATGTTAACCCAACCTCTCTCACCAGTCGCAAGGAGCTATTACAACTTATCCAAGGTCAACGTGATATTGAGTTACTCAGTGATTGGCGTAATGAAATGGTTGGCAAAGACCTCATTGCCACGCTTAATGGTTGTAACGACTTTAATGTCATTTCAGGTGAACTCGTGATATCACCTTCTTTAAAATAGGGCGAACTACTTTGGCTTCTTTTTAACCTTAGGAATTATTAATCGCGTACCCGTGCTAACGCGATTAAAATCAACTTGAGTATTGTATTGCCTTAATAACCACATTGGCACATTCTGTTGTTGAGCCAATAACCAAATAGAACTGCCCTTTCTTAGCCTTATTGTTTCTGTTTTAACGACACTAAATCGCTTGAAAAAACTATCCTGTAAATTTTTATGAAACGCCAACCTTTTTTTCTCTAATTGACGAATGTCAACACTGGAGAAATCAAGCTTTAACCGGTTGCCAACGACTAACCGAGACTTAACACTCATATTATTAAGCCGCCTCAGCGTCGCCGTTTTTAACGACAACCAATCAGAAAAATGTCCTAGTGTCTCATTACTTTGCACTTCAATTGAGCCGTCATTGGCAACCAAATAGTTACTCGGGTCGGCCCTTAAAGTATTTTCTTTTACGATTTCTTTTGGATCAAGCACCTTCGCATTAGCGGCAACCGACAATACATCTGGATTCGGTCGTAACCGTAGCTTTTGCCCTACATATAAATAATTCTTATTTTTCAGTCTATTCAAGGACAAAATATTCGCTTCAGATACATCTGCTTTTTGTGCAATAACAGACAAACGGTCGCCCTTTCTAACAGTATAAAAGATTGCATCCTGAGCCACTTGGTGCGCACCCTTTAATTGCTTCCTAGCTGCGCTTGGTAGTTTTAATACTTGGCCAATACGAATCTTATGCTGACTTCTTAGTCCATTAATCGCCACTAACTCGCTAGTTCTCACTTTAAAACGCCTAGCAATTTTAGATAACGAGTCACCTCGCTTTACCTTATAAGAAACATCTGGCTTTTGCTTTGTAGACCTTTCATCGCGAGGAATACTAGCCATTAAACTTTTAACTGCAACACTTCTAGTCTCCACAGGCACACGAAGCTTGTAGCCCTTCGGAACATATTTATTATTTGACCAAATAGTTGGCTGTAACGCAGGATTTAGTGATTTAAAGATATTATTCTTAACACCAAATGCCGTCATTAGACCTTGTGCTGTGTAATATGACGGCAGCTTAACCTCATGAATAGCCATTGGGTTATCGCGTTGTACCTGACCAAAATATTTTGACGGCTTCTGGTCAATATCATGCGCCGCGACAAATGCATTGTAGAAATTTCGTGAGGCAAAGCCAAACGTACGCCCCTTATATTCACGTACTATTTTGGCAATATTGGTTCCACCGGTAGCCGAAACTGCCCGCCTCATACCGGCTGCACCGTGATTATAAGCCGTTAAAGCAAGTGGCCATGTGCCTGTGATTTTGTGATTATCTTTTAACAACAAGCCAGCCGCTCTCGTCGCCAAAAAAGGATCTAATCGCTCATCCACTACGTGATCAATGCGCATAAACCGACGTCCCGTTGAACGTGTAAACTGCCATAAACCTGCAGCACCCGCATGTGACCTAGCATCTGAACGAAACGATGACTCCACGTGAGGCAAAGAGGCCAGCTCATTTGGTATACCCAGCTTATTAAACTCTTCCTTAATAAATGGCTGCCAACGCCCAGACCTAACTAGCCCTTGCTTAAACCGGTCTGCCTGCCCCAATTGAAACCGCAATCTCGCTGTAGCCGCTTTAAATTCTTTGCTGTTGGTGCCCTTCGGCCATAATGCCTTTACATGTCTATCCCTAGCTCTATCCAATCGCTTACGTGGATTTGCCGCTAAATAAGTCAAAATCGTTTTATAATATTTTTTCTTTTGCTTGATCACTTTTTGACGTGCTTTATAGCTCGTTCCTGGCGTAAAAGACACTCGCTCATAAATGATATTCAAATGTTGATTATCATGGATAAAACCTTCCGTCGTTGTCACTTCCGTATAAACTTTCAGCCAAAAATTCACATCTGGTTTCAGTGTGTTTGGTAGTGGAAATGCCTGAGGGTCTCTAGCAAGTAAAGTGCTAGACACTAACGCCAGCATAAAGCCGACACACACTAAGATACGAAGTTTCTCTTGATTCTTCATAGCATCAAAATGGCCAAATAGACCAGCCTGAATCTAAACTCGATTCACACCCTTTTAACTGCGATGCGTAACGTTTAGCTTCAGCGCCGACTCTTTTTGCCACACGTTGCAACCAGCCTTTCGCTAAATATGTACCCCGACTATAGCCTCCATGGCCTTCGTGATATGCAAGGTATTGCTTTTCACCGTCCCATTTTGATATGCCCAATTTGCGTTGCGACACATTTGTATACCAACCAATAAAGTCCGCTACGTCAGCAAAATCATCACGGTCGGCACCATAACTATCGGTCGACTTCATATACCAATCCCACGTTGAATCTTGCGCCTGACCATAGCCATATGCAGTGGATGACCTTGGTAATGGAATAATCCCCAAGAACCAATCTCGCGGCGGTTTAACATCTGATTGAAAATGAGATTCTTGATGGATAATGGCCATTTGTACTGCTATTGGCGTGCCCCATTTTTTTTGTGCTGCTAAGGTTGCAGGATACCAATCATCCTTTTCATAAAAAATAGAGCATATATTACTTTGGTTTTTAGGCGGCACTGACGCACAACTAAGCAATGTTAGCGACAACACTACAATAACAAGCAGCTTAACCACGCCTCGCCTTTTCCCAACTATCAAGAGTCATGACAAACTTTTTCGCTGCTTGCTCTAACAGAGCTAAAAACTGTTCATGCTGACTAACTTTTATCGCTTCCCAAGCACGTTTTATATCAATATCTGCATCTGCCATTATTTGCGCATCCACAACTTGTTGATACGCTCTATTAAGCGAACTGATCATTGAACTCAACTCAGCTTTATCAACATTCCCTTCCGTTAATACCATCATACAAGCCGCCTCTGGTGCCTTTTGCAACGATGCTTCACTTGACATCGCACTCAGCACCGCCCATTCATCTACATAAAAGTCTTTTAAGTTGCCGACCAAATACATTAGACACAACATGCTTGGCAAGTCTTTAAACAGTGTTGGATCGCCCCTGCTAGCCGCTAATTCCGCCGCAACCTTCAACGATGGACCAACAATCATTTGGTATTCTTCTGGACTCAGCCAATCTGGTTGATTCTCACTCATATATCTCACTCAAAACCTTCAAAATATTATAATTTAAACACTCACCATTTATTCAGCTCGCATTCACCTACTTAGCCTTATCATGACCAACTAAATATTCTACAATCTAGTCTAGTCACCTTTACCATTAAATCAATTTAAGGAAAATAATGAAATACTCAACTCTACTTATCGCAGTGCTTGCTTCAAGCTTTTTATTCTTGGCCGGTTGCGAAGAAGCCGAAAAAGCAGCTACTAGTACAAAAGAAGTAACAAGCAGTGCAATGGATTCTGCAACAGAAATGGCTAAAGATGCTGCAGACGCTACGTCAAATGCGGCTAGTTCAGCTGTCGATGCAACTAAAGAAACTGCCACATCAATAGGCGAAGCAACTAGTGACGCTGCAGACACAGCGATCGATACCACTAAACAGGCCACTTCAAATGCCATTGAGTCAGCAAAAGAAGTCAGTGCTGAGATAGTAGAAACCGTTAAAGAGAAAACATCTGATGTGATCGATTCAGCTAAAGAAATGAAAGATGATGCCATTTCTAGCATGACAACTACTGATACGGAAGCAGAAGAAAAGTCGACTAGTCTTATAGACGAAGCAAAAGGTACTATGGACAGCTTAAGCCAGTAAATCAACTTTTAACTCATAACTAAGCCTCTATAAGTTAGAGGCTTAGTTAGTTATTTCTTACAGGTAATAAAAAACCCTTAATAAATTAAGGGCTTATATGTAAATATTTTACTTTATAGTATTAGGTAACTCCTAAAACGGAATATCATCATCAAAATCATCCATCGGTGCTGTAGGCTGTGCTGGTGCTGATGAGAAATTGCTAGGCTTAGCCGTCCCTGCCCCAGCTGGAGAAAATTCAGCCGAGCCACCACCTCGACTATCTAACATCTGCATCGTGCTGCCCTTAATTTCCGTGGTGTAACGATCTTGGCCACTTTGATCTTGCCACTTGCGTGTTTGTAACGAGCCTTCTACGTAAATTTTTGACCCTTTTTTCAGGTATTCACCCACTACTTCAGCCAAGCGATTGAAGAACACCACGCGATGCCATTCAGTTTGTTCTTTTTGTTCACCTGTATTCTTATCTTTCCATGTTTCCGATGTTGCCACTGTAATATTAGCCACTGCACCACCACTTGGCATATAACGAATCTCTGGGTCTTTACCCAAGTTACCCACCAAAATTACTTTATTTACGCCTCTACTTGCCATGTCGTGCTCCGGTTATTCTTGCCCCAATGGGACGGGTTTAAAATTTAATATATCAGCCAATATGAAGCTCAGCCTCGTTGGCTACTAGGAATGATAGCGTCCAGCGCTGCTTCATCTAATAATTCATTATCTACCTTTAGATAGGCGGTTGAATCATCAACTGAAATACCAACATCTAGCACCCCTTTTACCGTTAATAGCTTATCAGTTATTTGAGTTGCTTGCTCAGCCGTTTCAATCTGTACATGTTTCAATAAACTACTCATATGGCGAGGTGCTTTCATGCTTAAAGCCACTAAAAACCAAACAAATAAAACGGCTGAACAGATCAAAAACACGTCTGCCAAACCATAATTACTCCATATCAGCCCGCCCATCAAACCGCCACAAAAAGCACCAAAAAATTGTGAGCTTGAGTAAACGCCCATGGCTGTTCCTTTACCGCCCGCAAACGCTATTTTAGAAATCAATGAGGGCAGACTCGCTTCTAATAAATTAAAAGCGGTAAAAAATATAAATAAAGACGCCAACATACCCCATAAATGACCACTGAATAAATACAAACCAAGACTGGCCAACGACAAGGTGGCTACGGCACTGACAAAAACAGCCTTCATCTTGCGCTTTTTCTCCGCAATGATTATGAACGGCACCATCGCAACAACAGACAACCCCAGTACTGGCAGATATACCATCCAGTGATCTTCTGCAGCAATACCTAGCTTCCCTCGCATTAACAAAGGCAATACAACAAACATTGCCGTCATCACTAGGTGTAAGCAGAAAATACCAAAATCAAGGCGCAGCAACTGAGTATCTTTTAATACCTTACCCATTAAGGCGGGAATGGGCTCCGCATCTTTATGCACAGAAAGTTTCTTCGCTTCTGGCACAACCTTATGCAAAATAAAAATACCCACCATCGCTAAAACTGCAGTAAACCAAAAGATCCCCTGCAACCCTACTACTGAGGCTAACAGAGGTCCAAGCACCATCGCGACACCAAATGAAACACCAATGCTGATACCAATCGTTGCCATTATTTTTGTGCGATTCTGCTCCAGTGTTAAGTCGGCAGCCAACGCCATAATCGCCGCTGCAACAGCTCCACTACCCTGTAAGGCTCGACCAATAATGATGCCGTAGATTGTCGTTGACATGGCCGCCACTACACTACCGATTACAAACAATAGCAGCCCAATGGTAATGATTTTTTTACGGCCGAAACGATCCGACATCAAACCGAATGGAATTTGTAATAAAGCCTGCGTTAAGCCGTAAACACTGATAGATAGACCGAGAAGCACCGGCGTTATTCCATCGAGATGTTCGGTGTACAAAGACATCACCGGCAAGATCATAAACAAGCCGAGCATTCGCATCGAAAAGATACCCGCCAAACCTAAGCTTGCTCTTTTCTCTTGTTCACTCATTACTGATGATAGGCTTGAAGAATCAGCCATAATTACTTTGCCTAGCCTTTAAAAAGAGGGGTATATTAACAGGTTTGGCAATTTAATTAGATACGTAAATGGACACCATTCAAATTCGCGGTGCAAGAACCCACAACTTAAAAGATATTGATCTCGACCTCCCTCGAGATAAGCTAATTGTTATCACGGGTTTATCTGGTTCAGGTAAGTCTTCTTTAGCCTTTGACACCATTTATGCAGAAGGCCAGCGCCGCTATGTAGAGTCGTTATCCGCCTATGCTCGACAGTTTTTATCCGTGATGGAAAAACCTGATGTTGACCACATTGAAGGGTTATCACCGGCGATCTCCATTGAACAGAAGTCCACCTCTCACAATCCGCGCTCAACGGTTGGAACCATTACCGAAATTTATGACTATTTACGGTTACTGTTCGCCAGAACCGGTATCCCACAATGCCCTG
>Ga0105357_10001899_pt1 | contig 11202 bp, 9 predicted proteins | sample GOMGulsemesocosm_4_FD_83660 | JGI IMG/M metagenome (GOLD analysis project Ga0105357, IMG submission 83660) | Methane-oxidizing microbial communities from mesocosms in the Gulf of Mexico - GOM15B Gulf of Mexico | ecosystem: Environmental > Aquatic > Marine > Cold seeps | place: USA: Gulf of...
CCGATATGCAATAATCGGGAGCAAACACTAGATGGAGCGATCGCACATGTTTAAGCCCACAGCCTTACTAACAATATTTTTAGCAGCCTTACTCGGCGCCTGTGGCGGAGATGGAAGCGGCTCTGTAACCGGTTCGTCTTCGGATACGAGTTCAAATGAAGATACTTCCGTTGAGTCAGGTACTGATACCGTCAGTACCGATACAACGGTTAGTAATCCTCAGATTGGCACTGGAACTGGTTCTAATTTCTCCGATGGTCAGTTGAACATTACAACAACGACCTTATCGGCCGGTGGTAATACTCAGATTACTGCAACTATCGTCGATGCTGGCAACGGTAACGCAAAGATTGTTACTGACGAGTATTATGCTGTGTTCTCATCCGATTGTGCGTCACAAGTACCTGCGTTGTCAGTATTCAGCAAATCAAGCGCTACCATTACTAATGGTTCCATCACTGTTACATATAATGCAAAGGGGTGTGTCGGTGCTGATTTAGTGACAATTTCGATATACTCATCATCTGCTGGCGGTGGTAATACTGACCAAGTCATTGATATAGCGACGGGAATAGTAACTGTGGCTCAAGCTGAGGTCGGTGCTATTACTTATGTTGGTACTGATGCTTCTGCGATTTCTATCAGTACTATCGGTGATGCTGTATTACCTAAGCTAGCGACTCTCACGTTTAAGGTGGTAGATAAGTCAAATAACCCAGTTGCAAATAAAGAAGTGTCGTTTGAATTAACCAATATTACTGGTGGTGTTGATCTCGCGTTGGACGACTCAGTAACTAATGAAAATGGTGAAGTGACTGCAGTAGTAGTTTCGGGGACGACTCATGCTGTCACGTCTGTTCGTGCTACTACTTTGGCAACGGATGGTGTCACTAAAATCGAAACTAGTTCTCAACCCATATCCATTACTACTGGCTTAGCGGATCAGGATAGCTTTTCGATCGCTGCTAGTTCGTTCAATCCGCCCGCTTACAATGTCTCTGGTGTAGAAGTTCTAATCACAGCTTATGCCGCTGACCAGTTTAATAACCCAGTACCTGACGGTACTTTAGTAAACTTCACAGCTGAAAGTGGAATTATTGAGGGATACTGTGAAACTAAGGATGGAACTTGTGCTGTGAGATGGGTCAGTTCAGGCGTTCGCCCGGGAAATCAGGATGTTGAACTCGAGCGAGTGAATGAAATAGATCCGCAAACATCGCAGTCAGTGAAAGGGATGACAACGATTACTGCTTATACATTAGGCGAATCAGGTTTTACTGATTCAAACAATAACGGCGTGTATGATCTTGGCGAGCCATTTGTTAGTTACCCAGAAGTTTTCCGCGACGATAATAATAGTATGGCTATCGATCGTGATGGTAGTTCTAATCCTGTAGAAGTATTTTTCGATTTTGATTCTGACGGAGTTTATGATTCTGCACCCTCTGTTTATCAAGGGGCTTTATGTTCAGATGCTGCAAAGTCCGCAGGTCATTGCGCTAAACAAGTTCATGTACGTGATTCTTTACGAATAGTGCAGTCGATGGCTGATTCTGTGGTTATGCGATTATTTACAGAGGCTGGCGGAGTTTACACTGAAACCGACGCTAACAGTTTGATTCTAAATAGCCCCAGTGGCACCTTTTATGTCGTTTTTCAAGATCAAAATGGCAATATACCGTCAGCTGGAAGCCAATTAAATGTGACAGCTGAAGGATATAAGCTTTTTACTCCATATGGTTATGTACCAGAGCGTTCTCTAGGTGAACTGAATATAGACGGTTCCATGACTGGATTGCCAAGCTACGGTGTTCTTTATGAGGTGGGTTATGAAGAGGATGGGACGCCTGTGGGAATTACTGTTCAGGGTACTAGTGATAATTTGGTTAAGAAATTACCGGAAATAAAGCCTTAAATTTTCTCTGTTCATGAAACCCGGCCACTGGCCGGGTTTTTTGTTATTATGCTCGGCATATTTTTGATGAACGCCGAGATTTCTATGTCTGAGCTAAAAAATGATCGTTTTCTAAAAGCCTTGTTGCGCGAGCCTGTCGATCGCACGCCGATTTGGATGATGCGTCAAGCGGGTCGCTACTTACCAGAATACAAGGCTACGCGTGCTCAGGCAGGCGATTTCATGTCGTTATGTATGAATCCTGATTTGGCGTGCGAAGTAACGATTCAACCGTTAGAGCGCTTCCCTTTGGATGCTGCGATACTGTTCTCCGACATTCTTACGATTCCCGATGCTATGGGCTTAGGTTTGTATTTTGAAACGGGCGAAGGCCCATGTTTCAAAAAAATCATTCGCACTGAAGCGGACGTGCAAAGTTTAAACGTTGTGAATACTGAATCCGATCTGGATTACGTCTTGAAAGCGGTTAAAACCATTCGTCGCGAGTTGAATGGCCGAGTCCCTTTGATTGGTTTCTCAGGTAGCCCGTGGACCTTAGCTACTTACATGGTGGAGGGTGGTTCCTCTAAAGACTTCCGTCACGTTAAGGCGATGATGTACGACACGCCGGAAGTTATGCATCAGTTGTTAGATGTATTGGCGAAGTCGGTTATCGATTATCTTAATGCCCAAATCAAAGCCGGTGCTCAAGCGGTACAGATTTTTGATACTTGGGGTGGAAGCCTAAGTGATGTTGCGTACCGCGAGTTTTCGTTAAAGTACATGCAGCAAATAGTTGCTGGTTTGATTCGTGAATACGATGGCCGTAAAGTCCCAGTGATTTTGTTCACGAAAGGTGGTGGTCAGTGGTTAGAATTAATGGCGGATACCGGTGCTGATGCGCTAGGCTTAGATTGGACGACGGACATTGGTTCAGCGCGTGGCCGTGTGGGCAATCGCGCGGCATTGCAGGGCAATATGGATCCGTCGGTGTTGTACGCATCACCTGCGACGATTCGTACCGAAGTAAAACGCATTCTGGATAGTTACGGGCAGGGCAGTGGTCACGTCTTTAACTTAGGTCATGGTATTCATCAGTTTGTTGATCCTGACCATGCTAAGGCCTTTGTTGAGGCAGTAGTTGAGTTAAGTCCGGCATATCACGGATAATTAAAAAGCCCTGTTCTGCAGGGCTTTTTTTTACCCTGATAGTTGTCAGGGGTATTCAATACATTTTGCAGGTATTGACCGAAATAACGTAAGGTAAGTGACCAATTACGGAGAAAGATACACGATGAACTTGCTATGGGTTCCATTATTGCCCTTGTTGGGAGCACTGGTGCCATTGTTAACCGGAAGAATGAGTCGCAATGTGTGTGCGTGGTCGACTGCTTTACTACCGGCTTGCGCGCTTATAATTGTTATCAGTCTTATTCCAGAGGTCATGGCTCAACAGTTGCCATCAGTACATTACGATTGGGTTCCCATTTTAGGGTTATCAATATCCTTTTTTATGGATGGCTTAGGGTTACTCTTTTGTTTTTTGATCTTGGGTATCGGTTTACTCGTCATTTTATACGCCCGATACTATTTATCGCCAACAGACAATGTCGGTCGATTTTACTCCAGTCTTATCCTGTTTATGAGCGCTATGCTCGGCGTTGTACTATCAGCTAATTTAATTCAATTGTGGTTTTTCTGGGAACTTACAAGTGTCAGTTCATTTTTATTGATCAGCTTTTGGTCTAATAAAAGTGACGCGCGCAAAGGTGCGCGCATGGCGTTGACCGTTACCGGTGCTGGTGGCTTGGCATTGTTAGCAGGCTTGTTACTCATCGGGCAGGTTGTCGGTACATACGATTTACAAGCGGTGTTGGCTAGTGGAGATACGCTGCGTGACAGTGCACTCTATCCGGCGATTGTCATACTTGTTTTGCTTGGTGCGTTTACTAAATCGGCACAATTCCCATTCCATTTTTGGTTGCCACATGCAATGTCGGCACCGACTCCTGTGTCTGCGTATTTGCATTCGGCTACTATGGTGAAAGCGGGTGTTTTCTTGCTGGCGCGGTTTTATCCGGTTCTTTCGCATACCGAACTTTGGTTTGGAATTGTCAGTATAGTGGGCTTGGCGACTTTATTGGTTGGTGCTTATTCGGCGCTTTTCAAACATGATTTAAAGGGGCTGCTCGCCTATTCTACTATTAGTCACCTTGGCTTAATTACGCTGTTATTCGGTTTAGATACGGATCTTGCTGCCATAGCTGCGGTGTTCCACATTATTAACCATGCTGTTTTCAAAGCCTCGTTATTTATGGCCGCAGGCATTATTGATCACGAATCCGGCTCGCGTGATATGCGTAGGTTGAATGGTTTGTTCAAATATATGCCTTACACGGCTACCTTAGCTATGGTGGCGGCATCCTCTATGGCTGGGGTGCCTTTGCTTAACGGTTTCTTGTCGAAAGAAATGCTTTTCACTGAGGCATTGCATCAAGAAACATTAGGTTCAATGTCTTGGCTAATTCCAATTTTAGTCGTTGTTGGTGGGGCTTTGGCTGTTGCCTATTCGTTGCGATTTATTCATGACGTCTTCTTTAACGGCGAGCCCATTAATTTACCAAAAACACCGCATGAGCCTCCGCGCTATATGCGCGTGCCAGTTGAGATACTGGTAGTACTATGTTTGCTGGTTGGTATCTTTCCGCAGTTCATTGTTGGTGACTTGTTGTTGTCTGTTGGCCATGCCTTGATGCCAAATGGCGTCCCGTACTTTAGCTTGTCGATCTGGCATGGTTTCAATATCCCCTTGCTGATGAGTTTTATTGCCGTTGCGGGTGGCATGGGATTGTATTATCAGCGTCGCCATTTGTTTGCTTTTCAAAGTCAGTTCGCCGAAGTCGATGCGAAACGCGTATTTGAAGACTCCATCCAATGGCTAGTAACCAAAGCACAGTTCGTACAATCTTTTATCGATAATGGATCGTTTCAGCGTTACGCCGTGTGGTTGGTCGTTGCAGCATTATTTGCAATGGGGGTTCCTTTGTTGAATATGCCAGAGGCCGCTGGAATCTTACCGCAAACTCAGGTTGACCCTGTTATCGTCATTGGCGCTGGTCTTATAATTATCGGTTCTATTGCTACTACGCTGATGAGTCATCGTCGATTGTTATCGTTAGTGATGATATCCATTGTCGGTTTAGTTGTATCAATTGCATTTGCTTGGTTCTCCGCTCCCGACTTAGCGCTAACCCAACTTTCGGTGGAAGTGGCCACGATTATTCTCTTTTTATTAGCCCTCTATTTTTTACCGCAAAAAATTACTCATTTGCATTTGTCACCTTCGCGAGTGGTGCGGGATTTAGCCATAGCCGTATTAGCGGGCGCATTTGTTGGCACTCTCTGCTACGCCATGTTGACTCATCCAATGACCTCTATCAGCGATTTCTTCGTCGCTAATAGTAAGACTGGTGGTGGCGGTACCAATATTGTTAACGTTATTTTGGTCGACTTCCGTGGATTCGATACGTTTGGTGAAATTACCGTATTAGGTATTGCCGCTCTGGGTATTTATAAATTACTGGCAGGTATTCGTTTATTTATACCCGCGGCGGATAGTGATGGTCGTTCATGGGCGAGTGAGAAAAACCCATTGATGTTGGCCCAAATCTCACAAAGTTTATTGCCACTGGCCTTGCTTGTTTCTGCGTATATCTTTTTACGCGGACATAACTTGCCGGGTGGTGGTTTTATTGCGGGATTAATCACAGCGATTGCGCTAATTCAGCAATATATTGCCCATGGTGTTGGTTGGATGCGTGATCGTGGCGATTTGAATTTTCAATGGTTTATTGGTGGTGGACTTCTGATCGCCTGTTTGTCCGGCGTTGGGAGTTGGATTTTTGAACGACCATTTTTAACATCTTGGTTTGATTATTTCTCACTGCCGGGTGTTGGCAAGTTCGAGTTGGCCAGCGCTATGGTGTTTGATTTAGGGGTGTATTTAACTGTGATCGGCGCGACGCTATCAATATTAGCTAATTTGGGTAAGTTAACGACTACCGACCGACCGGTAAGAAGTGCGGTTAAGGGAGGGCATTTATAATGGAGCTTATTTATGCCATTGCGGTTGGTGTTATGGTGACCTGCTCGGTTTTCCTGTTGTTGCGAGGGCACACCTTTACAATTGTATTGGGTCTAACCTTGTTGTCATACGCAGTGAATTTGTTCTTGTTTGCTAGCGGTGGTCTTAGTTTAAATAGCGCGGCCATTTTGAGTGATGGTGGTAAATACGCTGATCCATTGCCACAAGCTTTGGTGCTCACGGCCATTGTGATTGGTTTTGCGATGACCGCTTTCGCATTGATTCTCGCGATACGAGCTCGTGCCGATCTAGGTAATGATCAGGTGGATGGCAAGGCAATCCCCGGAGACGTGTTAGGCGATAAGTCCGTGTCAGCAGACAAAAGGGCTAATTCATGATGCACCTACCTATACTACCGATACTGTTGCCATTTATTGGCGCGGTTGTGCTGATGTTTCCGTTTTTTAACGAACGCCCTGTTGCTCAGCGTCAAATCACGCTCATAACTTTGCTATTAACGCTCGTCGCGAGTGGTTGGCTGTTGCACGATAGTTTGTTGTTTGGTCCATTACCTTATGCTTTAGGAGATTGGCGCCCACCGTTTGGTATATTGCTGCTAGCGGATCCATTAGCAGCGATGATGCTTGTTCTCACGGCCGTCTTGGCAATCAGTGTTTCCTTGTATGCGGCTGCCGGGGATGATCAATCGGGCCGTTTCTTTCATCCATTATTCTTATTTCAATTGCTGGGTATTAACGGCGCATTTTTAACGGCTGATGTATTTAATTTATTCGTATTTTTCGAAATATTATTGATCGCCTCCTATTCGCTGTTAATTCATGGCGGTGGTCGTCAGCGCACTCAAGCTGCATTGCATTATGTGCTTTACAATCTTATTGGATCAGCCTTCTTTTTAATCGCGTTAGCGATACTTTATCGGGTGTTTGGAACGTTGAACTTACCGGATATGGCGGCAAAGGTGGGTGACTTACCTTCGGATATATTGCCTTTAGCGCGAGCCGGTGGACTACTATTGCTGGTGGTTTTTGGTATTAAAGCTGCACTATTGCCGATGCATTTTTGGTTGCCCAATACCTATGCTGCAACGTCGGTTCCTGTTGCTGCCTTATTCGCAATTATGACTAAGGTTGGCGTATATAGTATGTGGCGCTTTCATACGGCGGTGTTTGGCGATGATGCCGGTGAGTTGAGTTTACTGGGTATGAATTGGTTGTGGCCAATGGCGATACTCACAATTGTTGTTGGATCTTTTGGGGTATTAGCCAGTCGTTCATTGCGCTGGCTTGCTGCTAATATCATCGCTGTTTCAGTTGGTACCTTGCTGCTAACGGTTGCTATGGCGGATGTTAAGGCAACGGCCGCGGGTGTTTATTATACCGTGCACAGTACCTTACTCTCCGCCGCTTTATTTTTGTTAGCCGGATTGATTCAAGCTCAGCGCGGGCAAGCGGGCGACCGTTTTGTTAGAGCTCGGCCTTTATTACAGCCACGGCTGCTCGGTATTCTTTTTGCCGTTATAGCCATGGCCTTAGTAGGCTTGCCGCCGTTTTCAGGATTCATCGGCAAAGTATTTATCATGCAAGCTGCAGCCGAAAGCGGTTATATCTGGCGCGTCTGGCCAGCGATACTGATTTCGGGTTTAGTAACTTTGATTGCATTGTCGCGTGCAGGTACAACCTTATTTTGGCGTACCCAAGGGCTTCCTTCGGAAAATGACAATAAAGTCGCTCATTCTAGTCAGATTGTGGGCGTTTCAATATTGGCGTTGAGTGCACCATTGCTTGTTGTGTTCGCTGGCCCCTTGACGGATTGGTCTATGTTGGCGTCCGAGTGGTTACACCAAGGTGTGCAGTTGCGTGATCTCAGTGTAGGGAGTAAGTAATATGAAGCGATTATTCCCTATGCCTTGGCATAGTTTATTGCTCTTAATTGTATGGTTACTGCTTAATGGAGGGTCATTTGGCCATTTGATTTTGGGCAGTATTTTAGCTGTACTAATTCCACTGTTGACCCATCGCTATGTCAGTGGGCATCCTCCCATTCGACACCCTTGGAAGGCGGTACGTTATATTAGGCGTTTGCTTTGGGATATTATCGTTGCAAATATTGACGTAGCGCAGCGAGTGCTGGCGCCCAATAGCACCCTGAAGCCGGGCTGGGTTGCTTATCCTTTACAGGTTACTGATCCCTTTCAGATGACTCTATTAGCGAGCACTATTTCGTTAACGCCGGGCACTGTTAGCGTTGAATTTTCTGAAGATCGGCGTTGGTTATATGTGCACGCACTGCATTTAGATAATACAGAAGAGTTAGTTGATTTTATTCGACGTCGGTATGAACAGCCATTGCAGGAGATTTTTGCATGTTAAAAATTGCAATTTTGCTAGCGTCTGTTTTGGTGTGTATTGCCTTGGTTTTGTGTTTGTGGCGCTTGTTTAAAGGCCCTGATATTACCGATCGTATTTTGGCACTAGATACTCTGTATATTAATAGCATCGCCTTGATTATTTTATTGGGGCTGCATCATGGATCAGCCATGTATTATGAAGGCGCCTTATTGATTGCCATGCTTGGCTTTGTTAGTACTGCAGCTTTATCCAAGTATTTGTTACGTGGCGATATTATTGAATAGGTAGTGAATGAATATGGAAATGGTTAGCGCCCTTTGGCTGGAAATTTTAGTTGCACTGCTGATTATGATTGGCGGTATATTCATGCTTGTTGGGTCGGTAGCGCTGGTGAAATTACCAGATTTTTTTACGCGTTTGCATGGCCCTACGAAGTCGACAACCTTAGGTATCGGAGCGACTTTGCTCGCGTCGGTTATTTGGTTTAGTGTTGTCGATGGTGAATTGCGTGTGCACGAGTTGGTTATTAGTTTATTTTTATTTATGACCGCACCGGTGTCGGCATATATGTTGGGCAAGGCTGCATTGCATCGACGTCGTCCGACCATTGCTAGCACGCAGCACCCTAGCGTTCGTGAAAATGCAGAGCACCAGCGAGCTAATGATTAATCGAGCGCCTTAAAGCCGCTCGATTGCTTCTTGTAGTTTATCTACAGCGATAACTTCCATGCCGGGAATGGGCGCTCGTGGAGCGTTTGCTTTAGGTACAATGGCACGAGTAAAACCATGTTTTGCCGCTTCTTTTATACGCTCCTGTCCTGATGGCACTGGGCGTATTTCTCCGGACAAACCAACCTCGCCAAACACAATTAAGCCTTGCTCTAGAGGTTGATTACGGAAGCTAGAGAGTGCGGCCAATAACAGTGCTAAGTCAGCTCCTGTTTCCGATACTTTTACCCCGCCCACGACATTGATATAAACATCTTGATCCCCAAGATGAACGCCGCCATGACGGTGTAATACCGCAAGCAATAAATTTAAACGGTTTTGATCTAGGCCTACGGCGACACGTTTGGGGTTACCAAAATGACTATCGTCGACCAATGCTTGAATCTCAACCAAGAGCGGACGAGTGCCTTCCCAAATGACCATAACCACGCTGCCAGCAGCGGGTTCATCGCTGCGGCTAAGGAAAATGGAACTCGGGTTTTTAACCTCTTTTAGTCCGGTATCGAGCATGGCGAACACGCCGAGCTCATTAATGGCGCCAAAACGGTTTTTAATGGCACGTAGAACTCGGTAACGGCTATCTCCAGAACCTTCGAGCATGATCGAGCAGTCGATCATATGTTCGAGGACTTTTGGCCCAGCCAGTGTGCCATCTTTAGTAACGTGGCCTACTAGTAACAGGACTGTGCCTGTTTGTTTGGCAAAGCGGGTTAAATAAGCCGCGCTCTCGCGCACTTGCGATACGCTACCCGGCGCCGACTCTATGCCTTCGACATGCATAACTTGAATCGAATCAATTACAACAATCTTAGGCTTATGCTGCTGTAGCAATTGCGTTAGTCGTTCAACATTGGTTTCGCTGAGGATTTGTAAGTCGTTAAGTGGCAAACCTAAACGCTGTGCGCGCATGGCAACTTGTTGCAAGCTTTCTTCACCGGTCACATACAGCACAGGCATATGAGCCGCGAGATTGCATAAGGTTTGCAGTAGGAGCGTGGATTTCCCCGCGCCAGGATGGCCGCCAATCAAGATAGCTGATCCAGGTACGAGGCCACCACCGAGAACGCGATCGAATTCCGCCATGCCGCTGGTGAAGCGCGGCACTTCGTTTAAATTGATATCGGCCAGTCGCTGTACGCCTTGGCTAGAGGTATCTCCGGCGTAACCTTCAAAGCGAGCATCGCGTATTGGGGCTTTACTGCTCGAGACTACGAATTCTTGCAAAGTATTCCATTGGCCGCAGTCAGTACATTGGCCCTGCCATTTGCTGTGGTCTGATCCGCATTCGGTGCAGACGTATGCTGTTTTTTTCTTGGCCATGATCACTGCCTATTTGTCATTGCGGCCATGATAACAGGCCAAGTTCCTGCGTGGTAATGTATGCGCAACTGACTCGCATTAAATTGACCATACAGGTCTTTAGTAGGCTGGTGTTATGATACGCCCAACGTTTTTGGAGGTAGGTATGTCATTCGGTCAATTTATAGCTTTGGCGTCGTTTGTGTTGTCGATGGGGACCATCGCAGTTACTTATTATGTTGGTGTCGATCAAGGTACAGCCGAGTTTTGTAATCCATTTATTGATGGCTGTACGGATATTACGCATACCGGAATGAAAGGGGATGCAGGTTTTATTTTTCGTGGTGGAATGATCGCAGCTTGCGCGTTTTTTGTTGTGTGGTGGCAAGTGATGCGAACTTGGCTAGCGCCTGTCTCGAATAATATCGCGCTGAATATAATGCAATTTTTTGGTGTTCTGGCTGCGGTCGGCTTATTAGCGGGCACTGCGGTGCTCCTACCCGAAAAAGCCGATACGAATTGGTTTATACATGTGCGTGGCGCCAATTTATTTTTTCAGGGAATGTTGTTGGCATTAACGATTAATTTTATCTTGATTATTCGCGCTTATCGTCGCGGATTTAGCGTGCCGTCATTTCGCTTTAAAAGTATTTTGATGTTGATTTTATGGGGTATGTTTATTAGCTTTGCCGGTGTTACTGTCGGCGTTGAAATCAGCAATGGCAAGCGCATCATTGAATGGTGGGCGACGTTATTTATTGGTATTTACTTGCTGTCGTCTTATTGGGATTGGCGGCAGGTGAGATTAGTCAGTGCTAATGCCAATA
>Ga0105357_10001900_pt1 | contig 11199 bp, 10 predicted proteins | sample GOMGulsemesocosm_4_FD_83660 | JGI IMG/M metagenome (GOLD analysis project Ga0105357, IMG submission 83660) | Methane-oxidizing microbial communities from mesocosms in the Gulf of Mexico - GOM15B Gulf of Mexico | ecosystem: Environmental > Aquatic > Marine > Cold seeps | place: USA: Gulf of...
CTCGTCTAATCCTCGCAAATAAACTCTATTCGCTAATAACATACCAAAGCCTATGGCTAAATTTACTATGACCCCAATAATGGTAAGCAGCGTATTAAAGTCCCAAACAAACATTGGAGCAAACAGTGTTATTGCCATAGACACGACCCAAGCCGCAGACCAATATTTAAGATAGCGTGTGTTTTTGCAATTACGTTCTATGTATTCATTTGTGGTTGATTGTTCAGGTTTGTTCATGTTCACTTTCCTTCTATTATCTGTTTGTTGTTAACTAGTCTTTACTTTATGTAAGGCTTACTTGACTCGTAATTTATTCGATAAACGGAATGATGTCAAGTGAGGTTTACATAATGTTTGGTCTAGATTACTTGTTAGTTGCTGGTTGCTAGCGGAAATGCATTAATAAATAGGTGGATTTCCCTAATGTTCATTTACTTCGATGAGTGGGAACCCACTTATTACTACGTGCATGAATTTTGATAAATCATTAAAGATATAATTAAACTATTCATAATCGGTGTGTTAAATGAATGTAATGAATTGAAATTAAGTCGGCGTAAAAAACACAGTATGACAAAAGAAAAAATATGACTTAGCCAGAAAAGAATTTCTCTCTTAAACAAAGAAAGTATTTTGAGTGGATTAATGAAGAAATAATGGCTTGACTAGGGTAAGGCTAGATTTTTTTTTCAAGTTTTTGCTTTTCTCGTAAATTTTTTCTGATTTTTGCTAAGTCAATTTTTAACCACTCAATTAACGTATTTGACGGCATTGGTTTGGCAAAATAGTAGCCTTGTACAAGATCTACTTTTAGATCGAGAATAAATTGAAAATCATCAAAATTTTCAACCCCTTCTGCTACGGTATTTAAATTAAGTTCCTTGGCCAAGTTAACAGTACTTCTTAATATTGTTTTCTGCTGTGGTTTAGTGGTGACATTATCAATTAAAACTCTGTCGAGTTTTAATTCTGTTGCAGGTACTCTTGATAGCTGTTGAGCATTTGCAAAGCCAGTACCATAGTCATCAATCGCCAAACAGAAACCTTTTAACCGCAATTTGGCTAGCGTTTCGATTGCATTTGATACTTCTCCTGAGATGGCATTTTCTGTTATTTCTAAAACAATCTCACTGGGTGATAAATTATAATTTGCTACTTGTTCAGATATGCTTTCAGCTATGCCTTTGTCAGATAAAGATAAAGGAGACAAATTAAAAGCTAAATGAAAGTTAACACCATGCTTGTTCCAGTTAAGCTTTTGCTGCAGTGCAATATTAAATAAGTAATGGGTTAGTTTGGAAATAATGCCAAACTCTTCTGCTGCTGTGATGAATTCGACCGGAGATACAAAGCCCAACTTGGGATGCTGCCAACGAGCAAGAGCTTCCACTCCCTTTAAAAGTAAACCTTTAGTCGTTAACTTTGGCTGATAAAATAAAGTTATTTGCTCATTTTTAATACCTTTTAATAAATCATCCCTTGTTAAACGGTTGTATAATATATGTTTATCTACATCACTTGTTTTTTTTAGTGTTAAGGTACTTAACTGCTTAATGCTGGCAAGCAAGTCAGTAGCTTGTATTGGTTTTTGAAAAGTTCCTAGCACATTTAGGCCATCAGATTCAGCCATAGTTCCTATACTTAAGATTAAAGAAGGATCTTTAGAGCTTAGAATGATAACCGACTTTGCAAGTTTTTCTTTCGCAATACAGCGCACAAGTTCTACACCGTCCATTTTAGGCATTTCTAAATCAATAAATACCAGATCAAACTGTTGTTCTTTTAGTTTTTCAACTGCATCTACGCCATCTGTTGCACCATGAACATTATCAAGCTTATTTTCTTTACACATGTTAATAACATGATTTCGTTGTACCAAACTATCATCTACAACAAGTACTTTCAGTAATTTCATTTAAACATCCATTATCTAGATTTGTCTAAGCTAATTAATAAGCTGGGCTATTTCGTTTAAATCAACAATATGTTTAGCTGCATTTAACTTTATTGCCTCCTTGGGCATACCAAAAACCACGCACGAGGCTTCATTTTGTGCAAAAGTATTGCTACCAGACTTCTTCATTGCAAGTAAACCCTGTGCCCCGTCTTTGCCCATCCCTGTCATAATCACCCCCGTAGCATTATGCTTAGCACTTGTCGCCAAAGAATTAAACAGCACATCCACAGAAGGGCAGTGTCGATTTACCGCCGGTCCTTCAGAGACAATAGTAATATATTGAGCGCCTGATCGCTTTACCTGTAGATGTTTGCCACCAGGAGCAATTAATGCTCTACCGGGAATAATGCGATCACCAGAGCTAGCTTCTAAAACTTCAATCTCACATATCGAGTTTAGTCTATCTGCAAAAGCTTTGGTAAATTTTTCGGGCATATGTTGAACTATAACCACACCCGGGCAGGTTTTGTTAAGGTCTATTAAAATTTTTTCAAGTGCAATGGTGCCACCAGTTGAAGAGCCTATAGCTACAACTCTATCGGTAGTATGTGCCATCGCTGCAATATCTGTTGTGTGTTCATCTTCTGTATTAGTAACAATGATATCGTTCAGTTCAATATTATTACTTGTTTTCGGTGGTAGTGAGCTTTTAACTGTGGTGTTGAATTGCGAAAGTTTTGCATTAACTGCAGCACGAACGACGTTTTTGATTTCACTACCTGATTCTTCTAAAAAGTTTTTCAATCCCATTTGAGGTTTAGTGACAATATCAAAAGCACCTGAGGCTAGGGCGTTAAGCGATAATTCAGCGCCTTTTTCTGCTAAAGATGAGCAAATAATTATAGGGGTAGGGCGCTCGGCCATAATTTTCTTCAAAAATGTTATACCATCCATTCGTGGCATTTCAATGTCCAAAATAATAACATCAGGCCACTGCTTTTGCATTTTTGTATAAGCAAATATAGGGTCGTTGGCGACAGCATAGACTTCTATGTCGCTCGTTTCATTGAGTAGTTGAGAGATGACTTGTCGCACCACAGCGGAGTCGTCAATCACCATTACTTTTATGCTCACATATTATTCCTTATCATTCTTGCTGATACCTTTTCAGGCTTGTTTTTCCTGTTAGTAAATTTAATACTAAGGTTCTACAATCATTACCTAAAATGTCTTCTTCAATAAATGTTAGCTGCAAAGATGCTGCCCATGATTTAGCTAAAGTGACGTTAGTCACTCCAATACTTGGACTTATGACTCCTTCATACATATTACTTCCACCATATAGTTTTAGTTCAAACTCGTTAATGGGTGGATATAAATTCATTTTGTTTAATAGGTAATTCAAACAATTAACACCGTAACGGAAGTTGTTTTGCTGAAATTTATCCTTATTCTTTTGTTCTGCGATAAGGTAGTGACACATACCGCCAACTTTATGCTTTTCATGCCAAACAGTAACTGCAACACAAGAGCCTAATAATGTTTGAATTTTTTTTTGTTTATGACCAAAATAAACTTCGCCTGGAGATAAAACAACCGTGTCATCATTAACAAAATTTACATTCTCAAAGGGTTGCATGTTTTAATTCTTTAAACGATATATTGCTGGTTGTATTAACTCAAATGTATGATCTAGTCCGTGCAAAGTTTCCGAATGGCTGATGAACAGTAAGCCACTTGGTTTTAACCGTTGAGTGATGTTGTTAACAATTTGCTGTCTTGTATCATCATTAAAATAAATCATAACATTGCGAATAAAAATCAAATCAAACTTTTCCATGTGATTCATAGTATTAATCAAATTAAATTGAAAAAAATTAACCCGTTGTCTAATGTGTGGTTTGATTCTTAAATATCCCTCATATTCATCTACACCTTTGACGCAGAATGATTTTTTTAAATCATCAGGCAAAAGATCTGTTCTTTCATTCAAATAAATGCCTTTCTTAGCTTTTTCGAGCACTTTTGTATTTACATCAGAAGCACTAATAGACCAAGGTGCGCCATAATGCTTACTTAAGAGCATTGCTACACTATAGGGCTCTTCGCCTGTAGAACATGCGGCACACCACACCTTAAACGTTTTGTTTGGGTTTATTGATGGTAATAATGCTCTAGTAATATAGTCAAAATGTTGTGGTTCTCTGAAAAAAAAAGTTTCATTGGTGGTTATTAATTCAAGGGCTATATCCAATTCATCTTTATTATCGGGGTTGTTAATATAATGAAAATACTCGGAAAACCCCTTAGCTTTTATATGTTCAACTCTTTTTAATAACCTATGCCCTAGCATGACGCGTTTTTGCTTAGGCAAGTAAATACCCAGCTTGCTACGTATTAACTTTTGGAAAAGTACAAATACATCATCAGATGGGCGAGTTTCACTGTTATTCATAATATGCAAGCCTTGCATTATCACCCCCGTGCTGATCATTAATCAAAGCTAACAAATTTATCATCGTCTTTATCACGCTTGTTGCTTTTTTCACTTTGTGAATTGGTGGTTTTTGCTTGTGGCGCAGCATTTTTCCGGGGATTCGCTTTAGGTGACGTTTGATCCTTTTGATAAGTACTACTTGTAACGGGCGTTTCAAGTTGAAAGTAATCAACAGACTCTTGTAGTTGAACAGCCTGTATATTCATTTCTTCCGATGTCGCGCTTAATTCTTCAGATGCAGCAGCATTGTGCTGCATAGTTTGATTGACCTGGGCAATGGCTTCATTTATTTGATGTACACCAGAAGCTTGCTCAGAAGAAGAGGCTGCGATTTCTTGCACTAAATCAGCTGTTTTATTAATTGATGGCACCATTTCTTTCAATGATTGACCAGCAAAATCGGCACGTTTTACACTATCTTTAGCAAGTTCACCGATTTCTTGAGCTGCCACTTGGCTGCGTTCTGCCAATTTCCTTACTTCAGAAGCAACTACAGCAAAACCTCTACCATGATCACCAGCTCGACCCGCTTCAATAGCAGCATTAAGTGCCAGTAAGTTAGTTTGATAGGCAATATCGTCAATTACGCTAATTTTTTCAGCAATTTTTTGCATTGCATCAACCGTGTCAGAAACAGCTTCACCACCAGAGGTTGCTTCTTTTGCTGCTTGTTGTGCCATACCATTAGTAATGCCTGCATTTTCATTGTTTTGTGAAATAGAAGCTGACATTTGCTCCATTGAAGCAGATGTTTCTTCTACACTTGCCGCTTGTACTGAAGCGCCTTTAGCAATTGTTTGTGCGGTAGAATTTACCTGGGTAGAAGCTGATGCTAAGGCTTGAGAAGACATCCTTACTTCATTGATGATAGTGGCCAGCTGGTTCTTCATATTTGTAATACTAAATAGTAATGATCTTTTATCATTTTCTGCTAGATTAATTTCAATACTTAAGTCACCACTGGCTACTTGATTACACACTTGAGCAGCATAACGGGGGTCTCCACCTAGTGTTTTAAATAGGTCGTAAAAAATAAAGGCCATCAGAGCGATGATAATGACTCCCTCAACGGAAGAAAACATGATCAATGAAGTCTTTACTTGAATATATTCTGCTTCCATAGAAATACGGGTGTTACTAATTATATCTTTGAAAGATTTTTCAGCGTTATCAGCTAATTCTGTCATGCCCTTACTCGCCGCGCGATCAACACCGCTGACGCCTTTATCAACATTTTTACCTGTGAGTTGATCGCTACTATCAAATTCTTTTAATGCAGTTAAATATGCTGTTTTTAACTCACCATGATCAGATTTTACTTTTTCTAGCGCTTGGGTATTATGACCTAAAGATTTTGATTTTTGGATGGCATGTGCTAAAAGTTCTTGTACTTTGTTAGAGCTCTGCTGAAAGCGGCCATTGTATTTGTCAAACTGCTTTGCATCATTACCTCTAATGAGTACATTTTTCCACTCTTGTACTTGAGTTTTAAAAATGACATGAGCATTGGTTATGTCGGATAAAACATTAACATTTTGTTCAACTAACTCAAAACTTCTATCTGTTGAATCATTAAAATTAGATAATTCATTTAAAGATTCCCAACTCAATAATATTAGTGATGAAGCGACTAAAAAACCCAAAAATAAAACCTTTGCTTTTAAGCTAAATTTATCTAGCATTATGTTTTCCTCTGTTATATTTCTTTAGAGATCTATCATGTTTCTATTAGGCCTATAAGCCTGTTTTGTTCTCTTATCTGTCACGCTTGATTGTAGTAACTTTAAAATTAATCATTGCAATTCGGCTTCTACTAGGTAAGCAAGTTCAATAGGAGAAAGGGTTTTTTCAGCATCAAGTAACACAATAAACTCCTCTCCCTTTTTAGCTATGCCTTGAATGAATTCAGCCCTTATTTTGGCGCCAAATGCGGGTGCATCTTCAATGTTATCAGCCGATATTTCTATCACTTCATTTACTGCATCAGCAAGTAAACCTAAAACACAATGTTGCTCAAATGAGTTCAGTTCCACAACGATGACACAAGTTCGCTTGTGTAGAGTAATCGCTTCTCGGCCAAGTCTTACTGATAAATCGATTACAGGAACAACTTCACCACGTAAGTTTATTACACCGGATAGAAATTGTGGCATCAAAGGAACTTGGGTTATGCCCGCATATTCAATAATTTCACGGGTTTGATGTAAATCCATACCAAAGTTTTCTTTACCAATGGTAAAAGTTAAAAATTGACTGGTTTTACTCTGACTGTCACTCGTTCCAGTATTTTGCATGCTGTTTACTCTGTTGGGGAATTTTGACTACTATTTTCGTTTTTACTTTTGTAACTGTTGGTTAAAGAGGTTTCATTACCTATGGCTAACTCAATTAACTGTGGTATATCTAAAATAAATGCAATGTCGCCATTACCAAGTAAACTAGAGCCACCAATGCCTTTAAGCGCCTTAAATATAGGTCCTAAAGGTTTTACAACAGTTTGAATTTCACCATTGAGTTTATCTACAGCTATACCTGCCATTTCGCCACCAAACTGTACGATCACTAACTCTGAGCTGTGGTGTTTTTTACTTTCGCTACCTTTATCCGTTTCTTGTTTCAATGATGGTGTTAAATTGAATATTTCTTCCATGTTTAAATAGGGGATCATATCACCACGTAAATTTATACAATGTCTACCTTCTATATCTATGTGGGCATTTAAGTCGATACATTCTATTATAGTTGCCTGAGGGATAATAAAGTGAGTGTTTTGGCTTTCAACATGAAAACCATCAATAATAGCTAAGGTTAGCGGTAAACGAATTTTGAATGTTGAGCCTTGGCCTGTATCGCTGCTTATTTCAATATTTCCTTGCAATGCTTCAACATTTCTTTTCACGACATCCATACCGACACCACGGCCTGAGAGGTTAGTGACTTCCTGTGCCGTAGAAAACCCGGGATGAAAAATCAGATGAAAAAGTTCATTGTCGGTCATTATTGTTTCGGTGTTAATAATGCCTTTATCTATGGCTTTTTCTCGCACACGTTCTTTGTCAATACCATTACCATCATCACTAATGGCAATAACTATATGCCCAGCATCATGATAGGCGGCAAGTTTTAATTGCCCTTTAGTTGGTTTTCCAGCAGCTTGTCTTTGCTCTATGGATTCAAGTCCGTGATCCATCGCATTACGAACAATATGTGTTAATGGGTCTGCAAGCTTTTCAACCATGAGCCGATCTAACTCGGTATCAGCACCTTCAATAATGAGTTCTATGTCTTTGCCTAAATCTTGCGCAGTATCTCTGACCAAACGTTTAAACTTTTGGAAAGTACCACCTATAGGCACCATTCTTAAACTAAGTGCTGCATCTCGAATTTGTTCGGTAAAGCCTTCAAAGTCATCCACTGCTTCTATTAATGAAGCCTCGCCAACTTTATTCGCTAGTAAGTCAATACGCTGTTGGTTGATCAGTAATTCTCCAATGAGATTTATCAGATGATCTAAACGGTCAGAGTCAACTCTAATTTGCTTACTTTCCGATGCAGCATTTTGGTTTTGTTTTTGTTTGTTAAGTGCCGCATTCACTACTTTTTTAGGCACTGTGCTTTGTTGCGTTAATACTTCACCAAGAAGTTGTTTATTCTCTTGTTCAGGGTCCTGTAGTGTTTGGCTTTGCCTCGTTAATGATTGCTCTAGAGAGTTTTGGGTTAATGCACCACAGCGTACTAAAATCTCCCCCAAGCGTTCTTTACTCTCAGGTAAGTTTTCAATTAGCTTAATATAATCATCAACTTTTGTATCAGGAGGTAAAATAACTATGTCTGAATCATCTTGCACAAACATAAAGGTATTTTCTATTGTGGCTAAGTCAGCGTTAGACTGTAATGAAATTTCATAGGCTAAGTATAGGTTTTCTGGGTCAAATTCAGATAAAGGAGGAAAGTTATCAGTCAGGCACTCTATATGTTTTATTTCGCCTAAACTAGACAAAAACTTGATAAAAGAAAGTGGATCCATGCCATTTCTCAGGCAGTCGTTGGAAAGCCTTAGGGATATATGCCAGCATTTATTGTCATCTATCGCTTTTTGTAAGCTTGTAGGTTGCTTGGTTATCTCTGTTACAGCTTCTTCTGTTGCGCTGCTATTAAGATCTTCATTAGACCACGGTAACAGTGATATTAATAAATGTTTACCTGTTTGCTGTAGCTCAGTTTCATCTTGGAAGTCATCCAAAGATAAGCTGACCAAGTTTGCTATATGATCACGGCACTTGAACAAAATATTAATCAAATCATGATCTAGCGTTATTTCATTATCTCTAGCACGGTCTAATACGTTTTCTACAACATGAGTGAAACTGACAATGTGATCTAAACCAAAAATACCAGCTGAGCCTTTGATAGTATGGGCAGACCGAAAAATATCATTGAGCATGTCATCATTACATTCACCCTCATCTATTTGTAATAGTACACTCTCCATCGACTCTAAGTGTTCTTGAGCTTCAACATAATATGTTTGTAGTGCAGCATCTAAACTCATAATTGTGGCTCTATGTTTTTAATACTTGGGCTGAAAAAACCTTCTAAATTAAATAATTTTACGTAATCACTGATAACATCATTTATGCTTGATATTTCATATTCGCCGTTTTTCTTTGTAATTTCTTTAAACAATATAAGAAGAATTTGCATACCAGCAGTGTCAATTTCAGTAACAGACGATAATTTAATAATCACCTTGGGTTTCAATTTTATCTTTTGTAAATGTTCTTGATATAATTCCATGGCGAAAAAAATAGTTAGCTCACCCGAAAAAGTTATTTCAGTTGAGTTATTGCGCTTTTGCGTTATTTTAATTTTTGCCATCTTGACTCTATCCCAGCGGTATTAAGTTAACATTGCGACAGCTTGTAACATTTGTTCGGGCTTAAAAGGTTTAACCATCCATGCCTTTGCGCCAATTGCTTTCCCTTGTTTCTTCATATCTTCAGAGCCTTCAGTAGTTAGCATGATGATAGGGGTAAATTTATATGCTGGCATTTGTTTTATAGCCTTCACCATATCAATACCGTCCATATTTGGCATATTGACATCAGAAATAATTAAATGAATTTTTTTGCCATCGAGTTTGCTTAAACCATCTTTGCCATCAAATGCTTCAATAACATTATGGCCAGCACCTTTTAGGGTGATTGATACAACTTGTCTGATACTGGCAGAGTCATCAACTATTAATATTGTTTTACTCATTGATTCATACTTCCTCTATAGTTTTGCATTTCTTATTGGTACTTTAAAAATCATAACTAAAAAAACGTCATTTCTTCATCACTGCTATCGTGCTGCTGTCCCTTACCATCGTGCACGGCAACTTGCTCTAAAGTTGTGTATGTCTTTTTAATATTATTAAGCCAATTATCAATATCGAGTGGCTCTACAGGGCTATTTTGGCAAAGGTTATCGTGACACTGCTGATAATTAGGGGCTAGTTTGAGCATGTCATCATGGACATGCCCTAAAATTTGGCTAACCCTGTCTTGAAATTGTAATGACACCAGTACTTCATCAATAGCCAGCTGTACTGCCGTGTTTTCTTGTTCAAGCTGGTTAGCAGATTGAATGATTTTATTCCCTGATTCGCTGTAGTCATGTACAACTTGCTTTATGGTTTTTTCTGCATTATTTATTAGTATGCTGTCTTGCTCGGTAAATTCTTTTGTTTTAGTTAAGGTGCTTAGCAAAGTTGCATTCACTTGTTCTATGGTCTGAGTTATTTTTGCACCTGTTTCACCTGAGCGTGTTGATAAGGTTCTTACTTCATCTGCCACTACGGCAAAGCCTCGACCTGCTTCACCTGCTCGTGCTGCTTCTATTGCGGCATTTAAGGCTAATAAATTGGTCTGTGAAGCGATTCCTGCCACTTCTGCACCCATTTTTGATAAGTCTTCAGCAATAACTGTAAGCTTGTTAATTTCATCAAGTAGCTGATCACGACCAGACATGGCACTATTTAGTGATTTTATTATTTGGTTTAGCTCTTTATCGGCATGAGCAATGATCTGGGTTAACCCCGTTTCACCTGCCATATCTCCTGAGGTTTCTTTAGATGTTTGAATTGCTTCAACTAGCTGATTTCTGATCAGTGCAAAGGTTGTTGCTAATTGATTAATACTGTCATCACCTTGACTTCGAGCAAGCTGAGTTTGCCCAGCCCATACGGTAAAGATTTGATGAGCTAAGTCTATATGTTGTGCAACAGCTTCTTGATTTTGTTCTGTTTCAAGATCATTTTCTTTGATCGTTTCGCAGGTTAGCGTAGTGACTTCTTTTAGTAAGTTTTGATAGAAAATATATAATGCAATAATACTAGCAAGGGAAAGTAAACTTAATGAAACCCTTAATAGGGTGCTTACTTCTGTCATGACAAGAGAAAAAAGCAAACAGATAACAAGTACTGTAAAGCTGCCAATAAATTTTTGATGGTTTGTTGCAAACATTCACTTTCCTAATATTTTTCATTTTACGTTGATAAAAGAAAAAGTTGTTTTCATAAAGCGTAGACAGTGAATTGAAAATTAACAAGAAAAAATCAGATGATTATTAGTAGGGGATGTTTTTTTAAAGGCATTAAAAAGCCCATCATGAAAATGGGCTAAGCTTGTATTGATAAGGTATTAAATTTAGTTATTAATCTTTAATTTCAGCATTGTGATAAACATTTTGTACGTCATCACAGTCATCTAACATAGCAATGAACTTTTCAAAATTGGCTAAATCTTCTTCACCTTCAATA
>Ga0105357_10001901_pt1 | contig 11195 bp, 7 predicted proteins | sample GOMGulsemesocosm_4_FD_83660 | JGI IMG/M metagenome (GOLD analysis project Ga0105357, IMG submission 83660) | Methane-oxidizing microbial communities from mesocosms in the Gulf of Mexico - GOM15B Gulf of Mexico | ecosystem: Environmental > Aquatic > Marine > Cold seeps | place: USA: Gulf of...
ATCGTATTACCAACTTCGCCAGTGCCCGTAATATCAGGAGTTGTATCATTGGTGGGGGGGATGGGGTCCACGGTTAAAGCCGGAGGCGTGATATCGACCGTGATAACACCCGTTGTCGTGGGCCCTGGTGTACCTTGCGGGTTATAGGGGGTTACCGATAAGCTCACCGTCTCGCCATCGCCCGGCAAAGGTAAATTGGTTGTAATACTGCCTAAAGCGACATCCGCCGCTGTTACATTTACGATGACGCCGTTAACGTCTATCGTTGAGCCCGCTACTAAATTGGGCGGCAAGCTGATAACAATGCTAAGTAGGCCATCGTTTTCAACCGCATTAATAAATCCGTCGGCATTGCTATCTTGCTGAACACTTAGCCCTAGGGCATCCGGAGCCGGAAACCCATCGGGATCTAAATTTACTTGCCCAGCAGGCGTTCCACCAATTGCAGACTCTGAACTAAACCCAGTAGTGGGCAGCACTTGCTCCCCTGTAAATTCAAAACGAACCCCAGCCCCTAAAGAACTACCGCTATCGCCACCGGGAGCACCACCGGCTTCCGTCGCAGGTAACAACTCGTCAATGCTTTTACCGCTCTCTAACGCTTCAATCAAACTATCAAAGTCGATTTCCTCTTCAAGAGAAGACTGAGCATTCTCCATACTCAATCGAGCTAGCAGGACGCTGGTAACACTCAACTCTTGGTTATAACCAAGAGCAACAGCGCCGCCCTGAGTAAACCGGACCACCACAGCACCATCATCACTGGTTTTGAGCTTATCCCCCATGCGGACAAGCATCCCGCCATTAACAGCTTCACCAGTAGATTCATTGCTTACAATTCCCTGTAAAGCTACAACCATCCCTACTGATGAGAGGTTTTGAGTGTTAATACCAACTGTTAAGTCAACCATGACATGGTTCCTGAGTTAAACGTTCAAAATCTAGCGCTAATCTATTAATAGAGTAGGCGACAATGGGACTAATAAAAGGTGGGGAAATCCATTTTTATATTCGACAGACAAACGGCAAACCTGAAGTGCTCTAGCCTTCAAGCCAGCAACATGCCTGAACAAGCATCAAACCATTAGAGCGGCCTAATCACTGAAAACCTAAAAGGTTTACTGTGCATCTTTCAACTTCGGCGCCTAACTACACCATCGAATACAATTAAGTGGACTTATCGAGCCAAGCTCATATATCTATTAGGGAGATACAAATTTGTGGAATCACGAATACAACCCTAATCGGTGATTGATTAGGTGCTAAAGAACTCCGCTGTAATCCGTCACAAACTGTTTACCTAAACCACTCAGATTGGAGCCAACCGATATACAGACAACACAATAATCAAACATCAACATTAGTCTCTTTTGACAGCGAGGCCTAAAATTTAAACAACTGTTTGAAACGATTTGCCTTAAAAAAGTGGCACCTATTTACACCCACCAATGTGACGCACATCACATTAACGGAGTGATACTATTCTATGGCAGGAGGGGATCAAGAGGTAGGAAGGGAAAACCATGCGAAGATACTAATATCAATGCCAACCGGTTCAGAAATGCGAATCTAAAGTACCAGCCTATTTTTTTTGACTAATCACTTACAATTAAAATGCTATTTTCACTTAAGAACTAAACCATCATTTTAGCGCCACTCAAAATAGCACTATCTTTCATTAGCAACCACTAACTTACCAACCAAATTACTGACTTAAGGCAGCAGGTAAAAGGGCTACAGGCTAGATCTGCAAATCTGGATGATAAGCCCATATAACGTAAAAAGAATATAAAAGGCAGTGTGATATACGCCAAGCTATACCCCCTGCCCCAAAAATTCGTGGCGCCTAGTGCCACCAAATGCCTTATCGCGAGATTCTTTCAACCACTTGCTCTAAGGTAGTACGCGAACAAGCAAAATTGATACGAGCAAAATCAGGCTCGCCAAAATCACTCCCGGGTGACGGACCGACGCCCCTGGTCTCAAACCAAGCAGCGACATCTTTAACACCCAAACCCGATGCATCGACCCAAGCAAGAAACGTCGCGTCAGCTTTCTTTACGCTCATTCCAGGCAATTTATTAAGAGCATCACATAGGTAATCTCGGTTGCTGCGAAGGTAACTTATCGAGTCTTTATACCAATCTCGGCTATCCCGCAGGGCCGCGGTTGTTGCCACTAAGCCAGTTATATTCGCCCAGGGTTGTAAACCGCCCGCCGCCGTAAGGAAACGTCGCCTTAATAATGGATCGGGGATAATTCCAAATGACACGCCAAGACCTGCGATATTGAAAGTTTTTGCCGCTGACATTAACGTTACAGACCTGCCCCTCAAAGAATCAATGCTGTAGGCGGGGATGTGGCTCTTCCCGGGCTCCAACACTAAGTCACAATGAATTTCATCTGAGCATAAAATCACATTGTTTTGCTCGCAAATATGCCCAAGCCTCTCAAGTTCCGACCTCTCCAACATAGCTCCATTGGGATTCATAGGGTTGCATAAAATCATCAGGCGGCAATGGGGATCTTTGGCCTGCGCTTCTATTTCATCAAAATCTAAAGTGTCGCGCCCATTTACTTGAACAACGGGGACTCTATGAGCATTCAGGCCGTGATTTCTGTGAGCCTGTAAGATTGGCGGGTAGTTAGGTGTTTGGATTAAGAGCTTATCGCCGACTTCAGTAAACGCCCTGCACGCCGTATTGAACCCAGGAACCACACCGGGCATCCAAACGACCCAATCGGGGTCGATCTCTACCCCATGGCGAAATAGCAACCAATCAACTATCGCTGCTCGCCCCTGGGTATAGTCATCTGGTTTTAAATACCCCATGACGCCGTGGCTAACCAAATCTTGAAGGGCTGATATTACCGAGGGAGGGGACCGAAATTCAGAATCGGCAACCCAGCAGGGGATGATGTCTCGCCCCTCATACTTATTCCATTTATAAGAATAGTTCGGGCTTCGGGCAACTGGCGTATCGAAGTCAAAGGTCATACATTTCTCTTTATATCAGAAGTCGCAGAGTAAGGTTCATATCAGAGGCTAGAATGAGGCAGGAACAGCTGTCCGTCAAAAAAAAACGCCAAAAATATCACAAATAAATCCCTACCGCTAAAAAACCCAATATAGGCTTGAAGGCAGAGTGAATAGCCGATACTGTCAGCTCACTTTACAGGTGCTTGTGATTTTGCAGTCCCGCAAAAGACAAGACGGTTCGAAACAACGGCAACAAGGTTTAATTGATCATGCGTGAAGAAGTTCAAGAGTATTATGGTAAAACCCTAAAAGGATCAGAAGATCTTAAAACTGACGCCTGTTGCACACTAGAAGCACCGCCACAAAACATTCAAGAAATCCAAAGTAAAATCCACCCCGAGGTTTCAGGTCATTATTACGGCTGTGGGCTAATTGTTCCTGAGCAAATTAAAGGTCTGAAAGTTCTCGATCTGGGCAGCGGCTCTGGTATGGACGCCTACACCTTGGCAGCCCTTGTTGGTAGCGACGGCAAGGTTGTTGGTATCGACATGACTGATGAACAACTCGATATCGCCAATAGGCACATAGATTATCACGCGGAAGCTTTTGGCTACTCCGAATCAAACGTTGAATTTAAGAAAGGCTACTTAGAGCAGCTCGACGAGCTTGATCTTGGCGAGGCAAGTTTCGACTTAATCGTTTCAAATTGCGTAATCAATTTATGTGAAGATAAAGAGGCTGTTTTAAAACAGTGCTACAGATTACTCAAGCCTGGTGGGGAAATGTATTTCTCCGATGTCTACAGTGACCGTAGGGTCCCCGCTGAATTACGCAATGACCCAGTGCTTTATGGCGAGTGTTTAAGCGGTGCTCTATATTGGAATGACTTCGAAAACCTAGCCAAAACTTGCGGTTTCAATGACCCACGATTAGCAGAAGATAGACCTTTAGGCATCGATAATCCTGAACTTTCTAAACGCCTGGGCCCAATTAGCTTTTACTCAGCAACGTATAGACTTTTCAAAATCGGTACATTAGAACCTGCTTGTGAAGACTATGGCCAAGCCGTAATCTATCTTGGCGATATTGAAGATCAAGAACACCGCTACAGTTTCGACAAACACCATGTTATTAATGCGGGTAAAGTATTCCCTGTCTGCGGCAACACTTATCGCATGCTGAACGAATCTAGATTATCTCCACACTTCCAATTTATTGGAAACTGGGATCAACACTTTGGGATTTTTGAAGGCTGTGGAAGTGAGTTACCCTACGCCTTGACTCAGTCGAGCGATGAACCAACGTCCAGTTGCTGCTAAATTTTTCATAAAGTAATTACTTGCATCGCAGAGCTTGCCAGCGACTTATTAATAAGTCGCTGGCAAGCTTGAATACCCCATAAGCAGGGCCGATAAAGCCAGCCCGACTCTAGACCTCGTCTGACACACCAACAATTTTCACTCACCTCTTAAAGATTTCCAAATAAGTGCCGATTGCTCTGCAAGGCAGCACACTCTATTACCACAGATTCTCTTGCTCAAAAGCTATTGTCTACTAAACTAAATACTTGCCGTACTGACTAATAGAGTAACGCTGCTGTATTTCATTAATCTGAACAACATCTAATTAAGAGTTAGCTATGAAATTAGGTTATTACTTGTCTTTAGCGCTTGTCATTTTTTCTTCATCAGCCTTGGCGACAATCACCGTATCCATGAAGACTGGCGCCAAGCAAATCAACCTACCGGGTGCAGTTGTCTGGGCCATCCCCAAAGACAAAACAGCGATGTCAAATACAAAATCTGCCGTTAAAGATATGGAACAAATTAATCGGCAATTTAAACCTTTTATTCAGGTAAGTCAGCGCACTAATTCAATAAGGTTTCCAAACAGGGATGAGACAGCCCACCACGTTTATTCTTTCGCCAAAGGGAATGACTTCGAGCTACCTTTATACAAAAAAGCCGTACCAGAACCAATAGCATTCGATACTGCTGGAGTCATTCCAGTAGGCTGTAATATTCACGATTGGATGATTGGCTATATTCTTGTTGTCGACACCCCCTTCTATAAACAATTCAGCAATGAAACATTAACCTTAGAAGCACTGCCCCACGGTGAATACGAAATCCACCTATGGCACCCGGCCTTATCCAAAAAAGAGAATCTTAAGCAAACGCTAAATTACTCTGGCCAGGCGGATATAAACTTTCACCTGAAACATAAAGTCCGTAACATTGAACAGCCACGCCCCCCCGAACAAAACATCGACGACGACCAGGACTATTAAAGACAGTCCAATGAAGCCACTGATTAATATAATAATAGGTCTCATTTTACTCACACCGTTATCGGGTGTTTGTAGTGTCGATGACATAGAGGTTCGCGGCATTGTCGATGCGCGAACACATTATTCAGACGGCCCTCGCAGCTGGCTAAATCAAGGCAGCGGAGTGTATCGATTCGATGAAAGTAATAATGGCGAAATACTGTTAAGCAACATCAGCGCTGAACTCAAACTCAAAACCAGTATCGATTCAACGATAAAGATAGCCGCGCACTATTACCCCTCTCAAACGAAAGGTTTTGAGTTGAGCGAAGCTTATTGGCAATATCGGCCACTGAGCTCCAATACCTGGAAAGGAAAATACCGAGTTGGGGCCTTCTACCCCTCAATTTCCGTCGAGAACCGAGGCCGACTGTGGACCTCCTCACAAATGACCAGTTTCTCCCACATCAACAGCTGGATAGCCGAAGAGCTTCGAATCATTGGTGCGGAAGGACATTGGTCTCACAAGATCAACAGGCAACAAAAACTGGGGTTTTTTGCTTCAGCATTCTGGTTCAACGACCCGACTGGTGCAGCACTAGCATGGAAAGGCTGGTCCAATCACGACCGCCAAACTGGACTCGGTGGCCACCTACCATTGCAGGCAGCACCAGGCCTTAGAGCTACCGCCAATGAGCAAGCCAATAGCTTCGCACCTTTTCGAGAAATTGATGGCCAACCGGGTTTTTACCTAGGCCTAGAATGGAGCCAAGCAAGAGCGCATAAAATTCAACTGATGTACTACGACAATCGCGCTGATGACACTATGTTTAAAGATGGCCAATACGGTTGGCGAACTCGATTTTTTCATCTCTCTGCACACAAACAACTTACGCCACAATGGCAGGTTTACGGCCAATATATGAACGGTTACACCGTTATGGACCGTAACTTTACCGACAACCCATTTCAATCAGCTTATATCACCCTAGCGAAGAAGCAGGGTTCACATCGACTAGCATTACGTTTGGAACACTCTCGTATCCAAGATCGTGATTCAACGCCAGAAGACTCTAACCAGAACACTGGAAATAGCCTGACTCTGAGCTATGCTTACTTGCTAAAGAAGAGTTGGAAGCTCGGTTTAGAGACCAACTTCCATAACTCTCAACAACGTCGCCGTATGTATTGGAACGAATCACAAAATGCTAGGGAAAAGCAGATAACGGCAAGCCTTAAATACTTTTTCTGACCCTGGCCACGCATGAAGCTACACACAAAAATATTTATCTTATTGTTTACAACGTTGGCGGGTTTAGGCTCGGCGAGTATGTTGTTCTTATATCAATCCGTTAAAGAGAATGTAGAAGAAGATAGCAGCGAGCGCTTACAAGTGGCTCAACGTACCTTTTATGATGTGTTAGATAACCAAAAAAACCTGCTCAATGCCAGTGTAGAAACCGTCGTGAAGGATTGGGCTCTTAGACAAGCCATTGGGCAAGAAGACTACACCACCTTACAAAGTGTTTTGCGCAATCATAGCAATAGGGTCGGCGCTGATGTGGCGGTTTTCATTGACCTTGATGGTGAAGTCAACGCCAGCACCAAGGGGGTATCAAGCAAACTTAACGACACTGCATCTTCTCTGATCAACACTGCCGACCAGAAGACATTCCAACGTATAGCGGCCATCGGTAACAACTTTTATCAATTGGTATTAACCGAGGTTCGCGCTCCAGTTCATGTCGGCTGGGTCGGCATGGGATTCGTCATAGACGATGCGTTTGCTCAACGCTACAGTAAAATCACCGGTGTCGACATTAGCTTTATTCTCAATGAAGCCAGTGATACGCCCAGCCATCTAACCTTTGTCGCCAGCACTTTAAGGGATGAGCGATTAAACCATTTAAAATCGACTCCGATAATATTACAAGCAACACACTGGCCGATAAATGCAAAAAAATGGCAAGATTTAGCGCTATACCGCTCCTTCGACGAAACCAATAACTCCAAGCTTGGCGTTCTATTACAGCGGTCACTTAATGAACCTAGAGAAAAATTTAATCAATGGTGGTTAAGCTTACTTTCAATCTTTGGTTTAATCTCAGCTGTCGCCTTGGCAGTGGGTTATGCGCTTTCTAGGGGTATAACCAAGCCACTTGATCAACTGCTAATCGTCATTGATGATGTATCCAAAGGTAACTACAGCAGTTTAATTAAAACCACTCGGAAAGATGAAATAGGCTCGCTGTCCAAATCATTTGCGGCAATGCAACAAGCCGTTTCTTTACGAGAAGAAGAAATCAATTACCGAGCTAGTCATAACACCCTAACTGGATTACTCAATAGAAATGGGTTTCTAGAGCATTGCACATCAATCATTACAGCTTTAGATCAACCCAAAGAAATACTAATTTTAGCAACATTTAGACTCAACCATTTTCAAGAAATTATCGACGCCCTAGGTCACTCATGGGGCGATGAACTATTAAAACTCGTCACCGCAAGGCTAGAGAATCAACTCAATGTTGATTGCGCCGCGCATCTCAATCTCGATGAGTTTGTAGTCGCTTATGTGGCTTCCGATATCGGCCAAGCTCGTAAATTCAGCGAAGCCTTGCACAATGAATTCACCCAAGACTTTCACGTCAGCGACATCTGCCTTAGCTTACAAGCTACTGTTGGCGTCGCCATTTATCCCTTTAGCGCAGACACTCCAGAAGGGCTGCTTCGACGCGCTGGAGTGGCTCTAAACGAAGCTATTAAAGCCCGCTGTAAAACCGTTATTTATGACCCGAAACACGATGAAAATAGTGTCCGTCGCTTAACTCTAATGAGCGAGCTACCCAATGCTATACGAGAAAATCAAACACGATTATTCTTTCAACCTAAGCTGGCCCGCCGCGACGATAAAGTGGTGGTAGAGAGCGTTGAATGCTTGGTACGCTGGATACACCCCGAATTAGGCTTTGTACCGCCAGATGACTTTATTGAGCTGGCCGAAAAAACCGGTTACATCGTAGAGCTAACCCAGTGGGTTTTAAGAAGAGCTATGGAACAATGCTTATTATGGCGCACCCAGGGTCTAGATATTGCGGTAGCGGTGAACATTTCGGCCATGGACCTTCAGCAGAAAAACTTTGCTCAATCCGTGTCCGACATGCTCGATGAACATAAATTACCCGCAAAATCTTTAACATTGGAGATCACTGAAAGTGCTGCGGTACAAGACCCCGAGTCTGCCATAGAGCACTTAAGTCGTTTGAAGCAATTAGGTATCAAGTTATCAATTGATGATTACGGCACGGGTTATTCATCGCTGGTGCAATTAAAGCAACTGCCAGTTCATGAATTAAAAGTCGACAAGAGCTTTATATTAAATTTGAAAGACGATAACGAAGATCAAATTATTGTTCGCTCTACAATAGAACTCAGCCACAACATTGGCTTATCAGTCGTTGCTGAAGGCGTCGAAGATGAAAGCGGAATGCAGCAGCTGCTTGAATGGAAGTGTGATTATTTACAAGGTTTTCATATTGCCAAGCCAATGGATAATGAGGGCGTAGCGCAGTGGTTAAGTACTACACACTACCCTATAAGGCCCTTAGACCAACCCTCGCCATCCATTATCAGCGAAGCAAAAAGCCGCTGCGATTAACCCTCGAGCTCCCACGGAAGTTGAGGCTCGACGAGCATATAATCTGGAACCAATAGAGGGTTGGCCGGCAGATATGGCCGCATCGCCTGAAACCAGTCTTTAATAGGCTCAACTTTTGCAATCGTCAGCTCTGACTCCAAGCCCACCATATAGGGAAATACCAATTGTGGGAATAACGCCAAATCTGCCAACGACGGTTGATCTTGTCCCGCCAAAAACGGCCCGCCATCAAGAAGCTCAACAAGCTCCATCGTTATTTCTTTAAACATGTCGGCTAGAGACTGCGTGCGATCAAGCTCGGCAACCATGCTAAGTATAAAAGGCGCCTGGCGTAAAACATTTGGCCAGGCGTTTCTAACTTTTTCCGGGAGCGGCGATTGAGAGTTCACGATCGCTGCCAGCCGCCAAGCACGATGTTTGGCCGCCAAGTTATCAGGCCCGTCGATAGCAGTCCGGAACATCGCGGGGATAAAACGATTTGAAACCCACTCATCTGCGGCTATTATTTTTTTGCGCTGCTCTGCATTACTGCCAAGAATTGCTACCTCTGGATACAACTCCTCAAGCCATAGTCCCAGAGGGGTAGAATCTAGCCGCCACTCCTCTCCAATCTTTAACACCGGAACTTGGGTTTTTTCAGTGAACGCTATGACACTGGGGTCGAACGGGTTCACCGGTACAAATTCAAAGTCTATTTTTTTGAAATATAATATACATCCCACCTTACGAACAAATGGGCTGGTCGAATATCCATACAGCTTAATATCAGTCATCGAGTAAACGCTTATATTGAAGAAGTTACAGGTAGATTAAAAGTATCACCGCTGCCGTAACAGAGGGAATTACGACACATTTGACTCAATGTTTAGAGGTTTGAACGGCCTTTGCCCCACGTTGAAATACCTTCCATGCAGTGTGAATCGCTTCTGTCCTAAGGTATATTGGCGTTTTTTTATCTGAGCCTTCTATGTCTGACCGTGCCCACGAGAACCTCGACCAGTTTCAATGGTCCTTTTTACACCCTAAATACTGGTTGCTTTGGTTTTGGTTTGCCATTTTATGGCTAATCGGACGCCTTCCGCTTTCTGCTATTCGGGCACTAGGCACAGGGACGGGCCACTTAGTTTTTAAGGTTGCCAAAAGTCGACGTAAAACAACCCTGAAAAACCTAGAGCTTTGCTTTCCCGACAAAACACCCCAAGAACGGGAGGTTATCGCTAAAGATAGTTTCGCCAGTGCGGGCATGGCTTTATATGAATCAGGCCTAATATGGTGGGGAAGAAAGAAGCGCGTAATGGCCCTGCATTCAGTCAGTGGCCTAGAACATCTCAAGCAGCGCGAGGGAAAGCCAACAATCTTACTTGCCATGCATAACAGCTGCCTTGAAGCAGCCTATGGGCCTCTCGCACAGCACCACGCGATGAAAATTTTGTTTCGTGTTCACAATAATCCATGCTGGGAATACGTATCTCAGAAGGGCCGTAATCGATATAACCTCAAGCTGGTTTCAAACAAGCGGGTGAGCCGGTTTTTGGAACATATCCGCCAGGGCGAAACTGGCGTTATCGCCGCCGATCACGACCTGGGTCCTAAAAACAGCATTTTCGTACCTTTTTTCGGCATCCCGACCGCAACAGTACCGACACCGAGCGACTTTGCCAAAGCCACTGACGCCAAGGTCTTATTCAGCTGTGGCTACCGCACGAAAACGGGCTACCAGGTTGATATCACCCCGGTGCTTGAAAACTTTCCCAGTGATGACACTGTCGCTGATGTCACCCGTTTTAGCGCCATAGTAGAAGAGCATGTGCGCTTGCACCCAGGGGAGTACATATGGATGCACCGCCGTTTTAAAACACGTCCACCAGGCGACGCCAAATTGTATTGAGTCAGCAGACACCGCCGGGCCTGTAAGCTACATGGTTCAGGCCCAACAAATCTCGCTAAAAGATTCCTACCGCAAGCAATTTGGCCTATTTAATATCACTCACAAGCCCTATAATTAGGCCTTTTTGTCAGGCTAAGCCCTGCCCACTTATATTTCAGCTAGATAGATAGATTATGGACGAGCAATACCAGCCCCAAACCATCGAACAACAAGCCCAAGCGCATTGGAATCAAGAGAAGAGCTTTGAAGTAAGCGAAGATCCCAACCATGAAAAATTCTACTGCCTTGCCATGTTTCCCTACCCTAGCGGCAAGCTGCATATGGGACACGTTCGAAACTACACCATTACGGATGTGATCTCTCGCTACCAACGTATGTTAGGCAAAAATGTCCTGCATCC
>Ga0105357_10001902_pt1 | contig 11193 bp, 11 predicted proteins | sample GOMGulsemesocosm_4_FD_83660 | JGI IMG/M metagenome (GOLD analysis project Ga0105357, IMG submission 83660) | Methane-oxidizing microbial communities from mesocosms in the Gulf of Mexico - GOM15B Gulf of Mexico | ecosystem: Environmental > Aquatic > Marine > Cold seeps | place: USA: Gulf of...
GACTCTACCTTTACAAGCAAATTCTGCTAAGGCTTGCAGTAAAAATATGTCATTGGCACCTTGATGGCGAGATTCATATTCAAGAAATTTACCTAGCTCATCAATGACAATTAAAATGCCTTTACCTTGCACCTGATGCACGGCTTGTTGTAATTGATCGAGTATATGAATGATGTGACTGACGCTTGCACCTGACCGAGCCGCTTCTGCTAATGCTTCTAATACTTTTGGTTTGCGACTAAGTTTATCCCAATAATTTTGCGCAGCTTCCTGCATGGCTTGCAATAAGCGTTTACTGAGTGATTCGGAACTCCCTGTAAGTAGTACCGTGCAATAAGCATTTGAACCATGTGTATGTGCGGTTATTTTTTGCGCCAATTCAGGATTGTGTCTTGTAATTAGATTTTCAGCAATAAGGCGAGTTTCATTCGTTTGATCTTCTAATAAATGCGTTAAGAATATTGCAAAACTTGATTTTCCTGAACCATAAGGCCCTACAAGTGACCAAGCTCTAGGGGTATCTTGCTGATCAAAAGTGTTGGTAATTTTATCTAATACTTGTATCGCTTTTGAGGTGGGAATATAGGCGTTAAGTATATTTTTAGAATCAATATCTCTTTCAAGATTAATGGATCGTGTGTAATGTGTATCGACCTGAACAAACCGCTCCATCATGATGTTGCTTTATCCTTATTTTCATAATAATCACCTAAAAAAACTAACGAAGATATATTCTCCTGAATACGATAAAGCTGATGCATACCCGCTGTTTCATTAATCGTAAATATATCGGGATTAGCCTCAACAACACGTTCTAGCTTTGCCAGTAATTCGCCTTCTGTTAGTTTAAATACACCACCAATCGCAACACCGAATTTTTCGCCATACATTAAGTCCGCAATAGGCAAAATAGACACCCCTCGAAGATTAAAGACCTCATTCACAGCAAAAGCGATAATGGCAAGCGGTAAACTATCGTGAGCAGTATTTCTACACCGATAATAATGCGTATGTTTGCTTGCCGTAACTAACTTAAGAGAAGCTAAGGGCGCATCTAGGACATCTTCCATTTCCACTTTTGCACCTTGCTTCCCTTGGCAATACATTTTTAAGATCACGTTAATTTCATGCCTAACGGTTCTTTCCGAATGCTTACCTGTTAAATTCTCGCTAACGAAAGCGGCCAAGTCATTTGCCCCTTCTTCGCTATTAAACTCTGCTTTGTGAAAGCAGTTAAAAAACCAATACCATGCCGTCGCTAATTCAGAATTAGTGGCTAACATCCAATGCACTAGCCACAACGTTGCTTCATCTTCAAAATAAGGGTCCCAACCCTCTTCTGCAAATATAGCCAAGCCTAGTTCTGTTGCTTGTAAGCCATCATCAGTGACTTCAATCATTTGGGTTGCGCGCAACCAATAACGAATGGCGTTCACCATGTTTTTACCGACACCTAAAGTCACTGTTGAGGCATCGGAATTAAACACGCCTGGATTTTCTTGCAAGGCTTGAAAGCCTTTAGTTAACCATCCATAGCGTAAAGCAAAGGTTTCATGACGGCCAAAAGCGGCCTTTTGAGAGGTAAAGGGCTTGATTAAACTATCCATATTTATTTTATTAATGACTGTAATTGTACAGGGTAAGGACGAGTTTAGTCATCCGTTTGATAGCGTTAAAGCCACATCAGCCCGATGTATCGTTAAAGCCATTTTGATGAATGATCGCATCCGATTTATTTGGTACTACTGTTCTCTTTATAATCTGATGTTTCCCAGTTTTTAGGGGTATCTGGGCAGGTAGGGATATTTATTAATAGGTTTGCCCTATTGCACTCAACGTCAATGAATAATCGTGCAACCCTAGGTATTGCTAAGGTTAGCTTTTCAATTATAGGGAAACTCCAGTTGATGATTAAAGTCTAGCATTGTCCATTAATGTATCTAACGAAAGCCCACAGCTAGGTACAAAAACCTGCATAAAATACTTCACTTCTGGCGTATCAATTTGTTCAATCGCCGCGTTAATTTGTTTAGCTGCTGTTTCAAATTCTAGATTTCCTGCTCTAAGTTCAGCCTGACATTTTAAATAGGCTGAAATTTTATCAGCCGCTTTGATGAGTTGCTGGTTAACCTCAGGCTGTAATTCTTCGTGAATAAACACCCGATAATCCCCTTTCAGTTCTTTAGGTAATATATTTAAGAGTTCATCTCGCGTTTGTTTCTCTATCGTCTTATAGGCACGATTAATAGGCTCAGAGTGATATTTTATGGGTGTAGGTAAATCACCTGTTATCACTTCTGTCACATCATGATACAAAGCCATTGCTGCAATCGCATTAGCATCAACAGAGCCATTAAATTTACGATTTTTTATCAGTGCTAGTGCATGTGCTATCGTTGCCACTTCCCAGCTATGCTCCATAACATTTTCTTCATAAGCATTTCGCTTTAAGCCCCAACGTTTTATCCAACGCAAACGTGTTAAAAATGCATAAAAATTACTCTTCATCAGCATAATTTCCTTTTTTGTTAAATATTGTTATCTCTCCATACGCCATATTATGCCTTATGGTGAATTAAACTGATCACTTCTTTCTACTATGAATTTTTCTAAAATGAGTGCGGCAGCTCTCTTCTTCACAGTTGCTATCTACAAAACCATGCGGTTTATCAGAAGATAACCCAAATCTCTCGCCAAATGTAACATCACCCATTTCCTGAATATAATTTTTCATACCTTGCTCCTAAAAGACTTAACATTCAATCAGAAAAAGCGAAACTGGAGTGGGAGTCCGTCAATTTAAAGTAGATTTTTGTTGATCTATCATTAAGTCTGTTTTGATTATTTAAAAATTTTCAGTCAATATAGCAAGCATAAAAACCTGCACCGGAAAAACTACGAGGATAAAACAATGGGAACAAGCATTACATTAATCTTTTTTCTGCTCATTTCACCGGCTTATGCAGAAATGTACAAATGTAGCGAAAATGGACAAATAAGCTATCAAGATAAGCTATGTAAAACAAGCGGCATAGAATTTACTCCAAGTAAGGATATAAGTGTTGAGCAACAACAATCTGCAGCAGAAAAGCTAAAATCAGATTTAGCCATACACAATGAACAAAAAAGAGTAGCGAAAGAAGCCCAAGACAAAGAGCGCATGCTCCGAGCTCAAGAGGATAAAGCCGATGCCGCGTATAGAAATGCACGAGCAGCCGAAGAACAAGCTAAACAAACTGCCCGTCAAGCTGATGCTTTAGAAAAAAATAATGACTATAAGCGCAACACCAGACCTTACTATGTCACAAACCCTCAACCTATAGTAAAACCTATCCCTACTCCTTTTCACAGCAGGTAATAAGATTATTCTTGGTCTCCAATACACTCACTTTCTTGCTTAAAATACCGTGAAAATTCATCCTTAAATAAAGAAATATCTTTTTCCTGCCCACTTATTTTAATTTCTGTCACCATTTTAATTTGATGACTAGGCACGACCTCCAACTCTCTTACCATTCGCTTTGAAAAAGAGGCTTTGACTTTTTCTGCTTTGCTTTGCGTACTAAATAACCCTAAGGAAATCCGCCACTTGAAGTCACCACGCGTAAACAACCATAACTTACTTATACCTTGCTGTTTAAGAGTATTTTCCCTCTCTCTAGCTTTTGAGTAAGAGTTAGCCGCAAAAGTAAGCACTAAATAACTACTAATATATTGCTGTTCCTGTTGGACGAGTTCAAACTTAAAGGTGGCGCTTTTATTGGTAGTCGCGAACATCTGCTCCGAATATTCACCATCTCGCAATGGGAAACAGACAAACAATACTTCGGTTTTCGCGCTTGGCTCTGCTGACTCGAAATCAGCCCCAAGTAGCCTATCAGGCTCAATAATCATTGCTTCTGGCTTAGCGATTGCAATCGCTTCTATCTCTTTTTGGGGGCTATGCGCAATGCTTTCATCAAGTAATAAGGGGCCAATAAATTCCATATTTTGACCTTCCGCACGAATATTGTCCTGCTCTATGCTATTCAGTGGGCCAATAAAATCATCATTAGCAAGCAACTCTTGCTTTGGCTCAATAAATGATGCTTCAGGATCACTTACTTCGTTATTGTTAGCACTATCACCACCTAAAGGAACAACTTTAGCTGGGAGTTCACTGAGCAAAAAAATCTGCTGTTGATTATCATTACTTGCTTTGCTTTCAATGCTTGCGGGTAAGTAAATGTCAGGTGCGCCTTTTCTATATTCCCAAAAGAAAAAAACAATATTACATAATAGAATGCTTAAAAATAGGAATTTCACAGCTCACCACTCAATAAAGCCATCCCTTTAAAGACTAACTCGGTATCAACCACAGCATCTAGCTTTAAAGTATCCGCTAAAAACTCAGCATCGCCTCCAGTTAAAATTAAACGTGAAGTTTGTGCTATTTGTATAAGTCCCGCCTCAACAAAACCTTTAACAGCATAGAGGCAACCATTATAAATAGCCGCTTGCGTATCATTAGCCAAGCCTTGCGTATGTGTCTCTGAGCAAAAACTTAAATCTGCCGTACCTTTACTTAAAGACTGCTTTAGTAAGCTCAAGCCCGGCATAATCATGCCTCCCAAGTGCTGTCCATGTTCATCAATAACGTCTAAGGTAATCGCGGTACCAAAATCAACAACACAAAGAGGCGCGGAATAATGTTCGAAAGCTCCAAGCATTGCCAACCAACGATCTACACCTAATTTTTCTGGATTAATATAAGCATTGCTTACACTATGAGAATATTTTTCCGTATGGATTTCATGTATGGGGCAATGAGGCCATAGCTGCCCAATAATAGTGATAAGTAACTGTTTAAGTTCAGTAGAGCTGACACAAGCAATATAAATACAGTCAGGCAGCGCTAGCAACTGCCAAGCAGAGATTAATGTAGCGGAAAAATCATCCTGATTATGATCAGTGGCACCGAAAGAATCCAGCTTACCTGATTGCTGTAGCACCCATTTCAAACGAGTATTGCCAATATCAATTAATAAGTTCATGAACGACGGAAGCTGACTTCACCTGAGGCATAGCATTGCACCTTGCCATCTTGAGTTTGCAATAACAACAACCCGTCATCATTAATACCCAGTACAGTTCCAGCGACGATTTGCTTACCAACAAACAAATTAACCAATTGCCCTTGCATACAGTCATAAAGTCGCCATTCATCTCTATATTGAGCAAATGACTGTTCAGTATAATGACTAATGACTTGAAAAAACTGCTCTAGTAGGGATGCCTGCAAATCATTACGTGAAATTTTATGATCACTGCCTAAGATTTGACTGATATCGACCCAATCTTGCTCAATACTCGCTGCTTCATCACTCGACAAATGAAGATTCAACCCCAGCCCAATAACAGCACTACAAGGGCCATTTGATTCCCCTGAAACTTCAACCAGAATACCGCCTAATTTTTTTTGTTGCCAATAAATATCATTCGGCCATTTCAAGCCAACACCTTGAATGCCATGAGCATTCAAAGCCTTGATAACGGCAACACCAATAGCCAAGCTTAAACCTGATAAACTTGCGGGGCCTTCCTGAAATCGCCATAAGACTGAACAGTAAAGATTACTACCGAAAGGCGAGACCCATTCTCGACCTCGACGACCACGTCCCGCGCTCTGTTGCTCGGCAAGACAAACAACACCAGTCGATTCCGGTACCGCTCTACTCAAGGCAACTAAATTAGTATTAGTAGAATCAATTTTATCGTGAATATCAAAGACAGAAATCAACTGCTGTGTGGCAGCCGTCAAATCATTAATAATTCTGGATTTATTAAGTAACTCTAAAGGTGACTTTAGCCGATAACCTTTACCATTAACGGCTAAAATTTCAATCCCTAGCTCTTCTAATGCGTTAATTTGTTTCCAAAGCGCTGAACGACTAAAATTTAATAGCTCAGCTAACTCAGTGCCCGAATGAAAGCACCCATCAGCCAACAACCCCAATAATGCTTGTTTCTTTTCTGAAAATTGCACGCGTTTCTTTAGTTTTCTTTCTGTTCACGAATTTGTTGCATCTGACGCTTAACAATATGTTTAATCAACAGCTCTCTGTCTGCCTCCTTCATTTCACTAAAAGCAACGCCAACTATATAAGCAAGATCAGACTTAGGCGCTGAATTCTTATGACCATAAACAACATTACCATAACTGACAACCACTGCCATACTGGAGGTAAGTAACAATTTAATTTCTAAAAATTCACCTTCAGCAATCAATTCTTCACACTCGAACGCAACGCCTGAGGCACTCAGGCTAACATATCGAGCTTTCTCATTAATAAGATCAGTGCCATCCATCAACACAGCACGGGCAACCAAATTAATTTTGCTATCCATTATTTTTAAATAGTCAGCAATATCAGAATTATTACGCTCAATCCGGTTAAATACAATTTGTGATTCTTGATTTAAAATATCTAATGCTGCAGCCAGAGAACAATTATTCAGCAATTCACTAGAGGCTTCGGAATATTTTTTAATGGATTCAGGTTCAACCTTGTTATAGAAAAGGTTGATTTCATCATCAATTCTAAAGAAACGCCTACGCTCATCCACTTGAAATACGTTTTTTTTGCTCATAAATATGCCCACTTATTATTCTTGCGTTTGTTTCTGCATTTTCTCAAACTCAATCGTTGGGTCATCTTGCACCAAAATGACTTCTACGCGCCGATTTTTTGCTCTATTTTCATTGGATGTATTAGGTACTAGTGGCTGTGTATCAGCATACCCCTCAATAATGACTCGCTTTTGATCAAGTTGTTTATTTTTTAACATAAACTCAGCCACACTCACCGAACGACCCGCGGATAATTCCCAATTAGAACGATACCAATCCGTCGCAATAGGAATATCATCGGTATGTCCCGCGATTAATACTTTACCTTTTGCTGCAATTACGGACTCTGTAATTCTATTCATAACCGGCTTAAAGCCAGGTTTCAAAATAGCGGTGCCGGAACTGAAAGAACCTTTCTCATTAATACGGATAATAATTTTCAAGCCCTGCGTCTCAACAGAAACAAGACCTTTATGAATATCATCTTTTAATCTCTCTTCAATTTTTTCTGCTTCAGACTGCGTATTCTCTAAAGCTTGCTCCATAATTTCCTGCTTCATTTTCTCTTTCTCTTCTAGAGAAACATCCAAACTAGTTGGGGCTTGAGAGGTTGACTGCTTAATTTCTTCTAATAACGTTGGCTCAGTCGATGCAGGGGAAAAATGCTGGGCAATAATGCTGGTTCCCATAGGAATTTCAGCCGCTTCAATATCACGCTGCACGCCGAATGCATTTTCCATTGACTCTGCCGTTGCTTTAAATTTAGCGGCATCCATGGTCGCAAAAGACAACAATAAAACGAAAAAACACATCAATAAAGACATTAAATCAGCAAAAGTCGCCAACCAAAGCGGCGCGCCGGTAGGCGGGCATTTAGGGCAATCAGCCATGATTAATCTCCACCCTCAACTTTACGTTTTTTCTCAGAAATATAAGAATTCAATAAAGTCTCAAGTACTTTCGGGTTCATACCCTCTTGTATGCCAGAAATTGTTTCTAAAATAAGCTCTTTATTAGTGCGCTCATATAATAAGACGTAAGCTAATTTATCAACCATAGGTAAAGCAAAGCAGTTAGCAACCATAGCGCCATATAAAGTCGTTAATAGCGCAACTGCCATTGCCGGACCAATACTCGCAGGATCTGACATATTAGCTAGCATTTGCACCAAACCTACTAAGGTACCAATCATACCCATCGCTGGCGCTAAATCGCCCACCCCTTTCCACATGTCTTGCCCAGTCTCATTTCGGCTAACCATTTGGTCAATTTCTTGCTGTAACATTTTTCTAACAAATGCTGGGTCATGACCATCAACACAGAAGCCTATGCCTTTTTTAAGAAAAGGATTAACGATTTCTTCGCCTTCTAAGGCAAGCAAACCATTTTTTCTTGCAACATCCGCTAAGCGAACAGCATCTTCAATCAAAGCAACAGGGTCTTCTTTTTTATTTAAAAAAGCTTTACCTAAAACACCAAAAGAGCGGATAAAATCCGCTAAAGGAATACGCATTAGGCTCACACCTAAGGTTCCACCAATAACAATCAGTAGAGATGGCACATTCACAAACAGCATGACATCACCACCGGTGGCAATAGCTGCAACGATAATACCAATACCTAATAAAAACCCAACTAAGGATGCAATATCCACTAAAAACCCTCTTACTTCATACTAATTAAAAACAAGCTAAAATATGCTCTATAAACCATAGAGCATATCAGTTCTAGTTAACATGTTAATGACAATAACTTATTGCAGCGTAATTTGCTGCCCTAAACTACGCAATGAATGCGCAAATGAGGCGCCCATTTTTCCAGCCAAACGGTCAATTAAGCGTTCTTGAATAGTGAAATCAACACGTTTTTTAGCGCCAATAACATCAGTTGCCACACTATCATCAGTACCAAAACCATCGGCTAGACCAATTTTCACACCCTGTTCACCGGTCCAAACTAAACCCGAAAAAGTATCTTCATCTTCTATTAATCGGTCACCACGGCCATTTTTTACGGCAGTAATAAATTGCTGATGCACTTGCGCTAATAGACCTTCCATATATTTTTTCTCTTCAGCTTGAGCAGGAGAAAAAGGATCCATTAATGCTTTATGCGCGCCAGCGGTAACTAGCCTACGCTCCACACCTAACATTTTCATAGTATCAACAAAGCCAAAACCATCCATAATAACGCCAATTGAGCCAATTAAAGTGGACGGATTAACAAAAATTTTGTCGGCAGCAGAAACAATAAAATAACACCCTGAAGCACAAATATCAGAGGCAACCGCATAAATAGGTAGATCAGGATTATTAGACTTTATTTTACGAATTTCATCATAAACATAAGATGATTGCACTGGACTGCCGCCTGGGCTATTCACATGCAAAATAATACCCTTAGTATCTTCATTCTTTACCGCGTTACGTAAAGACTTAATGATTGAATCAGCATTTGCCTCTTTACCTTCAGCAATAACGCCATTAATACTAATAACAGCGGTATGCCCTTCTCCATTACTTTCGCCAAAGCTTTGTTTGAAAGTTGGGTACATGCCTATACCTAGAACAACAGCTAGATAAACAAACATTAAACTTTTAAAGAATATTCCCCAGCGCCGCGCTCGCCTTTGCTCGGTAACTGCTGAAAAAGCTAGTTTTTCTATTGCTTCTCGCTCCCAACCACTTGTTTTATTTGTTGTTTCTGAACTAGACTCATCCCACTGATTTTCACTCACGCGAACTCTCTCTTGATTAAATTTTTTATAGCAAAAAAACTCGCCCACTTCAACTTTAAAGCGACCAGTCCGTTAAATATTAGCAAACAATTAAAACAAATTTATTTTTCATTATCTAGCAAGCTTTGCAAATCACTAGGTAATGGCGCAATAATCTTGAGTAACTCGCCGCTTATCGGGTGTGCAAATTGCAATTTTTGCGCATGCAAAAACAAGCGTTTATAGCCGCGCCTTTTAAATGCCTTATTAATTTCATTATCTCCATAACGATCATCAGCAATAATCGCATGCCCTAGCCACGCCGCATGAACTCGGATTTGATGAGTACGGCCTGTATAAGGAGATGCCTCAACTAAAGTGGCATTTTGAAAAAGACTAAGGCGTTTAAATAAAGTTTTCGAGGCTTTACCAGCAGCATTGACCTTAACCATCCTCTCTATACTTTGGTTCGTACTTTTTAGCAAAGGCTGATCAACAATGGCCTTTTCTTTCCCCCAGCGACCACCCAACAACGCTAAATAACTTTTTCTAACACCATCACCGCGAAAGTACTCATGCAAGGTACGTAAAGCGCTGCGTTTTTTGGCAATAATCAAACAGCCTGAAGTTTCTTTATCTAAGCGATGCACTAATTCCAAAAAATGGCTTTCAGGGCGTATTTCACGTAAAGCTTCAATCACACCCGTGCTAAGCCCTGAACCACCGTGTACTGCAAAACCTGATGGCTTATTAATTACCAGAATAGCGTTATCTTCAAACAATATATCTTGTTCCAAGCACTTTTTAAGGTACGCAGGAGCGGGTAGCTGTTCTTTTTCTTCGGCAACACGGATTGGTGGAATGCGCACAATATCACCAATAATTAACTTACGCTTAGCATCGCAGCGACCTTTATTTATACGTACTTCGCCTTTACGAATAATGCGATAAATTCGGCTTTTAGGCACACCTTTGAGTAGTTTCATCAATAGGTTATCTAATCGCTGCCCTTCGTGGGCTTCCGTAATTTCAACAAACTGCACTTTGAGTATATTTGGGGTATCTTCTGTTTTCATCGGCATATAATAGTGGAATTCATAGCTTCATACTATAAGATAATTTCATTCACCACTGTAACAGGTTATAATCGGCTAGTTGTAGGCGATAAAATAAAAACACTCCCTATAATTAGCTGATATTGAGCCTTTATTCGAATGGATAAAGTACTAAAAGTAGCAAACTAATAAGTCGCTTTTAGTATTTACTTAATAAACAAAAAGCTATAACAATTTTTGGGTTTTTTCGCTCGACCCATGATGAGCGATATTCGACCTGATAAAGGCTGAACGATACGATAGGCAGTTTACATGGCCTTTCAATCGAAACTGTAAAAACGTTGAAATAAAACATCAGTAGAGCAATATAAGCACAGCTCCTGAATATGTGTTTTCAGCATGACTAGCAGTCGATTGAACGACCTATTGTTAGCTAGATGTTATTTGCAACACAAGATATCTAGTATAGGCACGCATGATTATTACCCCTGAGACACTGATTTTTCAATTTATATCCTGTGTTGTAACAAGTCTTTAAATTACTTGTAAAACAACCTACAAACAACTGAATATAAAAACAAAAATAATTTTAGCTGGGATCATTGTTTCATGCCCCTACCCATAGACCAATATACTAACAATAACAAACTAGGTCATACGTATCTTCCGCACGGACTAACAGGGTCAAAAAAGGATTACTAATGAAAAGAATGCTTATCAATGCGACGCAGCCTGAAGAACTGCGTGTTGCTTTGGTAGATGGTCAAAAACTTTATGATTTTGACATTGAACACCCTTCACAAGAACAAAAA
>Ga0105357_10001903_pt1 | contig 11192 bp, 9 predicted proteins | sample GOMGulsemesocosm_4_FD_83660 | JGI IMG/M metagenome (GOLD analysis project Ga0105357, IMG submission 83660) | Methane-oxidizing microbial communities from mesocosms in the Gulf of Mexico - GOM15B Gulf of Mexico | ecosystem: Environmental > Aquatic > Marine > Cold seeps | place: USA: Gulf of...
CAGTAATTAAACCTAAAAAGAAACCAATTAAAACAATCATACTTCTTTTAGGTTTAATTGGATATTTATTTTCAATAGATTCATCTAGTAGTCTAGATTTTGAGATTGTTGAGGATTTAAGTATGGCAGTTTCAACTTTCTTTTCAAGTAAAAAAGAATATATCTTTTCATCAATATTATAATATCTTGTAAGTCTAGATAATTGACTTTCTTGTTTTGGTAAAGTTGTGATGGATTTATTATATTTTGCAATACTTTGTACTAGTGATCTTTTTCTTTGACTTAATTGTTTTAAGTTATTACTTAATGTTCCTTTTATATTTCTTTTAAGATTGGAAATATTTTTGCCAGCTTTTACTACATCAGGATGAATATCTGTATAGTTTACTAATAAAGAAACTCTTTTTGTAACTTCTTCTTGTAATTTTACAATCAAAGTTCCTAAAGTAGGATCCGCAAAATTTACTGAACCTACCGATATCCCAGATAAGTCTTTATTAGAATTAATATATCTATTTAAATTTGATAAGATATTTATCTCTGTTTGAAGCTCTTCTAGTTTTGCTTCATTACTACTAAGTTTAGTTGTAATCATTGATGCTTGCTCTGATAATCCAATAACTTTATTTTCTTCTTTAAATGTCTCAAGATTATTTTCAGAAACTTTTAATCTCTCATTGATTGAATTTAACTGATTATCAATAAACTCTAAAGTAAGATTTGCTTCTTTTGTTTTTTGAGATACTTCTTCATTTGTATAAGCTTTAACTATTGCAGATAAAATCTCTTTAGCTCTTAAGCTATTAGTATCTTCTAATGTCAGTTTAAGAATAGTAGAACCTCTAGATAGTTGTCCTACTTTGATATTATTTCTAAACATTCCGTATATACCAAGATCTGATATGAAGTTGAAAGTATATTCTTTATTTTCTGCAAGTTCAAAAACTTTTTGAATCTTTAAGGAAAAGTATTCGTTTTCTATTGTTTCTCCATATTGATGATTTTCATCATATGTGATTTTATCTGCTTTAGTATATTTTATTAAGCCTATTAACTTAAGAATACTTTGTACATTTAAATAAGATGGGTTTTTAATACTAAGATTGAAGGTGCTCTTATCTATAGGTTTTATAATAAACTGTTTATTATTTGCTAAATCATCAATAAAAAATTTATTCACAATAAATGGAGAATTTTTATAAAGTTCCGAAGTTCTATAATTTTTAGTTTCAAAATACCTTGTATTTAAATCAAGATATTCTAATGCTTTTTTAGTTAAAAATCTTGATTTGATAAGTTCAATTTCATTACTTACATTTACCTGATTTCCACCAAAAGCTTCTAACATTAAATCACTTGCACCACCACCACCAGATTTACTTACTAATTCTAATGTAGTTGATGATGAGTAAATATTAGGTCTTGTATAAGCAAATACAATACTAAATAGTGTAAACATTATAGTAATAAAAATAATAGACCATTTATATCTTAATACTGATTTAACAATATCTTTTATGTCTATATTGTCATTTATATCTACTGGTTTTATTAAAGCTTCTTTATTCAATAATTCTCCTTACTCTGCAGTATTTATTAGATTAATACTACCACTATTTGAAGTAACACCTAAGATACTACCTAACATACCAAAGAATGGAACAACTTCGTTAAATGTTCTATTATATCCAGTCATTGTTGTTGCTTGTACATACAATATATCATTTGGTTTTAGATATAAACTTGAAAGCTTTATTGCCGACATTTTTGTCAAATCAATTGTTCTAGTTTCAGGATTTCGTAAATCTCCTCTTATAACTTTCAAGTTAGTTCTAGATGCAGATGCACTAAAGTCACCAGTTCTAGCTAGGGCTTCTAATACATTCATAGTACCATTTGTTACAGGAACAATTCCTGGACTAGCAACCTCTCCTAATACAATAACTCTTTGGTTTTTAATCTCAACAATAACATAAGGATTTCTGATATATTTCTTATACTCTGTAATAAGTAAATCAGAAGCTTCATCTTGAGTTAGACCAGATAAATGAACACTACCTAAAAGTGGAAGCCTTGCCGTTCCTTTTTTTGTAACTAATAATCCTATATTTTCTTGAATAGTAGTATCATTGTTTGAATCTCTAGTTGTTAGTATTGATGTCATTTGTTGACTACCCTCACCAGCTTGAACATAAACAGTTATGTCTACTCTATCATTTGGTGCAATAATATTTTCAAAAGACAACTCTTCTTTATATGTTTTTTCATCTACGACTTTTATCTCTTTTTTACCTTCTACATCATTTTGGAAAAGATTGTATTCGTTTTGAGTACAACCAGCAAACACTAGAGTTAGAACTAAACTAAGTAATATATTTTTATGCATTAAAATCCCTTTTTATAATTGCGAGTATTATAACATAATAAGTTATAATTAAGTTTAATTACGAGTTACTTTTTTTAATATACTTAAAATAAAATAAAAGAATATTATTCCCGTAAAACTTGCCAAAAAATCTAATAAACTAGACTCTCTTTGAGTAAATGATTGAATTAGCTCTAAAGCTATTGCAAAAGAAGTTAGTATAAAAAACTTATAATTTAATTCTTTAAAAGTTAAATAGAATAAAAAACTCAATATACAAAATGCAAAGAAATGCTTTAGTTTATCTGCACCCTCAAATAAGTAGGGATTCAATATTGTATTATTAAATGAAATATAAAGAATCAAAACAAAAAAAGCAATAAAGATTAATTTCATATTATATTTTTAATCGCTTTTAAATATTTATCAATTACAATACTTTCATCAAATTCATTAATAACTTTCTTTCGTCCTTCTTTACCCATATTTCTAATATCTTCTTTTTTCAATAATATCATTTCTTCTATTTTCTCAGCCAAACCAACAGAATCTTTAACTTCACATAAAAGACCATTTATTCCATCATCTACAAGATCTTTGCATCCTGGTGTATTTGTAGTAATGATTGCTTTTGATAAACTAGCAGCTTCTAAAAGAACTCTTGATAGTCCTTCTCTATATGATGGTAACACAACACAATCTACTTTTAAAATCTCTGATTTTACATCATCACTATGCCCTAAATATTCTATTAACTCATCTGCTATCCAAGTATTAAGTTCTTCTTCTTTAATTGCGGTAGGATTACCAGGATAAAGTGAACCTAAAAGTTTAAACTTTATATTTGGATACTTTTGTTTTATGATTTTTATTGCTTCAATATATTCGATAATCCCCTTGTCTTTTATAAGTCTTGCTATCATCATAAAAGTTATTTGCTCATTTTCTGTATAGTTTTCACTTGGCTTATAAATATCAGTGTTTATTCCAGAACCAGGAAGTAAATCACACTGTTCTTTCTTCACTAGTTTATTTTTTATAAATAGATCTTTATCATCATTGTTTTGAAAAAAAATACTATTTTTCACTAGGGCCACTTTATAAAGCCACCTAGCTACTTTTGAAGATATATTGTCATTTAAAAAAACAGTACCAAGACCTGAGATATTTGAGATGACTTTTTTGCCCAAAACTCTAGCAGCTATCGATCCATAGATATTTGGTTTGATTGTGTACTGAAGTATCACATCTGGGTTTATCTTTTTATAAAGATTATAATAATCCTTGATTAGTTTAAAATCTTCTAGTGGATTCGTACCTTTGTTATTAATCTTAATATGATGATATTCAAAACCTAAGTCTTCAAGTTTTTCTGAATATTCATCATATGGAGATACACAAACTATTTTATAGCCTTCTTTTTGTAAGGCTTTTAATAGACCAACTCTGAAATTGAAGATATTCCATGAGGTGTTTATTGTTATGCTAATAGTTTTCATTTAAAATATTCCTTGGAATAATATATTTTGATAAGGAAGCCATAAATATGCATATGTTGCAAAATTTAACCATATGAAAAGAACTATACTGTAATAAGTAATTATTCCTATATTTACAGTTTTCATAGAAGTTTTATGTGACATAAGTATACCAAGTCTCGCAAATACTACTAATTGAATTGGTATAAGATATAATGCCATTCTATCAACTGCGGTACTAGCTAAACCAACTATTGCGAAACTAACTATGGATAAAATAGCAATAATAAACCAAAAGCTAAAATCATTAAAAAATTCTTTCCATCTTTTTCTATATACTAGTAATAATATAGCAGGAATAAGATTCATAAAAGTACGAATAAAAGCACCAGAAGATTGCATTTGTGCGTCTACATAGTTTCTCACTAAATCCCCTGCATGAGAAGCTAAAAATGTAGAATAGAGTCCAACACCTATCGCTGATACTGCTATAATTTTTGTAAATTTATTTCCTCCGTTAGCAAATATTCCAAGACCAATTACAAGAACAGCTGATTTATGAAAAGTAGCAGCTAAGAAAACAAAGATAAAAAACCATATCATACGGTTATTTTTTAAGTATGTGATTGCCCACATTATAAATCCTAATGCAACAGCTTGCCTTGTATATCCCATAGCTACTACCATCACAGTATATGGTACCGCTACTGCTATTACCATCCAAGGGTTAAATTCTTGTTTAGCTAATTTCATAAGTCCTATCATAAAGATTATTGCACATATGAAGTTTACACTAAAAACTCCAAATCCTAAATCATACATTGAAAGATTTAAAAGGTAATATCCAGGATCTTCATCAATAAGAATATCGTAATAGTTTTTAAAATGTATATTTTCAAAAGCTTTTAAGTAATGAGCCCAATCACCACCTACTTCAAATCTAAATCCGATAATTATTGAAAAAATAAATCCAAATAAAATCCAAATAAAGGTATTCATTTTAATGTTTATATAAGCAAAATAAGCAGGAATTAAAAAAATTAAAAAATACATTAGCATCTAAAGCCACTCCTCTTTCCACATCTCAAACATAAGTATAAACCATATTAAAGATACATTTACAGTTTTATTTGAGTATAAATCTTTTAAAATACTTTCAATTTCTTCTATATTATAAATACCACTTTTTTCAAGTCTTTTTGATGAGAGATATTTTAAAACTAATGGTTTTAAATCACTTTTAAGCCAAACTTCTAAAGGTATTTGAAATCCGCTTTTAGGACGCTCAATTAGTTCTTTAGGAACATATCTATATAAAACTTCTTTTAAAAGATATTTACCAACACTATTTTTATATTTTAAATCATTTGGTATCGTAGCACTAAACTCTATGATCTTATGATCAAGAAGTGGTTCTCTAGCTTCTATACTTACACTCATACTAGCCCGATCTACTTTTGTAAGAACATCATCTACCATAAATGTTTTATAATCCATAATCATCATCTTGTCTAAACTATTAATTTCTTTTTCTATATTTAATTCAAAGGCAGTATTATTGAAGTCAATATCTGTAGCTTTGAAAACTTTTTTTAATGTATCATTATCTACATATGAACTAGCATTTATAAACATCTCTTCAAAGCTATTACTTTGTATGGCATTTTTAAATTTTTGGTATTTATCTTTTATATTTCTTTGTTTTAATTTCTTAGGTAATATATTATTAATAGTTTGAATAGTCTCAGGAGAAATAAGTTTTGTAAGTGTTTTTAAAACAGATTTTGTAAATGGTTTCCTATCTAAGTTTGATATTTTATTTAATGCAAAGTATTTGCTATATCCTATAAATGCTTCATCTCCACCATCACCAGAAAGTACAACTGATACTTTCTCTTTAGCAAGTTTTGATACAAGTATTGTAGGTAGGGCAGAACTATCTCCAAAGGGTTCATCATAAAGATGTGGTAATTCACTTATAAGTTCTAACATATCGTTTGTATTACAGTAAAGTTCCATATGTTTTGAACCTATATGTTTTGCTATTTCTTTTGCATATATGGCTTCATCGTAATCTTTTTCATTAAAACCTATTGTAAATGTTTTGATTGGATCTTTTGAGTTTTTTTGAATGATAGAAGCAACTAAACTACTATCAACACCACCACTTAAAAATACTCCAACAGGAACATCAGAAATCATTCTCAAGTTGAATGAATCTTTAAGTATATTTTCTAATTCATTTAATGTATTTTTTTCATTTAGAGTAGACTTAGAAGAAGTATAAAAATCTTCTACATCCCAATATTTTATTTCATTATATTGTTTTGATTGAATATCATATTCTAAATAATGTCCAGGTCTTAGTTTAAAACAATTTTCAAAGATAGTATGAGGAGCAGGAATATATCCAAATCTAAAGTAAAAAGGTAGAGCTTTTTTATTTATCTTTTTTTTGAAGTTTGGATACTGATTAAATGATTTTAATTCACTCCCAAAAAGAAATTGATCTGCTGTTTTATAGTAGTAAAGAGGTTTTACTCCAGCTCTGTCTCTAAAGATATATATTTTCTCTTTTGTTTTGTCATATATTGCAAAGGCAAACATACCTCTAAACTTATCAACACACTTTGTACCCCAAGCATCAAATGCTTTTAATATAACTTCAGTATCACTGTGAGAGTTAAATTTATAGTTTAAATCCAATAGTTCATCTTTTATTTTTTCAAAGTTATATACTTCACCGTTGAAAATAATACTTAGATTTTCAAAACTCATAGGTTGATGACCTAATGGACTTAAGTCTTGAATTGATAATCTTCTATGTCCTAAAGCAAGAGTAAAATTACCTTTTTCAAAGATTTTACTTCCAAAATCATCTGGACCTCTATAGTCTATGATATCTCTCATTTTATTAAAAGAAATTTCATCAATACTTTTAGAATGTTCTATTAGCCCTATAATTCCACACATTATAAACTAGCTTCTTGAATAATAAAGTTAGTTGTGTTTTTCCAATTAAATTGTTTATTAAATTCAGAATTATCAATTTGTACCTCTTTATTTAAATAACTTGATACTTCTTTTGCTAATAAATAGTCATCTAAATCAACATCTATTGATAAGCCACTAGGAGGTAAAACTTCAGGACATGCTCCTTTATGTGATGTTATTATTTTTTTATTAAGTTTTGAGGCTTCAACAATAGGCAATCCAAATCCCTCATAGTTAGATAGAAAAAATAATGAATCCATATTTGAATAAAAACAAATAAGTTCGCTATCAGTTATTTTTCCTAATAGTTTTATAAATGGGTAATCTTTAACATACTTATCCACATCTAAGTCAAAATTTTTCTCAGAACCTGCAATATAAAAATTCCCATCGTATAATTTTTCTTTTTTAATTTTGATAAATACATCAATCATTTTTTTTAAATTCTTGTGTTTCCTTCTAACTCCCACGTAGAAAATATATTTATTTTCAGATAATTCCTTCATCTCATTACGTATTTCTATTTCATTATTTAAATTTTCAAAACTATCTTCATAAATCACATTGAGTTTGGATTTATATTTATTTGTAATAGTATTTAAAATATCATTTCTGGTGCTTTTAGAAACACAAATACATTGTGTACTTTTTTTTATTAAATTAAAGAAAATCATATATTTAAAATATAACTTTTTTAATAAAGAGAATCTTTGAACATACTCATCCAATATCAATGGAAATAAATCGTGGACAACAAAAATTGCTCTCTTATTTATAAATAATGGTAAATCAAAATGTGGATAAAAATAAACATCACACTCAGTTTTATTAACATATCTTGATATTATATAATTTTGTTTTAAACTAAACATATTAGCATCTATATATGTAATTATAATTTTTTCATCATTTATTTCTTTTTTGATATTTAAAAATAAAGGATTTGAATTATAGTTATAGTTTTTATTCAATAATATTTCTAGTTTTGAAAAGCTTCCATTTTTTATAAGATCTAATAAAACAGAAAAACTATATCTAGACAATCCAGAGATATAGTCTTCAAAATGTCTTGCATCATATATTATATACATTATATCATCCTTCTCATTTATAAATTTAACAATGTTTTATAACGATTAAAAACTTCATCTTCAGTAAATTGGATTGAAATTTTTTCTAAATCTTCTTTTGAAATAGGTTTTTCTAAAGCTTTTTTGATTCCTTCAGCCATAGCCATCGGATCTTTCATTGGAACTAAATATCCATATTTATCATCTTGTATTATTTCAGCTGGTCCAGTAGGACAATCTGCTGCAACGGGAGTACATCCACACATTATTCCTTGGATTAGTACGTTAGGCATTCCTTCTGCATATGAAGCTAATACAAAAATATCTGAATGATAAAAATAAGCTAAAGGATTTTGTTTATGCCCAATTAATTTAATATTTGAACTCAAATTTTCTTTTTTTATCATATCTTCTAAAACATTACGTTGATAACCTTCTCCTAAAATAATTAATTTTACATCAACAGTTTTAACAACTTCTTTCATTGCCATAATTAAGTCATTAAAACCTTTTCTTTTTGTTAAAGTTCCAGCGGCAACTATCATAGGAGTAGTTTTATTTATAAGCCAAGGTTCATCTATAGACTCTTTCATTTGTTCTTTTGAATGATTATCAAATACAAGGTTATAAAGAGCAATAAATTTATTAGTTTTAAATATATCATTATATTCTTTTGCCATATCTTTAGATACACATCCTAAAACATCTGCATACTTTACTACCACTAGACCATATATTTTTTGAAAAAACCAATTTTTTGAAAGAAACTTACCTGTATAAACTCTTGTTGCTGATATTCTAGAAGTTACAACAATTTTAGCTTTTGAATTAGCTAATATAGCTGATAGAGATGCCACAATATTCATATGGTCTTCTGCCGAAATAATGATATCAGGTTTTGAACTTTTTAAGTATTTAATTATTGGAATAAACATATTTAATGCTCTTGGAACATCTAAATGTATGATATTAACTCCACTTATTTTTGGTAGTTCTACTCCTTCAACAATTGAACCTATAATAAAGTCTACTTTATATCCTTTTTTGACAAATAATTTAGCTAAACGTCCTTGTGCAAGTGAGACACCTGCTTCTGAGTATTTTGCATTAAATAATGTTATTTTCATATTTTATTTTTCCTTTTTAATCTTAACTTATCTATAAACATATATATTTTTGGTAATAAAAAAAATAAAAGATCGGGAAATTTTAAATGTTTTATTAAAGTAAATCTTTTTTTGATTTTCTGAATATCAAGTCTAATATTTTCAATATCAAAATCTAATGATCCTAGTTCTGTATGAAAATAAAAAATTGTTCTTGCCGTTTGTATTTTTAATATTTCAATTGTTAAAGTAGATTTATGCTTTCTTAAATCTTCATAAACTTTATACATATCATTTGCATTTGCATTTGTGTGATTTGAAGTTATACTATTAGGATTAACCCTATAGCCAAGTAAAGGATTTTTCTCAATATATATTACTAGATTCTTCATTAGATAAATACTTGAAATAGTTAAAACATCTTCATAGTAGACACCAATAGGAAATAAATTTTTTTCAAACAATTTCCTTTTAAAAACTCTAATGCAAGCAAACCAACGACCTATTGAAAAAATATTATTTCTGATTTTTTCAATATTATGTAAACCTTCAAATTTATATGTAGGTTTATGGTTATTATAATCAATACTTGATAATTCACTAAAACGTAAAAATCCAAACTCTATAATATCTAAAGTATTATTATCAATGATTGGTATTAGAGTATCAAAATATTTATCTAAAAGTATATCATCACTATCTAAAAAGGTAATATACTCACCTCTAGCAATTGATATACCAGAATTTCTTGCGGCACCTAATCCTTTATTCTTTTGTTCCAAAAGTACAACTTGATCTTTATCTAGCCATTTTTTATATTTTGATTTTATTATATCGATACTTTTATCAGGTGATCCATCATTTACTATTATCACTTCCACATCTACAGGAAGCTTATAAAAAACAGAATTTAAACACTCTTCTATATATAGTTCAACATTGTAAACAGGAATAACTATACTTAACTTATAATCCACTACTTTCTCCATTCATAATATTCCAGAATTGACTCGGAACTGTATTGTAAATTTCTTTGGATATTAACTTTGAACCCTCACTATTAACATGATCTTGATCTGAAAAGTATAAATCATTATTTTTATCAAAATAATTCCTATAATCTAAAATAGTTACATCTTTTTTCTTTGACAAAATGTTAACGAAGTTTTCAACTAATAGATTATTTTCTTTTTTTATTTTGGACAAATATTCTTTTGTTTGTGGATTATATACCAAATATACTTTTATTTCATGATCATTAGCTTTTTTAATCACTCTTTCAAAGTATTTAACTACAGAGGTATCTATTTCTAAGCCTTTATTTAGTTTATAACTTTTAATTCTTTTTTCAGCACTTAAATCTTTTTCAACTTTTGACTTTGATGACCATTGACTCTCAATTTTTTTCTTATTACGTCCAACAAGATACTTTTGAATTAGCTTTCTATGAATTACAGGAGCAACATCTTCTTTCATAGAGACTAGCAATGGTTTAGTATCAACTTTTTTTAACATCTGAGATTCATCTAGTGATTCTTTAACATTATTTAATAAATATAGATATCTTTCTGGCATTTTATTATGAATCTTATAATCATAAGTTAAGATACTAATATGGTCTATTTCTAAAAAAAGTACTTTTAAATTAGGTGCATTTTTAAGTAAATGGGAAAACTTTGAATACATTACTTGAGGATACCATCCATCCATCCCTCCGTAATTATAAAAATAAGAATCACTAAATTGTAAGGCATTACCAGTATGTGAAGTTCCAATAGCTGCTATATTAATATTATTACCATGCTGTTTAATATAATTAAACCTGTTAGCTTCATGATCATCTTTAAGAGCTTCTCTTGAAAATTTTTCAAAATAAACTAAATGGATTAGTATAAAAGTTAATAAAATAAATAAAATACTCTTTACAAATATTTTATTATTAAAAGTTAAAATATAAGAATTCAACATCATGACTCCAATAAATATCTGCTAGAAAGCAGTAGAAAATAATAGATATTATAAATAAGCATAATCTAAGAGATGCTTTAAATTTATATAGTAATTCATTAGTATTTTTAAAACATAAAACAATAATAAATGCAAAAATTAACAATGAAACAATAAAAATTGTATTAAAACTTAACAAGCCATTAGTTTTACTTGAGTTATGAAGAATTAA
>Ga0105357_10001905_pt1 | contig 11188 bp, 6 predicted proteins | sample GOMGulsemesocosm_4_FD_83660 | JGI IMG/M metagenome (GOLD analysis project Ga0105357, IMG submission 83660) | Methane-oxidizing microbial communities from mesocosms in the Gulf of Mexico - GOM15B Gulf of Mexico | ecosystem: Environmental > Aquatic > Marine > Cold seeps | place: USA: Gulf of...
CAAAACGTCACAATTGTATTGTGATGCTTGATAATACTTGGGGAGCAGGCGTTAACTTTAAACCTTTTGAACATGGTGTTGATATTAGCATTCAAGCAGCAACTAAATATATTGTTGGGCACTCAGATGTAATGCTTGGAGCAGCAATAGCAACGAATAAATACTGGCCGCAATTACGTGATAATAGTTATTTAATGGGGCAGTGCACTTCACCAGATGATTTATATTTAGCTTTACGTGGGATGAGAACAATTAATGTACGCCTTAAGCAACACCAAGAAAGTGCATTGAAAATAGCAAAATGGCTTGAGCAGCGTCCAGAAGTTGAAAAGATATTACATCCTGCGTTTGATTCTTGCCCAGGGCATGAATTTTTTAAACGTGATTTTAGTGGCTCTAATGGTTTGTTTTCTTTTGTACTTAATTGTGGAAATGACGCTGCTTTAACTGCGCTTCTAGATGGAATGAAATATTTTAAAATGGGCTATTCATGGGGTGGTTTTGAAAGTTTAATACTCGGCTTTAATAATAAAAATATTAATGACATTCGTAGTGCATCACCATGGATGAGTCCTTATCCATTAATTCGCTTACATATTGGGTTAGAAAACATTGAAGACTTGATTGAAGATTTAGATAAAGGGTTTGAACGCTTTAATCAATATTTATAATGATTAAAATGGGAACTATTATGTAGGAGAATTTAATCGAAGCTCTCGTTTTTTTAAACGGAATCTTCCAGATTTAACGCTTCGGGAATGACTTAATAGAGGTTAGATGAATAACTACGTATTACTCCAATAATACGTCAACACATTCAATATATTCAACATAGCTATTAAATTCCATCGCCATCAGTATGTAAACCACACTCTCTTTGTCCTGAACCAAAGCGTGTTTCACTTTCATTCATACCTAATGTTAATGGTTTTGTGCTATGTACATCACCCACAGAAACGTAACCTTCATCCCATAAGGGGTGATAAGGTAAATTATGTGTTGTTAGATATTGGTGAACATCTTTGTTACTCCAATTAATAATTGGATGAACTTTAAAGCGGCCACGCAAAATACTAACAACGGGTAAACCTTGGCGATGCACGGTTTGTTGTCGGCGTATTCCTGAGAACCAAGTACCACAATTTAATTCAGATAAACCGCGTTCTAATGGCTCTACTTTATTTTTATTATTATATTCTTTTAAGGCAACATCATCTTGCGCCCACTGCTCACCATATTTTGCCAATTGCCAAGCGGCACTTTCTTGAGCACGATAAACGTGTAAATTAAGTTTTAAACGCTCAGTTAGCTGTTCAATAAAACGGTAGGTTTCTGGAAATAAATGTCCTGTGTCTGTAATTAATACCGGAATATTATTATCCACATTAGTCATCATATGTAACATTACTGCCGATTGAATACCAAAACTAGATGATAAAATAAACTGGCTTGGTAAGTTTTCCATTGTCCACTCAATACGAGCAATAGGAGATTTTTTTTCTAAATCTATATTCCATTGCTCTAACCAAGACTTAGGTAAAGAAGCAGGGAAACGATTATTTATAGGTGTTTTTTTATCTGAGCTATTAACCGTTGGTTCAGTAATTTTGGAACTTTCATTAGGTAAAATTAATAAATTAGTCATTATAAAAATCCCTAACACTTACCTTTACTGCTTCAACAATACCTACGCGAATAACAAAATCACCAAAGGCTTCATTAATGTTACGTTCATTTGACCAACGTGCTGTTAGCATGTCAATTTCAAGTAAAATATCTGCTTCATTGACATTTTCTTTATAAAGTTTAGGTACACGTGAACCGGCTAAATCACTACCTAAATACATATTATATTTACCAGGCCCTTTACCAACCAAACCAATTTCAGCCAACAACGCACGACCACAACCATTAGGGCAGCCTGTTACACGTAAAATAATGCTTTCATCAGCTAGGTTGTTTTTCGCTAATATGGTGTCTACATCATCAATCAATTTAGGCAAATAACGTTCAGCTTCAGCCATCGCTAATGGACAAGTTGGAAAGGCTACACAGGCCATTGAACTTTTACGTTGATTTGAAATTTGATCATTTATTAAACCATATTCACGAGCAAGTTGTTCAATACTCGCTTTATCTACTTCAGCAACACCTGCAATAATTATATTTTGATTCGCCGTAAGACGGAAATCACCATGATGAACAGCCGCTATTTTTGCCATACCTGTTTTTAAACGTTTATTTTCATAATCTAATAAACGACCATTTTCAATAAACAGGGTTAAGTGATGTTTACCATCAATACCTTCAACCCAACCAAAACGGTCACCACGATATTTAAATTTGTATGGGTGAGAATCACTAAATTTAACATTAGCCCTGCGTTCAACTTCAGTTTTAAATGTGTCTATACCAACACGATCTAACGTATATTTAGTTTTTGCATTTTTACGATTGACTCTGTTTCCCCAATCACGCTGAGTTGTCACTACTGCTTCAGCTACAGCTAATGTATGCTCAAGTGAAATAAAACCGAAATCATCAGCACAGCGAGGATATGTAGCTTTATCACCATGAGTCATGGCTAAACCACCACCAACAAGTACATTAAAACCAATTAACTTACCTTGTTCACTAATCGCAACAAAACTTAAGTCATTTGCATGAACATCTATATCATTATTAGGAGGAATAACAACGGTTGTTTTAAATTTTCGAGGTAAATATGAACGACCTAAAATAGGTTCGTCATGCTCGGTTGTTTCAACCTTTTTTTCATCAAGCCAAATTTCAGCATAAGCACGAGTTTTAGGTAATAAATGCTCACTTATTTTTTTTGCCCACTGATAAGCTTCTTGATGTACTTCTGATTCAACAGGGTTAGATGTACATAATACATTTCTATTTACGTCACCTGCGGTAGCAATAGCGTCAATACCAATGCTATTTAAGGTTTGATGCATCAGCTTTATGTTAGGTTTTAATACACCATGAAATTGAAATGTTTGCCTCGTTGTTAAACGTATACTGCCGTAAGACGTATAGTCGTGTGCAAACTTATCAATAGCTAGCCATTGTGTTGGTGTGATAATACCTCCAGGTAAACGCGCTCTAAGCATAACGTTATGCAATGGCTCTAACTTCTGTTTTTGACGTTCGCTACGAATATCTCGATCATCTTGCTGATACATACCGTGTAAACGAATTAAATGAAAATTATCTGCAGTAAAACCGCCAGTAATCTTATTTGTTAAGTCTTGTGTAATAGTACCTCTTAAGAAGTTACTGTCTGCTTTTAGGCGTTCGTTATCAGATAACTTACCTTTTACAATTAATTCTGTTGTCATTAGTAAACATCCTTTTGATAACGTTTGTTATTTCGTAAGTTTTTTAAATATTGCTCAGCTTGTTCGCTGTTTAATTGACCTTGCTCACTAATGATATCAATTAGTGTTTGATGAACATCTTTTGCCATTTTATTTGCATCACCACAAACATACAGATGAGCACCACGCTCAAGCCATGTGTAAATATCACTGGCTTGCTCTTTTAATCGGTGTTGTACATACATTTTTTCTTTTTGATCACGAGAGAACGCTACATCCATACGTGTTAATAAGCCTGATTTTAAATAATTCTGCCATTCAACTTGGTACAAAAAGTCTTGAGTGAATGTTTGATCGCCAAAAAACATCCAGTTATCACCTTGTGCTTCATCAGCGTCACGTTGTTGCATAAACGCTCTAAAGGGGGCGACACCGGTACCAGGGCCAATCATAATAACAGGAGTATTGTTATCACTTGGTAAACGAAAATTATCATTGTGTTCAACAAAAACACGAACAGATTGCCCTTCTTTAATGCGATTTGATAAAAAATGAGATGCACCTCCAAACCGTTGTTGCCCTTTATTTTCATAATGAACTAAACCGACAGTTAAATGTACTTCTTCTTCCACCTCTGCTTGTGCAGAAGCGATGGAATAAAGTCTAGGTGTAATTTTTCTTAATGCATCAATGAAATCTTGTGGTTTAATATCAGCTTTATTTGAACACACAATATCAATAATTTGGTGATTAGCGGCATATTCACGGGCGCAGCTTTTGTCTTTAGAGAGTGCAAGTAATTTTTTATCACCACTTTTCATTGCCCAAAATGTAACAAAGGCAGGTGCTGTTTGGGTTATTTCTAATTGAGTCGTTAAAGCACTTTTAATGGAGAGTGTTTGTTGTTCACCATTAATTTTTAAATTAACGTGTTCATCGCCACTAAAATTAAGTGTCGCTAATAACTCAGCAACTAACGTACTATCATTGTCGAAATAAACCCCTAGTGCATCACCAACCTGATAAGTTAATCCAGATTCACCTAAATCAATTTCAATATGACGCACGTCTTTAGCTGAATCTCGTCCTGTTATTTTTTGGCTTAAAATAAATTCGGCACTTAAAGGGCTTTGTTTACTGTATTGATTTAATGATGCAATAGGCAAATTAATAACAGAAGATACACCAGAACTTTCTTGTATTAATTCATCCTTTAAATTTTTAATTATATTCAATGTCCAGCTTTCGCTATCATTATCGTAGTCAATATCACAATCTATACGTGGTATAATTTGTTTAGCACCAAGTGCTTGTAGTTTCTCGTCAAAGTCTTTACCTGTTTGACAGAAAAACTCATAACTACTATCCCCAAGTGCAAGTACACTGTAATTAAGGTTTGGTAGCTTTGGCGCCTTTTTTCCAAGTAAAAATTCATGAAATTCAATTGCATCATCTGGTGGTTCGCCTTCACCGTTAGTACTGGCAACAATAATAATATGGCTTTCATTTTTAAGTGCTTTGGCTTTGTAATTGCTGATATTGATTAATTTGGTATGAATACCTGCTGAACTAGCATGTTGTTCAATTTGTTTCGCAACACCTTTAGCATTACCTGTTTGAGATGCATATAAAATAGTTAACACGTTAGTCTTAACCGCATTTTTTTCTGTAGATAAGGTTACGCTTTGAGCGGATTCACTTTTTGCTGATAAATAGCCACTTGCCCAAGCTAGTTGTAACGAAGTGTAATCAGATGTTGCTTGCTGCAATATTATTAGTTGGTTAGCATCAAGTGAGCTTGAGGCTATATGTAAATTTTGTTGTAAAGATGGCTGTGTTTTCGGCATGAGAATACTCATTCATAACAATTTATGAATAAATAATAGACAAGAACGTATAAAACAAAAAGGAATAAAAAGTAGTTTCTTATTCCTAAATAGAATAAGAAACTGCTGTTGATTTAATGAAGAGAAAGATGCGCATTGATCATGAATGTCTCAGGCGTCCTGAAACTCGCATCTTGAAGTGGTTTGGATATTTGTAGAGCTAAGTCATACTTACTGACCAAATAAAGTAAAAATTTTCTTTGCTATATCTGTATTGTCTTGGTGTCCTTTAAACAACTCACTTCCTTTACCAAAAGCATACACAGGAACATCTATTGCAGTATGTCCGCCCGATGTCCAACCACTATTAGAACGTAGGTCAATAATATTTTTAACCGTTATTAACAATGCCTTTTCAGCACTAGAGCTACGCTTGTCTTGGTATAAACCTTTTGATTTTTGTTTTTCAGGGTTATTTTTACTTTCTAATAATAAATTTACTTCATCTTTTGTTAAAGTAAAACTAAATAAGTTACTCGCACTTTCATTTGTAATGCTTTCTTTTGCTAATTTTTTAGCAATATAATTTACTGAATGCTTCATGGTTCGTAATATTTCAGGGTGCCATTCATATATGCCATTAGCGGCAACAGTAAAGCCTCCTGTACTGTGATCTGCAGTTACAATAACGAGTGTATCAGGGTGATGTTCAACAAAGTGCTCTAAATACTCTAAGGTTTTTGCTAAATCATCAGTTTCAGCCATTGCACCAGCAATGTCATTACCATGCCCAGCCCAATCAATTTGGCTTGCTTCAATTAACATAAAAAAGCCATTATCTTTATTTTTATAATCTGAAAGATGATGAACAGCGGCTTTAGTCATTGCAGATAAACGATATTTATTTGTATCATCTAATGCCCAAGGCAAGCCAGAATTACCAAACAAACCTAAAACAGGCTTATTCTTAGGTAAATCAGTTAACCCACTGTAATCATCAATATAATGAAAACCAGCCTTTTTAAATTCACTTACTAGATCTCTATCTTCACGAATAAAGTATTTCCAACCGCCACCTAAATAAAGATCAGCTTTGATGCCATCATCAATATAGCTATCTGCAATATCATTATAGTTTTGACGACTTTCATTATGGGCTAAATAAGCCGCAGGTGTGGCATGATTGATTTGTGATGTTACTACTACACCGGTATTTTTACCTTGTAATTTTGCCCACTCTAAAACGGTTTGTAGTGGTTTTTTATTAATATCAACCCCAATTGCACCATTGTAAGTTTTAAAACCTGTTGAAAGCGCTGTAGCAGCGGCAGCTGAATCAGTTACTGTACCTATCACTTTTCCATTGTCTGCTGCTGGGTATGTACTACTTAAGCCTGTTAAGTATTTATCAAATATTGTTTGTTCTACTGCTTCCGTTGTAGGGTCATCATTATAATAACGATAAGCAGTAGTATAAGCAGGGCCCATGCCATCACCAATAATCATAATGATGTTTTTAGGTGCTGCTTTGCTTTCTACTATTGTATTATTTTCTTGAGCAATAGTTGCACTGCTTAAGCTTATTAATAATGCAGGTAAAAGATATTTCATTGTTATTTCCAGTTAATTATAAAATGTAATAGTTATTTTTCTGTTGTAGTTAAATCAAGTTCGAGATCTACCCAAACTAGTCGATGATCTGATGATGCTTGCCTGTTTTTAATTAATCGAAAAGCTTCATCTTCAACTAATGGCCAAAAGACTGCAGAATCTAATACCTTCCATGCTGTTTTAGATGGTAATACATAGTCTGCTCTCATACGCCAATAGGCAGTATGATTTTTAGCATAAACGTTATTATTTGTATGTGCTTTTCCGCCGTCACTACTTGGCAAAGGGTCTTGAATGTTTTTATGTGTAAGCAATGCACTAATACTTTTATTTATCGCATCACCCTCAACACTTGAAGCGTTTTGATCACCCATAATAATAAAGGGTTGTTGCGAACTTAAACCACCAAATATTTGATTGTCATCGTATATATAATCATTGTTTTGTGGTGAAATATAATCTAACCAAAACTTTATTTCATCATGATTTCTTTTACCATTTCTATCTTCCGTGCCATCAAACACTGGTGGTGTAGGGTGGCTGGCAAGAATATGAATGTTTTTTTCATTAATAGTAACAGGTATATCCCAGTGAGATTTTGATGATAGGCGCATATCATTCCAAGCCTTATCGCTATACCAAGCCTGTTTGGTTTTAGGGTCAAAGGGCTGTAAAGCGTCGGGCATATCTTTCCATTTAAAAAGTTGGAAAGTGCGAATTTTATCAAATTCAATAGGGTACTTTGAAAGTAAAATCATACCAAAATGGCCAGGAAAATAACCAAAACCATAGGTATCAGCAGGTGACTCATGCTTAATGCCATTATTATTCATATCAAAAGGAGCTTTAACGCCAGTATTAACAGAACCCTGATAAAAATAAGGGTAATTAACAGGGCTTTGTCCTTGTTGGCTAATTGCTAGATATTGGTTTAAAAATGTCTTAACATCCTGATTTGAACCATCTGCATTATTTGTACTATTGTTATCGATAAAATCAAATTCATTTAATAAAATAATATCAGGATTTACACGTTGAATGATCTCAGCGATATTTCTAATTTGTTGGCTACCTTGTTGTAAAGCTTGCCTAAGTTCTACGCCTGTAATCGTAGGTTTTTGTCCTTTTTTAGTGTCGGTATAATTTAATGCTTCCATGCTTACATTAAACGTTGCAACACGAATATTTGTAACTGACTGTTCAGTAGGTAACGTTTTTAATGAACTCTCTTCTAACATATTACAGCCCTGTATTAATAAAACAGATAAAAGAAAAGGTAAAAGTAGAGCATAATTCAATCGGTTGTTATTTTTCAAAAGTACACCCTTATTTTATACCGCAACCGCGTAAAATAAATTCAGTTAAAAATTTCGTAATATGTTTTTTATCTTTTTCTAGATATTTAGTGCGGTTCATTACCGTTAGTATTTGATTGTCAAGATCTGCATATTGTTGAGTTGTAGACCAAATTAAAAATATAAGGTTCACTGGATCAATGTTATGCATTTCGCCTTTATCAATCCAGTATTGGAATAGTTTAGATTTTTCATTCACCCATTCTCTCAAGTAAGTTATGGTAAAATCTTGCAAGTGTTGTCGCCCTTGAATAATTTCCATAGCATAAATTTTAGAGGCTTTAGGATGATTAAATGACATTGCTACTTTTACTTCAATAAACTTCGTTATAGCTAGTTTTGGTCCATCCTCAAGAGTAATGTCCCCAATTCCCTGATCCCACATATCTAATGTTTGCTCTAAAACAGCATGATAGATATTCTCCTTGTTTGAAAAATAATATAATACATTCGCTTTGGGTAGCCCTGCTTTATCAGCGATAGATTGAACAGTAGCGCCTTTATAACCTTGTAATATAAACTCATCTTGAGCAGCATCTAAAATTTTTTCTTTTCGCAATGCTCTTATGCGACCACGCTTATTACTTTTTACTTCTGCTTTTATTTTATTTTTATCAGCCTTGATATTCATTTTATGTATCTTTCTATAAAAGAATTTACATGTATTCAATTTGAAAAGTTTTGAGACAAAATCGAATTACATAAGTTATAGCGAAACGGTATCAAATTTACTTCTTTAATTCACTATCTAGTTTTAGAAAAAATGATTATTTTAACATTTTATTGATGCTAACTTGTTTGTGATATAAAATTAACCAGTTGGTCTGTTTTTTAATTTATTAAGTCCTGTATTTAAGAATAAAAGTAAACATCTGTTTTATTGAGTTTACTGTTGTTTCTTATGAACTTAGTTAGTTGAAAAACAAGTGTTTTTGCTTTTTGTTTTAATCAATAAGTAAAAATGTTTTTGTATACATAAGTATAAAGGTAAGCAATTAAATAATAATAAAAGTTTAATTTTGTAATAAAATTGTAAATAAACTCTGGTTTAATTAGTGATGTTGTAATTTTAAATATTTTAAAATTATTTTTAACAAAATCAGTAAATAAAATAAAACAAACACCAAGGAATATAAAAGATGAAAACTCATCGTTTATCACAAATATCTGGCGCATTAATTCTTGCGCTTGGATTAACTACTTCTGCTATGGCAGCTGAAACATCGTCAGGTATTTCAGGCAAAATATTAACACCTGCTGGTCAACCTGCAGCGAATACAACCATTATCATTACCCATATACCAACGGGTACTGTTAAGTCTGTAACAACAAATGATTCAGGAAGTTACAATCTTCGTGGTTTACGTGTTGGCGGACCATATAAAATTGTAATTGATTCAGACACCTTTAAAGATCAAGAACACGGTGGTGTTTTTCTTGAAGTTGGTAAACAGTTCCGTTTATCTGCTGATTTAGAGCCAAGCAATGTTGAAGTTATTCAAATTACAGGTAGCCGAGTAATTGGATTTACAAATACGGGTTCGTCAGGTTCTTGGGGTGCAGATGATATTATAAATGCTGCAGGTGGTAACAGAGATTTAAAAGATATCTTACGTTCTAACCCTTTAGTAACGGTAAGTACAGATAGTGATTCGTCAATGTCTATTGCGGGTTCTAACCCTAAATATAATAGCTTTGCTGTTGATGGCGTACGTCAAAATGATGACTTCGGCTTAAACGGTAATGGTTACCCTACACAGCGTTCACCTATTTCTATTGATGCGATTGAGCAAGTTAGTGTAGATGCAACACCTATGTCTGCTAAAAATGGTGGTTTTTCTGGTGGTTTAGTTAATGCGGTAACTAAATCAGGTAAGAATGAATTCTTTGGTACTTTTGCTTATGAAAAAACTGATGATGCTTGGGCAGGGACTCCTGTAAACCTTGATGGTGAAGATGTAGATTTAGATTTCTCTTCTACAACTTATTCAGCTACATTGGGTGGTCCAATTATTGAAGATAAATTATTCTTCTTTGCTTCATATGAAAACTATGACAAACCTACATCAATTGAATTTGGTCCTGATGGCGCTTCTGCCCCAAACAGTACTAATATTACATTAGATGATTATAATAGCGTTCGTGATATCGCTCAATCAGTTTATGGTGTTGATATTGGTACTTGGGACCAACAACCAGAGCAAACAGATGAGAAAATTCTAATTAAAATTGATTGGAATATTAATGACGATCACCGTGCTGCATTTACGTATCAAAATGCTGAAGGTAATGTTACTCGTAACTTAACTTCTAGTAATAGAGAGTTAAAGTTATCAACACATTGGTATAACAAAAATGAGAAATTAACATCGTTTGCTTCTCATTTATATTCAAACTGGACTGATGAATTTACTACAGAAATCAAATTAGCCTTTAAAGAAGTAGATACTCAGCAAATTCCAGGTACTCGCGGTATTGGTGATGTTAGTGTTCGTACCGATAGTGGTGATATTGCTTTTGGTGCGGATAAGTATCGTCATGGTAATGCATTAACCAATGAAACAGTTTCTTTCCGTTTCTTAGGTGAGTATTTATATAACGATCATGAAATTAGTTTTGGTATGGAATATGACACTGTTGCTGTTGTTAACTTGTTTGCACCAGATTCATTAGGTGTTTGGAACTTTGACAGCATTGAAGATTTCGAAAATCAAGAAGCAGCACGTCTTTCATATAAGAATGCTTATACTAACGTAACAGCTGATGCAGAAGCGAGTTTCGAGAATTCTACTACGACCTTTTTTATTGAAGATTTATTCTTTATCACTGATGATATTCAAGTAACGGCTGGTTTACGTTATGAAATGATTGGTTCTGATGATACTCCTACGCATAATCCAAACTTCCAAGATCGTTATGGTTTTTCAAATGCTGTTAGCTTAGACGGTGAAAGTATTTTCTTACCACGTTTAAGTATTGTTTGGGATGCAGCGGACGATTTAGTTGTTCGTGGTGGTATTGGTCGCTTTAGTGGTGGTCAACCTAATGTTTGGTTGTCAAATGCATTCAG
>Ga0105357_10001911_pt1 | contig 11177 bp, 10 predicted proteins | sample GOMGulsemesocosm_4_FD_83660 | JGI IMG/M metagenome (GOLD analysis project Ga0105357, IMG submission 83660) | Methane-oxidizing microbial communities from mesocosms in the Gulf of Mexico - GOM15B Gulf of Mexico | ecosystem: Environmental > Aquatic > Marine > Cold seeps | place: USA: Gulf of...
AAACTGTAAAAAAGCTGAAAACATCGTGGGGGTAATAGGCAACATCAATGTATTTCCAAATGTTGTTAATGCTATTCCAGGGTGCGCAGAGTTTTCAATAGAGTTAAGGGCGGGTGTTGATGAAAGCCGTACTGCGGTAGCTAAGGACGTAGAGGAGGCCATCCGTGAAATTGCCCACAGGCGCGATCTTGGCTGTAAAATTGTTAAGAATTATTCACAGAAAGCAGTTCCATGTGACAGTGATTTGAGCCAATTGTTAAACCAAGCCGTAAAAACCGTCGACGACTCGCCAATGCATTTGATGTCTGGTGCAACCCATGATGCTTCTGCTATGTCTGATCTCTGTCCCGTGGCTATGCTCTTTACTCGCTGTACCAATGGCTTAAGTCATCATCCCGATGAGGCAATTACTGCCGATGACTGCTATCAGTCAATACAAGCCATGCATGCATTTATCAGCAACTTTAAAGGCATCAATATTTCGTAGTACAATGGCAGTAACTGTAGTGAGAGCAATCCCTCAAATGATCACTAATGGGGGATATTTCGTTAGAGAAATACCTGGCTTTTGCAAACGTTGTAGTTTCAATCTCGCAAGTATAATTGACCAGTAGATAACTAGGTCCGTTACCAATAGCCGAAACTTGATGAATACGATTTGATTCTGGCGATGGCTGGTGAGAGTGGTCAAACCAAACGAAAACATAAGACTGTTGGTGTGGCTGAAAGCTAATAATGGCGGGACTTCTCGTTTGTTTGCGTTTAAATGCATCAAAGGGGCTACAAAAGATACCTAATCGTGCGGGTTACAAGCTATTTTGTCTCTGTTTGAATCACCCCAATACACAAGATTTCCAATATTTGTATTAATCACAAACTCCATTGAGTATTTAGAGTCGTAATTTAATGAGAATTGCCACTCAGTCACAAGCTTTATTAATGCGCGATGTAGTTCCACACCTATATTCTGGTATGGCTTGCACAAACTTAATGAAAGTATGACATTGTTGATAACGACAATTGAAGTTGGTTAACTACTCAAGTAAATAGCAAACAGGCGAACCAGAAATGGTTTGCCTTTTTTGTTTAAATCGCTGGATACTTAACATCCAGTTGATAGCGGTTATTTCCACAAACTAGTTATTGGCCTAGATATTCAAGAGCCGACTTAGTACCGATTGCACCTATACTGGTTATAAATATTAGTAAATTTAATTGTGCATTGGAGCGAGACTGAGCCAATTTGGATAAGTTAAAAAGAATATAGTCTATAGCAACAAACACGCCTAAATCATTTATGATAGGGTAAGCTACTAAATGGGGTGCTATGTATTGGTCACTATTAGTTGGTAATACATAATCGGCTGGTCAAAGACCTTTAACACTCGGGCTCCAAACTCACTCAACTTGTACCTGTAAGAAATACCTGACCTGTAAATGAATCATTAAATTATCATAAACGTTGAGCTTATGAAACGTTACTTTAGGCCGGCTGTTATATGCCGGCAGCTCAGCGTTTCTGCTAGCGGTTGATCATGGTTTGAACACAGATTTTATTGTTTTCGATGAATATGAATTTTGAGATATCCAAGCACAGAGCAATGACTATCTGAGGCCGCTTTAATCGATAATCATCGACCAATGAGTTTGTGTGTCAGTACCCCATGTAGTAATGGAGATCCCAACATGCTTGTAATACAATAAAACTAAGTTTCTAAAGGACTATCTATTTATATAGGATCATTAATTCATGGCTCCAAAATTTGGACAGCTAGATCGAACACCACGCCTCCCCACTAGAGTGGCAAGCTTAATATCTAAAGAAATAACAGAGAACCGTCTCAAACCAGGAGATCGTTTACCTACAGAACAAACTCTGGCAGCCACTTTTGGTGTTGGCCGTAACGTTATTCGAGAAGCTATTGCCAGCTTGAAGTCCGATGGGATAGTTGAGTCCAAACAAGGTGTGGGGGCATTTGTTAGTTTGCCTGAAAATCAAAGCGCTATACGTATTGATTTTCAGGAACTCAAAGATAATCAGTCTTTGCTGCACCTATTTGAATTACGTCGAGTTCTCGAAGTTAACGCTGCTGAGATGGCTGCGCTCAACCGCAGTGAGCAACACCTGATACAAATGAGCACAACGTTTCAGAAAATGAGTTTAGCAAATGATGAGAGTATCGATGCTGATTTGGAGTTTCATCGCATTATAGCTCAGGCAAGTGGCAACCCTTATTTCTTGACATTTGTCAGTTACATTGGTGCACAAGTAGCTGCTTCCATTCGCACTGCTCATACTTTTAGAGAAGACAATTCCGCAAAAATATTTGAAATAGTAATGAAAGAGCATAATGCTATATTCGAGGCGATTAAGGACAAGAATCCAAAAAAAGCCCGTGAAAGCATGCAACGGCATTTGCTAAATGCCGAAAGCTATTTAGGGCTCAAAAATCAGGATCAGCCTGGAACTCTGGGATCAGGAATTGAACTGAGTTGAAACAAGCTAGCGCTAATACATATAAAAAGTGATTTCTTTGGTAGTACTATTTTCATGCCCCTTATTTATATGTCCCTGATACAGTTGCTGCATAGAGCTCAGATGGCTAAGTTAATTCTTTCACTAGTGCAGGAACCGCATCGAAGAGGTCACCAACAAGACCATAATCTGCAATTTGAAAAATAGGGGCTTCTTCATCGTTATTAATGGCTACAATGACTTTAGACTCTTTCATGCCTGCTAGATGTTGAATGGCACCAGAGATGCCTACAGCAATATATAGTTCAGGTGCGACGATTTTCCCCGTTTGACCGATTTGCATGTCGTTAGCGACAAACCCGGCATCGACAGCTGCGCGTGAAGCGCCAATCGCCGCACCCAGTTTATCAGCGACCTCTTCTAGCATTGTGAAATTTTCGCCTTTAGCCATACCGCGACCCCCAGAGATTACCACTTTGGCAGCAGCGAGTTCTGGACGCTCAGAAACCCTGAGTACTTCATCAATGAATATAGTTTTACTAAAATTGTCCGTTGATGGTAAGCATTCAATAGGCGCAGGTAACAAACTTTTGCCCGCTGCTTGAAAGGACGTCGCTCTAACAGTGAGAACTTTTATTGCATCTGAAGATTGAACAGTTGCCAATGCATTCCCTGCATAAATAGGGCGAACAAATGTGTCTGTGCTTTCTATTTTGATCACGTCTGAAATTTGTGCAACATCTAACAACGCGGCGACACGTGGCATAAAATTTCTGCCGCTTGCTGTTGCTGGGGCTAATATGTGACTGTACTCGCTCGCCAAAGAAACGACCAATGTAGCAATAGTTTCTGCGATTTGGTGTTTGTAAATTACATCATCAACATGTAACACCTTTTTTACACCTTTAATTAATGCGCCTGCACTAGCGGCTGCATTGCAATCACTACCTACGATTAACAAGGTAATGGCACCTAACTCTCTAGCGGCTGTAATGGTGGACAATGTTACTTCTTTGATTGCGATTTTATCGTGTTCTGCGATCACTAAAATATTCATCTTATATCACCTTTGCTTCGTTTTTGAGTTTATCGACAAGATCCGTCACTGTTGATACTTTAATGCCCATAGTCCGACTTGCTGGGGCGCAGATCTGTAGAATTTTAAGACTGGGAGTTACATCGACATCAAGCTCAGCAGGGGTGATAACCGCCAATGGCTTTCTCTTGGCTTTCATTATGTTTGGAAGCGATGCATAACGCGGATCGTTTAAGCGCAGATCGGCGGTGATAATTGCAGGTAACGATATTTTTAGACTCTGTAAACCGCTATCCACCTCGCGGGTAACATTTAAATAGTCTTCAGATAATTCGATTTTTGAGGCAAATGTTGCTTGGCCCCAGCCTAGCAATGCAGCCAGCATTTGGCCTGTTTGTCCGTTATCCATATCAACAGACTGTTTTCCCAAGATAATTAAATCAGCACTCTCTTTGTCGACAATACATTGAAGAAGCTTGGCGATAGCCAGAGGTTGCAGTTCTTGATCCGTTGCCACTAGAATACCGCGATCTGCCCCCATCGCCAGGGCAGTGCGAATTGTTTCTTGGCATTGTTTATTGCCGATAGAGACAATGATAACTTCAGTAACGAAACCTGATTCTTTAAGGCGAATCGCCTCTTCCACTGCTATTTCGTCGAATGGATTCATCGACATTTTTACATTGACAGTTTCTATGCCGGAATTATCCGCTTTGACGCGAACCTTTACGTTATGATCTATAACGCGTTTTACTGCAACGATAACTTTCATTGTTAATATGTTTCCTTTGTTTATTCTGTAAAAATTTTTACTTAACAGCACATGTTAAGCTGTGTTTAGGCGCAATCGATTTTGAGTGAGTAAAAGTTTTTATTGAATGCGTATGTTTGTGGCCTTTATGTGGGTAGTCGCTGATGCAGGTGAGGAGATAAAAACGGGTAATAAAACCGCAATTTAGGAGTGTAAATAACGGTTTAATGCCTGTTTCAACGTTAATTCGATGAGTGCAGTAATAGATTAAACTGAACTCTTAGGTACACATATCGCTTATCTTTACCCATAGGCTACAGATGGAAGCCAGGTAACGAGAGGTGGATATAGAGCAACAATCGCCAAACCTATTAGTTGTAAAATAATGAAAGGAACAACTCCCTTATAAATATCTACTAATCTGATTCCCGGTGGGCAAACACCTTTGAGATAGAAGAGGGCAAAACCAACAGGGGGTGTTAAGAAACTGGTTTGTAAGGTCATTGCTACCAGCATTACAAACCATACTAAAGCCGGTTCTTCCATGACCCCAAAGCCATTTACCTCTAGTCCCATGTTGATAACAACCGGCGCCAGAAGAGGTAATATGATCAGCGTTATTTCAATCCAATCTAGCAGAAAACCTAGTAGAAAAACGATCAATAGAATAACCGCGAGAACACCATAAGATCCAAACGGTAGCCCGGAGAGAGTTGTTTCAATCAACTCATCCCCGCCAAGTTCGCGCAGAACTAATGCGAAACAGGTTGCGCCAATAATAATTCCAAAAATATAAGCAGTAGTATTAAAACTAGACCTGAGAGTTTTAACTAACACTTTGTAATTTAATTTTTTGTAATAAAGAGCCAATAGCGTAGCGCCAAATGCACCAATGCCAGAGGCTTCTGTAGGTGTTGCTACACCCGCAAAAATCGATCCTAGCACGGAAAAGATCAATACCACTGTAGGTAAAATAGCCTTGAGCACATCAATAATCACCGCCAAGTCGATAGGTCTACGATCTTTTACTAATGGAGCGCCTTCTGGCTTCATTAGGCCATAAGCGAGAATATAAGTGATATACAGAATACCCAGCAGTAACCCTGGGAAAACAGCACCCATGAATAAGTCACCGACAGACAGCGCCAACTGGTCAGCCATAATCACCAGCATGATTGACGGGGGAATCAAAATGCCCAAACATCCGGCTGAAGCGATCGTGCCCAACGCCAAAGGTTTATCATATCCCTGATCCAGCATTGGTTTTAAACTAAGTAAACCAAGCAACACCACAGAGGCACCGATGATGCCCGTAGATGCGGCTAAAATTATGCCAATCGCCGTCACTGTTACAGCGAGGCCACCATGTGCTCGGCCAAATAATTCTTGCATAGATTTCATTAAGCGGTTGGCAATACCCGATTCATCCAGCATCAGACCCATAAATATAAACATTGGCAGAGCAATCAGTACCCAGTTATCCATAATTTTGTAGATGCGATTAACCACTAATCCCAAGGTTAAAAAATCAAGCCCAGTCAATGTGTCTAAATAGATGTCCGCAAGCCAACCTATGCCTGCGAACAAGATCCCGACACCGGCAAGGACAAAAGCGACAGGAATCCCTGAAAACAGGAAAAGTATAAATGTGAGGAACATAGCGAGGACAAGTATTTCGTTTACATCCATAGTAATATTACAACTCTTTTTTGGGATTAATAATGAAACTGCTGTAGCGGATCAGGCGAGAAATACTGGCCAGGCCAAATAGAGCAAAACTGATAGGAATGATCGACTTAATGGCCCAGCGAAAAGAGAGGCCGTTTGGCGCATCAGATTGTTCACTGGTTCGCCAAGAATCGTAGACAAAATCTAAACTGTGATAAAAAACTACCCACACAAACGGTAGAATAAACACGAGGATGCCAAATACTTCGATAATATTTTTGGTTTTTTCAGAAAGTAGAGAATGCAAAATATCAACACGGATATGGCTATCATTAACCTGAGCATAGGAAATGCCCACCATCACTCCAATTGCATAAAAGTGCCATTGCAGTTCTTCGAAGAAGATCAATCCATTGTTAAAACCATAGCGTAAGACAACTTGGATAATTATCATTAAAATCAATAAAGCATTGGTCCAACAAACGATATTACCGATGCTCAGGATAAAATTATCAATTTTGTCCAGTATAGGGAACTGTTTTTGGGCAGGGTCTTGGCCTGATTTTTGAGGGTAATTAAGTACCTCTGGTTTATGCTGAGAGTTAATTTCTGTTTCTAATGACATGTGATAGCTCACCTAAAGACAGGAAGGTGCCTACAGGGACACCTTCCAAATGACTAAGATTTAAAGATTATGAACGGGGTAGGAATGCGTTGTTTTTCCAGATTTTGTAATCATCACGGAATTTAGAGAGGTCGCTGTATACCTTCTTAAACCCAGCATCTTTGTCAGACTCTTCGATCGCAACTTTTTCCCAAGTTGTTTCAAATGTATTAAGAATATCGTTGCTCCAGCGCATAATGTGTACACCATTATTTTCAACGTTATCATTCATGGCATCAAACTGACCGGCTTCGCCGTCGGCAAAAGCCACAGTCATTGCAGCCTTACAAGTCACTTCAACAGCAGCTCTCTGACCATCGCTCATTGCATTGTAAGTATCTTTATTGATCAGTAATTCCCAAAGAGTTGCCTGCTGGTGCCAACCAGGGAAATAGTTGTACTTAACAATTTTATGAAAGCCAAGTTTCTTGTCGATGGCAGGCATTGAGAATTCTGTGGCATCGATAGCACCTTTCTCCAACGCAGGGAATATCTCTCCACCGGGTAGTAACGATGTAGATACCCCAAGCTTTTGCATAACTTTTCCGCCAAGACCAAAGAAGCGCATCTTAAGGCCATTAAGATCAGCGACAGAGTCAATAGGCTTGGAGAACCATCCTGAGGTTTCTGGAGGTACTATGCCACAGGGAACAACAGTTACGTTGTAGCCATTGGTATCATACATATCCTGCCACAATTTGCGCCCATTACCATGGTAAACCCAAGCTAGGTATTCACCCGCTTCGGGCCCAAAAGGAACCGCAGAAAACAGAGGTGCAGCGGCCATCTTTCCGGCCCAATAACCAGGAGTAGAGAAACCCGCATTTACCTTACCCGTTGATACAGCATCCAAAATTTCAAACGGTGCAACTAGCTTATTGGGCTCATACATCTTAACTTTAACCGTACCCCCTGTGATTGTTCCCAGATTATCGGCAATGTGCTTAGCGGCAGTACCAATCGACGGCAAGTGCGACCCTAGTGCAATTGGCATTTTCAAAAGAACTTTGTCTTCTGCCTGCACCGTAGTCAAAAGACCTAAGGATAGTGCTGCAGTAGCGACTGCTGGTAAATACTTGTTCATTATGTTGCTCCTAATTATTATTAAAATAGACACTCGGCGGGCCGAGCTATGTATTTAAGCGGCATAAATCAGACTGGCCACTTAAAAAAATCATTCACTAGACATCATTAACGTAGGTCTGCTGCTGCTGTCCTAGCCCTTCGATACCCAGTTGGATTTCATCGCCTGCCTTAACAAATCGTGGAGGCTTAAATCCATTACCTATTCCAGGGGGAGTGCCGGTGGCAATAATGTCGCCTGGATGTAAGGTCATAAATTTTGATAGGTAACTGATAATAAAAGCGACATTGAAGACCATTGTATTGGTCGAGCCTGTTTGCATGCGCTCCCCATTCACATCCAGCCACAATTTTAAGTTTTGTGGATCTGGGATCTCGTCAGTTGTAACTAACCACGGACCGACAGGGCCAAAGGTGTCACAGGATTTTCCCTTGGTCCACTGCCCACTGCGATGCAGTTGATATTCACGTTCCGAAACATCGTTTAACACGCAGTAACCTGATAGATAATCTAGGGCTTCGTCTTCACTTACGTACTTAGCTTGTTTGCCGATGACTAAGCCTAACTCAACTTCCCAATCGACCTTCTCAGCTCCGCGAGGGATGATAATGTCGTCATTGGGCCCACAAATAGCGCTGCTTGCCTTCATGAAAATAATGGGTTCTGCTGGAACTTCCATACCGGCCTCTGCCGCATGGTCAGAATAATTCAGACCAATGCATACATACTTTCCAATGCCGGTAACACATGGACCAATCCGTGGATTGCCTTGCACCATTGGCAGACTGCTTAAGTCGATATTAGATATTTTTTCTAAGTTTTTTGATGAAATACCTTGGCCGTCAAAATCCGTAATATATTGAGATAAATCTCGCATATCCCCGTAATCATCTAATATTCCTGGCCGCTCTTTTCCCGCATCTCCAAAACGTAACAACTTCATATTATTAAAACCTTCCGATTATTGTTTTCTACTGTTTATTTTCAGCATCATTAGTTTTATGAGTCTGTAATGATCAACAAACCTTCCGTAAGATCAGGTTGTCCTACAATACCATCATAATAAAAAATATTTCAATGTATTTTTTCTGTAGAACAGTGTTGTAATATAAAAGATATAATAATCAATCAGTTGTAAGTGTTTTTTTTGTTTTTGAATTTAAGTTTCAATTTTGTAATCAAAATTAATTGTTAGAATATCGTGCGATTTTATGGTTTTGTCTGATTTACTGGTGATTTATATCATTATTATTATAGGTTGTCCTACAGTAGGGTGTCTGCTATAGTTTTCCAATCAGTATGTATCACTCCTTTGTAAGAGATAAGAAATCAATGACAATTTCAGTACCATATTCGACCCACATATCTCAATTTGAACGAATACTTGGCGTAAAAAATGTCGTCACCGACGAAGAAAACAAAGACCGATATTGCTGGGATTGGTCGCGTGATTTAAAAGGTTGCACACTTGCTGTTATACGTCCCGCATCCACAGATGAAGTTTGCAAAATTGTGCGCTATTGCGCTGAAAATGGGCTAATTCTTATCCCTCAGGGTGGACACAGTGGTCTTGTTTATGGGGCACTGCCACAAGATGAAGAAAATCATGTGGTAATCAGTATGGAGCGAATGAACAAGATACGAAAAATCAACGCATTGGATTTTTCTATGGAGGTGGACGCAGGCTGCATACTCGAGAATGTAAAGGACTTTGCCGCTACCCATGGTTGCACTTTTCCGCTGTCTCTGGGTGCCCAAGGAAGCTGCCAAATTGGCGGGAATGTAGCCACTAATGCGGGTGGTTTTAATGTTCTGCGCTATGGAATGATGCGAGAGTTAGTCCTTGGACTCGAAGTGGTCCTACCTAACGGCGAAGTATTTAATAACATGTCATCACTGCGCAAGGATAATCGAGGGATTGACCTTAAACACCTTTTTATTGGCAGTGAAGGGAGTATGGGAATCATAACGGCTGCATCCCTTAAACTTTTCCCAAAACCGGAACAAGTCGTTACCGCATTTTTGGGCTTAGACTCAATTAAAGATGCAATAGAACTCTTTGCTGATGCCCGCCGTGATTGCTGCGATTTGCTCAGTGCTTTTGAGTTTATGGACAATGAATGTATCGATTTAGCATTCAGGACTATCCCGGATCTCACACCACCACTGGAATCACGCTTTGCCGTAAATATTCTTCTTGAGGTCTCTGCTAGTGGTTTGATCGATCTTCAGTCAATGGTAGAAAAATTCCTGATGTCTGCTATGGAAAAGGGGCTAGTCAAAGATGGGACTATTGCGACTAGCCAAGCTCAAGCAGACAATCTATGGCTCATTCGTGAAGCGCTTACTGAGGGGCAGGCTCGCCATGGCCAGCATCTAAGAACAGACGTATCCGTTTCTATCGCAGACCTACCCGAATTTCTCGATACAGCTTACAATGCTGTGCAAGCAGCCTGTCCAGGCAGTCTGCAAATTCCCTTCGGCCATATCGGGGATGGCAACATCCATTACAATCTTTTACCACCAGAACACTTAAGTGAAGAAGAAAAAGGCAAGGTTATTAAAATGGCGCAGAAGTGTGTCTTTGAAGCAGTGGACGCCTTTAACGGCAGCATAAGTGCTGAACACGGTATAGGGCGTCTAAAGCAAAATGAATTTTTACAACGCTTACCCGCTGAGCAGCGCAGAATTCTCGAAGGGTTTAAAGCTACTATTGATCCAAAGCAAATACTTAACTCGGGATGTATATTACCAGCAAATATAACCGCTCAAATATAAATATGGCACTTATATTAATTGCTTTCTAAACGGATAAAAATACAGGCAATTGAATAACATGAGAGAAGATACAGATCTTATTCGCATGTTCCTAGTAGGCTGAAATTTTAGTTTTTGGGTGGTTACATGTTCACTAATATCAAAAACTATTGGATCAAATATTAGTAACGAAAAGATAGCAATATTTGCATTAGTCACAAACATTATTGAGCCTTTAAACCCATAACTTACTGGGAAAAGCCACATAGTTAACAGCTTTATCAAAGTAGGGTGCAGTTTCTGCCCTTTGTTTTTGAGTGACGTTTCAGACACTTAATAAGAGAATGGCAACCTATTGAGGGGCTTTAATTAAGTGGGTTAACTTTCCAAGAAAATAACTAAAATGGCGAATCAGAAATGGTTCGCCTTTTTTTTAACTGTTTTTTGCCAGGAAGTCCTTTATCAAATTTATTAATGGGGGATGTATTCTCTGCTTCAATAGCTTCGTCATTAATGAGCTTTAATGTGGGACTGCGGCAGTTCACGGCCAATTGCAGGCATTCTTGATTAAAATACATGAGTCAGAATCAGCATTTTAAAAATAGAGTTTTTCTTATTCAAGCGTCGTTAACAATAAACTATTGTGATTTTTCTCAGTTTATAGAGACTATCTGTTAAGTATTTCTTAGTAGAAGTTTATCACTTGATTAGTTTTGTATTGATATATATACACTGATTGAT
>Ga0105357_10001916_pt1 | contig 11172 bp, 12 predicted proteins | sample GOMGulsemesocosm_4_FD_83660 | JGI IMG/M metagenome (GOLD analysis project Ga0105357, IMG submission 83660) | Methane-oxidizing microbial communities from mesocosms in the Gulf of Mexico - GOM15B Gulf of Mexico | ecosystem: Environmental > Aquatic > Marine > Cold seeps | place: USA: Gulf of...
TATCGCACACATAAAATTGTGAGGCGAAAATTTGGCGCCCCGAAAACGGTTCAAACGACCAACCCTTCGCTTAGGAGGCTTCAACAGATTGGCATAAAGCGGTGACTTAGCGGCATCTTAACGGGAGGCGTTTAGTCGTTGCCAGCATAGACTCGTCGTCTGTAAGGCTGGTACGGTTTTTATGAAAAGCAAATCGTCTCGATAGCATAGATAGTGTTAACTTTTAAGGTGTATGTGGCCCCTCGGGCTAGCCTTTGTATTGGGCGTGAGGCGATAATGAGTGTACCTGTAACGGGGTAATATTGCGGCATGCCGACGGGCATAATAGCGACAACCCTTTGAATAGATCTTCCTTTAAGTGGATTGGCCCAAATGTAACCTGGCGAATTAGAGTGCAGGTTAAAATTCCACCTTACAATGGTGACTTATTTTTGTTCCTCAAAAATTGCAACTCAGCCGCAGCTAAAACTTATTTCATGGAAGGCTACACCTAGGAAGGTGTTGTGTTGGGTTGCTGCCTAGATGGCTTCCGTTTAGGGCCCAAAGCGGATGTGCTTGGGTTTAATGAAAGGCTAGTCTTGAATGACACCGGAGAGAACGCCTGCATCACTAGGCATAGTGATACCAGCGCCACACCAAACCAACCTACTGTTCTAAATTTTTCACCTATAATAAGAACAGCTAAAACAGTTGCAATCAATGGCTCAATTAGTGTTATTAATGTTGCTTTACTTGCATTGATAAATTTTAAACCAAAACCAAATAATAAATAACCTAAAAACATTGGGATAGTAGCCATATACAAAGATACTAATATATTGGTGGAGCTAGAAAATAAGTTATCACCAGTAAAATATAATGAAGGAAGTAACAAAAGTGCAGCACAGCCAAACAACCCCGACAGAGAGGATTGAGACTGTACTCCACTTTCAATTAGCTGCCTTGCAGCCCAAGAATAGCTCGCATAAGTTAGTCCAGCAATACACCCTAGTAAAACCCCAAGGCTTTGTAGGGATGTGCTGTATGCGGTTTGAGTATCGTGCTCTTTACCCATTGTTAATAGGACAATACCTACCGCTCCAATAATAAATGATGATACCCACCATAACGAAACTTTCTTTTTGTTTAGGGCGAGCTCTAGGATAGCTGCAAAGAATGGTGCGGTAGCGATAGATACGACTGTGCCAACAGCAACACCAGTCAAACGCATCGATGTATAAAATGCTAAAGGGTAGATAGCAACAGAAGTAGCACCTAAAATTATCACTTTTGGCTGGGTAAATAACAGTTTGTAGTCTACGAGTAACTGATGGCGAGATTTTATTGCCAGTAGTACACCGCCTGTCCCCATAGAAAATGCTCCAATTGCTAAAGCGCTGATGTCAGGAGCGAAACTTGCGGCGACCCCCGTCGTTCCCCATAAAAAGCTGGCCAAAACAATAGCAAAAGTACCGTTAAAACTTGAGAGTTCACTTTTCATTCCGAAGCCTAGAAATAATTTCGATATGAAATAGTACCCCTCATGACAATCACTTTTTTTACAATTAAGACGCTTTTGTTAACAATTCAGACTTATTTCATTTTTTAAACTGGTTTGGTGAAAGACCATAGTATTGCGAAAATTTCCGGCTGAAGGCTGATAGCTCATTATATCCAACTTTTTCACCAATAATTTGCAAAGGATAGTCAGTATGTGTAAGTAATGCTTGGGCTTTTTCCATACGAAGCCTGGTTACAAATTTCATTACAGTCATCCCAGTTTGCTGTCTAAATAATTTCTTAAATTGGGTATCACTCAAAAATGCGACTTTGGCCAAGCGATTGATTTGAAGTTGATCTGCAATATTTTTCTTCATGTATGCTATTGATGTACTAATTCGATTATCTAATTTAGGCGATAAAATTTGGTCAGCCAATAGCAGGTGAAATGTTTCAAACATGGATTTTTCTAGAGGGCCATTTATTTGATTCTCTAGCTGGCTTTCGATAAAAACTAAGTAGTGAATAAGAGGTTTACTAATAGCAAAAACTACACATTGGGAAGTTGATATGTTCGGTGGAAGATTTTGCATATCTACGACAACAAATCTAGCTTCAGTGCCAGCGGTAAATAAATGTTCTTCTTTGGCTTTTACAACAACGCACTCACCAGGAGTCACTTTACCGTTAAACCCATCTACCTTTATATTTATAACCCCACGTAAAGGTAAAACAATTTGATTAAATTCATGAGAATGACTGGTTGGTTTGGTGCTGTAGGAGCGAATGGATAATGGGTTTTTCATAATTATTGCTGTTTACTTTCCAGAAGATCTAATTACAAGATAGAGTAAGAGAAGCCCCTTTGGTATACATTAAGTAAGACGCTAAGTAAAACCCAAGGTTAGGGGGCAGCGGCGTATACAAATGTTCGACGTTCTCACTTACGATGGCATTGGTAAGCCGGCTTACTAACATATCTTCCTGATGTTCAATAAAATCATAGATCACCGTTTTCGTAAAGATAGAGGGCTCGTTCTGATTTGCCTTCACCCTTCATGTTTTTTTCAAACAGTCTGTAGGCATTCGGCAGAGGTAATTCGCCAACAGGCGTAACTCTTTGTTGACGCTTTTGTGATACCTCGCTGACAAGCAGGTTGTAGACTTGCTTGGTTTCCATAAGGGAGACGTCGGGACAGCGCCCTATGGCTTTTTCTATCCGTTTGGCGCCACGTTTAGCGACATAAAGAAAAGGTTTTAACATTGATAGGTGTTGCACGGAGGGCGAAACCTTGGGCGTTTTCATCACTCAAGATAAAGCGTTTTGAACGTGGTTGAAGGTCGTGAATGTTGGATACTGTGAAAAGCATTATACTAGCCATACCGCCATACCTGAAAAGGTGAGAGCGTTTAGGCGTTTAGTTAAGTAGAATGCTGTAAGTGATTGACTTTAAAGGAAAATTTGGCGCCCCCGAGACGATTCGAACGTCCGACCCTTCGCTTAGGAGGCAAATGCTCTATCCTGCTGAGCTACGGGGGCAGGCCGCATATTATAACGAGCCAAAGATAACTAGGCTAGAGCAAATTAGTTTATGTTTTGGTAAAGAATTGAACAATATTTAAGTGGGTTGTTTATTTTAAACCCAATAACTTATATTTAGGTGTAAACAGTGCGCGATACGCGAGAATTATTGATACCAACTGACTTCCCTTCATTGAAGCGAACAGAATTAAGCACTTTGCAGGTTAACTTGGGTTACCTTTGTAATTTGAGTTGTACCCATTGCCATGTAAACGCAGGGCCTAAACGTACTGAGTTGATGGACCGTCCTACGGTGGAGTTGGTGCTACAACTACTTGAGCGTGAATCTATCAAGTGCTTGGATTTAACCGGCGGTGCTCCAGAGATGAACCCTGAATTTCGATACCTTGTCACTCAGGCGCGTAAGCTTGGTGTTCACGTTATCGACCGCTGTAACTTGACGATATTGGTCGAGCCTGGCTATGAAGACTTGGCGCAGTTTTTAGCGGATCACGAGGTTGAAATTTGTGCGTCGTTACCGTGTTACACCGAGCAAAATGTTAACGAGCAACGTGGCCGTGGTGTGTTTGAGCAATCAATCGATGCCTTAAAGGTTTTAAACAAGCTTGGCTATGGTGACACCTTGCCTTTGAACCTTGCCTATAACCCGAACGGTGCTTTTTTACCGCCGCCACAGGTGGCGCTTGAGCAAGACTATAAGCGCGAGTTGGGTGAGAGTCACGGCATTGAGTTTAACCACTTGATGACAATTACCAATATGCCAATCAGTCGTTTTGGTGCAGTCTTGTTGTCAAAAGGCCAGTATGACGATTATATTAATTTGCTCAAAAGCAGTTTCAAATCCAGTAACCTTGCTGCGGTAATGTGCACAAATTTAATCAGTGTTGATTGGCAGGGGTATATTTACGACTGCGATTTTAATCAGATGCTTGAATTCCCAATTCATAAAGTGCAGAGCTTAGGCTCAATAACTATTGCCAGTGATAAAGCTCCTGGAATGCACCTGAGTGACTTGATCGACAACTCTGTTCTCGGCCGAGCGATTACCGTGGGCGACCATTGTTATGGTTGCACAGCCGGTCAGGGTAGTAGTTGCAGTGGTGCTTTGTAGTATGGGCGCCAGTTTTATCGCCAGGCTTGATGTTGAGGTCTGATTATAGTCAAGATTGTGCCGAAAAATATAAAGAATAGAACTATAGGTTTTAACCGACATCAGGCTTTAATCGACTCAGGCTTTAACCTAGCCGACTCAGGCTTTAACCGATATCGTCACAATAATTAACACTGGGCCTGTTACTGACGATATAATGCCTCGGTGAATTCTAACCATCTCAACAAAACAAAACTCTCCCGCAGCTCAAGGGTGAATAAAAAAGGTGGCTCGAGTGGTCTCGCAGGCTGTGTCAAAAAAAGAAAATACAAAAAACACAAGCCAAAGCAATAAGGCTTCGACCGCCTTAATAAAAATTTCCATAATCATACCTGTCTTCAACGAATTCCCTAGAGTTGAAGCGCTACTTCAATCGCTCCAGCGCTTCCGTAGCCCTAATGTCGAAGTTATTATCGTTGACGGTGGTAGCGATGATGGGACGGACTCTTGCTGTCGGGCCCTAGAAGGTCGCTTAGTTGATAAAGTGCTCGTGAGTCACACGGGGCGTAGTTGGCAAATGAACGCTGGCGCTGCTGTGGCACAAGGTGAGTGGTTGTTCTTCTTACATCTAGATTCCCAGCTTCCTACTGATTGGTTAAGTGCTTTTTTAGCTGATGATATTTCGCGCGAAACCCTATGGGGCTTTTTCACTTTGGCCCTATCTAATTCGTCACTGGTTTATCGTTGTATAGCCGGCAGTATCAATATTCGTAGCCGGCTTAGCGGCGGTGCTACTGGTGATCAATGCCTTTTTGTTCGGCGAAATGTATTTGAGGATGTCGGCGGTTACGCTGAAATTCCTCTAATGGAAGATGTCGAGCTATGTGACCGTTTGAAAAATCTTGGGAAGGGAAGATCGATGCCTCAGACAATCGTCACCAGTTCAAGGCGGTGGGAGTCTAACGGGGTTGCTAAAACTATTATTTTTATGTGGCGTCTGCGCTTATCTTATCGACTGGGCGTGTGTCCATGGACCTTGGCACAACAGTACTATCCCAATGTTAAATTCTCAGATCCCACAAACTCTCCCCAATAAACCCTTTACAGTTTAGTGTTTGAATTTTTTACCGGAGCGATACACCTTTGAAATATGCAATTCTCCAGATGGCAAAACTGCCTCGTTTAGGCTTCGTTAAAACTCGAATGCAGCCTGCGTTAACGCCCGTGCAAAGCCAGGATTTACACTGCGCATTGATTGAGTATTGCTGCCTTAATATCGAGCGTGTGGCTGGTGTAGAGCATCAAATTTGGTTGGATGATTCGATAGAGTCTGCGCCCCAGAAGAGTCTTGAGAACGGAGCCGATGAAACCGCCTTTGCGAAGTCTCGTCTTACTGATGCTCTGGGGGATTTCGATCTAGTTTATAAGACTCAGGCTGGCGGGGATCTAGGTGATAGGATGTCGGGCGCGGCGCAATCTCAGCTGCAGTTGTTTGACGGTATTATTTTGATTGGCAGCGATTGCCCGTTTATTGACGGCCAGACCATTACTGCTGTCTGTAAATCCATGACGGATGGAAATGATGTAGTGATATGTCCTGCAGAAGACGGCGGCTATGTACTGCTGGCGATGCGAGGATTTTATCCGGAAATTTTTACCGATATGCCATGGAGCCAAGAAAGTTTGATGGCTGTAACGCGTAAGGTTTTAAGCAAGTTGGGCCTTCGTTATGCTGAGCTTGAGGCTCGGGCTGATATCGACCGACCTGAGGATTTGGCATTACTGGCTGACTTGGGGGGAGAAAGTGTTGGGAGGGTGTCAGCGGCACAACAATTCTTACAATCCTTGGCCTGAGCTATTTTCAGTAATGAGCTTTGGGGAGTTAAAGTGTCGCTGCAAAGCAGGGGGGGGGCAGATGAGCTCCACAACAGGAGACGCTATCTAATCTAGCTAGCGCTACCGATGTTTCTGTTCTTTGAAATTTGTGTTTCTAGATTCAGGCGGCTCTAAATTTAACCGCTGATGGCTCTAGGTTTAAACGCTGATGGCTTTAGGTTTTGAACGCCGATGGCTCTAAATTTAACCGCTGATGGCTCTAAATCTGAATGCTATTGTTGCCGCCAAAACCGATGCTGTCGCTGCGGCCTTTTTGAGTGTAAAGGCTGGGGCTGCCATCTTGTCCTTTCAATATCTGCATGAGGCTGTGAACACTTTGCTGGCTGCGGGCGATTATCTTGCCGTTAATTTCATTTATCTCTTGGCATTCAGCGATGGTGTCTTTGAGGGATTCCCAGTGTTCTTTTAAATCGTTGTCCCCTAGAGCATCGAGTAGGCTTTCCCATGCATGCTTATCAGTGGGGCGGTTTAGCTCGGTGAGTATTTCTGCTCGCTGCTGGGCGCCGGCGTCTAGGGTGTTGAGTAGTCCGGTTTTCTCTTCCAGCAGTTCCCTTAATACTTCTGGGTCGCGCTCTTGTAGTGCTTCTTGCTCTCTTTCTAGCAGGTGAAGCAGGGCAAGGCTGGTCGTTAAATCCTGATCCACCAATTCGCATATGGAGTTGTTTGGTGAGCTGTTTACCACCGTGCTACCGGAAGATAATTGAGTGGACATGATGACTCTCCTTTGGTGGATCACTGATCCTTTTAAGACTCTAGCTTGGAAGTGTTTAGCTTCTATATCCTAGAGCCTGAGCATTGAGCTGATGAGCAATATTTACGAGTTAAAACCATTAGCGGCTTGTAGCCATCTAAATGGGTGCTTTTAATGTGCTCGATAAATTATGGAGTCGGAGGTTCCGTCTCGAAAATCGAGCTTTTTCTGAGGGTGGTTGGGCTTCATTGTTTAACGTTTTATTGGCGGTAAACGTTTGCCGGCTGCCCTTTATCTATAGGTTAAGCAGGTTTTATGCCAAGATTAGCCAAATAGGTTTTCTTGTTGTAACATTTTCTCTGCAATACGCTCAGCATTAACCTCAAACTTGCCTTCGGAGATAGCCTTCTTAATGTTGGCGACTTTCTCGCTATCAACATCGGGTGATTTATTCACCGCCGACGATAGCTTGCCAAAAGCTTTGGCTTCAGGGCTCAGCACCACTTTGTCCGACGCAGCAGGGGCATTGGCCTGGGGTTTGGCTGATTGTTTTTCAGCTGGATTATTTTCAACGCCGGCCCGCTCTCGGGTATTGTTCGTTTGATTGGCATTGTTAAAACCGTTGTTCGTATTAATAACCATGATATAAACCTCTGTTTCCTATAACTTTTTTCTAACTCGTTAAATATTGCATCAGACCTCAGTTGCTCTGCTGAGAGTTGTCCTTACGCTATATGTCGGCCGCTGTTTGGTAAACTTTAGGGCTGTGAGTGATTTTTTTAACGAGTTTCTTTGCTGCCACATCATGGCTTAATTTAGGTTTGATTATAGGTCGCGCAGTTAAGCTCGCGGCCATTGACCCAGCTGCTCAGCTAAATCCTGTCTTTATAGTCTGACCTCGACCTTACCTGGGCCGCTGACGCGGGCTCTTACGACTTGCGAGGTCTGGGTATTCTTTACATCTATTTGTTGTCCAACCTTGCCGTCAGTTAGAGCGGTGGCGGTTGTTGATACTTGGGTGCTGCCAAGTTTTGCAACGAGTACAACCGAATCACCACGTCGAATCACCTTGGCATAAGTTAGTTGGTTGGCTTTTATGACCTCCCCTTGGGGGAGGTTACGCTTAAGTTGCATGCCAACGAACTGGCTGGCATCGGTATAGAGGCTGGAGTTGGGCCCGACTTTACGTAATTCAGGTAGTAAATCAACGGCTTGCAAAATTTGTCCCCTGACCAACGGCTGGGCAGCAACCAATATTCTGGCATAAGCTGATATACGAGCCCCAATAAATATCGACCAGCTTTTGGGTGCGTTACAACTCACCTTAATAGAGGTCTGATTCGAAAGGCCGCGATTATTGTTTTGCTGGAATGACAAAGGTGCGCTGCAGTTTGAGAGCTTTAAGCGTTTGTCGATTTGATTGATTTTAATATCGATGCGGGCATAGCCCTGATTTAGGTAGCTGGCGAACTGTTGGCTGAGAAAATCGTGGCTTCCCTGGCGGATTGAATCGTGGCTTTGCGTTACCGCAGCACGGCTCACGTCACAGCAGAAGCAAAATACCGCGATGGTAAAAAATTGCTGAATGGTCCTACTTGCTGAACACATGAGATTTGTCCTATTAAAGAGTCTTTAAAGCTCGCCGCTAACAGTACTAAGTTGGTGAAACTTTTAAATGATTGGTGTTAAAAAATTGACGCTTTGTAACTCTACGGTAGTTATAGGAGGTTACAAAGCAAAATGTGTGCCCAGTTACTATATCAGGCCGCTATGTGATTCGAGCCTGACTTTACTGAATCAAAGGTGTGTTAATTATGTCGAGAAACGCGGTGTATAAAGAATCGATTAGTGCCGTTGGTAATAATATCGAAGTGTTGTTGTTTAAGCTCAGCGGTAACCAACTCTATGGTATTAACGTATTTAAAGTTAAAGAAGTTATGCCATGTCCGACTCTGAGTAATATCCCTAACAGTGTCGATAGTGTCCCAGGTTGCGCGCACATACGAGGCCAGACTATCCCGGTGATAGATTTGTCGATGGCTGCGGGAATGGGGGCCTTGTCCAATACCGAGAATCGCTTTTTGATTGTCACTGAATACAGCCGCTCAATTCAAGGTTTCCTTGTGGGCTCGGTCGATCGGATCGTGACCTTGCAATGGAGCGACCTGTCTAAAGCACCTCCAGGTGTAGGCGAGGATAATTATCTGACGGCTGTTGCTAAGATTGAAGACAAGCTGGTTGAAATCATGGATGTTGAAAAAGTCCTTGATGAGGTCAACCCGGTCAATGAAGAGATAGAAGATAATATTGTGCCTGATGAGGTCATGCATGAAGACCACGAGCGAAAATTATTAATCATCGATGACTCGGCTGTGGCCCGTAAGCAAATAAAGCGCGTCGCCGATAAAATGAAGATTGAATCGGTACTGCAAATTAATGGTAAAGAAGCGCTCGATTATCTTTATAGCGAGCTAGAGCAGGGGAATTGCCCCAATAATGACATCTATGCTGTAGTTTGTGATATTGAGATGCCCAGCATGGATGGTTACACCTTTGCGACCAAGGCAAAAGCCGAAGAGCAACTTAAAGACATACCTATATTATTGCACAGCTCACTGGGTGGTGTTTTAAACGAGGAACTGGTCAAACGCTCGGGCGCCAATGAATTTTTGGCTAAGTTTGAGCCCAATGAATTGGCAGAGTGGATTAGTGGGCAAGTCATTGAGCGCGGCGGCAAGGTCGCCGAGTAAACTTAATACACGAAACTGTGAGGATGGAGCCTTGCTTACCGCGACTTAAACCTTGTCATGGTTCTTGAATTATCCATATCCTTTACGCTAGGTTATAGGACGACTATAAATGGAAGAAGCTTTGACTGTGGAGACTGTAGTTTTGCCTGATTTTGAGAAGTTCCGGCATTTTTTGAAGGCCCAGTGTGGTATCCACCTTGCGGAGAACAAGCAATACTTGGTGCAGACTCGAGTAAAGCAGATCTTAATCAGCAATGGTTTTCAAACCTTGTCCGAGCTTATGGCTAGGGCGACGACTTCGTCTGAGCTTCGCTTGCAAGTTGTTGACGCAATGACAACGAATGAGACCTATTGGTTTCGGGATAATTACCCTTTTGATTTACTAAAAAGCAGTTTGTTGCGAGAAATGCAAGAGCGACGAGGCTTGGGCGGAGGGAAAATTCGAATCTGGTCAGCGGCTGCTTCATCTGGGCAGGAAGCCTATTCGATTAGTATGTGCTGTAACGAAGCTGCAGGTTTCACCATGCCGATAGAAATAACAGCAACAGACATTTCCCCTACAATGTTAGAGCAAGCCAAGGCTGGCCGTTACGATGAACTCGCAATGGGGCGGGGTTTGCCTTTAGAGTATCGAAACCGATACTTCCGAGAAGTGGAGGGCGGTACTTGGGAGTTAAACGCCGACATTCGGCGCCCAGTGAGCTTTCAAATTCTTAATTTAATGAATCAATTTGCCGGGCTTGGTAAATTCGATTTGATATTCTGCCGCAATGTTTTGATTTATTTTGACCAGGATTTAAAACTCGATATCCTGCGCCGTTTGCATCAATGCTTAACGCCGGGAGGAACCTTGTTTTTAGGTGCATCGGAGGGGTTGGCGGGTGCAGATGAGTATTTTGAAATGGTAAATTGTCGTCCAGGTATTTGTTATGTGGCTAAGTGAGTGAGGTATAGCTGTTGCTCACTTTGATGATTGAGGCCTTCTTTAATAATTTGAATAACGGTCTGTTGCCCGCTGCGCCTCCGTGAGCTGGCGGTGTTGGCTCGGGGCTTAAAGCTGAATTAGATCTCGATGGCTGGTGGCTTCAGAGGTTCCTTAGGTAAAATACTGGTGCACTTGCTGGCGTGGTTATTTTCTGGCTGTGACAGCTTGGGTATAAAGGCCGCGATCCCTCGAGTTTAATTTAAACTCTAACCCCAAATCCCAAATCCCAAGCCTCGAACCTCGAACCTAACCTCGAGCTTAGCCTCAGCTTCAAGCTCAAAACTAAAACCAATCCTAAGTCCAGCGTCGAACCTCAAATATAAAACCTAAAGCTCAAGCTTGCTTGGCTTAGATTGGTGGCTTTTTTTGGGGGGGCGAAGTTCAGGTTTGAGTGCTGCCTCAGATCCGGCTGTTATGCAGGGGTGGTGAGTTGCCTCTGAGAGGGGAAAGGCCTTGCCGCTTGGTTAAGTCGATACTGTGGAAAGTTAAAATATTTATTAGCTTCGATAAGCCAAATCACCTATAACTTCATATTAAACAATGGCTTATGATATTTTACAATGTGTTGGCCCAGTGTTTGCACTGTTACACATGTCGGCGATTATAAAGCCTATTAAAAGAATCCAAGGGGAAGACAGTGGCCATTAACTTCAATACAGCATTAGGAATACACGAGTCCGCACTGAAATTACGCGGCCAGCGTGCAGAAGTCCTAGCTGAGAACTTAGCCAACGCTGA
>Ga0105357_10001917_pt1 | contig 11167 bp, 5 predicted proteins | sample GOMGulsemesocosm_4_FD_83660 | JGI IMG/M metagenome (GOLD analysis project Ga0105357, IMG submission 83660) | Methane-oxidizing microbial communities from mesocosms in the Gulf of Mexico - GOM15B Gulf of Mexico | ecosystem: Environmental > Aquatic > Marine > Cold seeps | place: USA: Gulf of...
CGCAGTTCAACCTGCTGGTTGGTGAAAACGGCGCAGGAAAGACCAATATTCTCGAAGCGCTGTCGCTGCTTGCGCCAGGGCGCGGGCTGCGCCGCGCGGCGCTGGCCGATCTGGTGCGCAGCGGCGGCGAGACCGGTTTCGGGATCGGGGCCAGCCTGCGTCAGCAGCAGGGCGAGGCCGTTCGGCTGGCGACCTTCACCGAAAGCCACCTGCCCGCGCGGCGCCGCGTGCGGATCAACGGCGCCGACAGCAGTGCCACCGGCCTTGGCGAATGGATGGCAGTGACGTGGCTCACGCCGGCGATGGACGGGATCTTCACTGGCCCGGCTGGCGACCGGCGCCGGTACATGGACCGGCTCGCACTTGCGCTCGACCCTGCGCATGCCAGCCATGCCGCGCGGTACGACGCCGCGCTGCGCGAACGCAATCGCCTGCTGTCCGACCTGCGCGAACCCGAAAGTGCCTGGCTCGATGCGGTCGAAGCGCAGATGGTCCAGCATGGCGCCGCGCTGATGCAGGGCCGCGCCACATTGGTCGACACGCTGGCCGTGCGGCTCGCCACCATGCCTGCCGAGCCCTTCGCCCGGCCGGCCCTGACATACGCCCCGGGCGCTCCGGCGCATGCCGATGGCCTGTCGCAAGCGCTGTTCGACAATCGCAGGCGCGACCGTGCGGCGCAGCGAACGTTGGCGGGGCCGCATCGCGACGAGCTCGATGTCATCCATGCGGCCAAGCGCGTGCCTGCCGCGCAAAGTTCGACCGGCGAACAAAAGGCGATGCTGGTCGCGATGACGCTGGCGCATGCCGCGCTGGCCGCGGAAGGTCGCGCCAGCCTGCTGCTGCTCGACGAGGTTGCGGCGCATCTCGATCCGGTGCGCCGCGCCGCGCTGTTCGACCAGTTGCGCACCAGCGGCGCGCAGGTCTGGATGACCGGGACCGAGATGGCCCCCTTCAGCAGCATTGCGGCGGATGCGGCGGTATGGCGGGTGGACGCAGGCGGCGTCGAACGCCTCTGACCCGCGCCTGCGGGCGGGCCGCGCTACTCCTGCGGCAAGACCCGTTCCACATCGTCCACCGTATCTTCGACCAGCGCGGCGATGCCCGCGGCGGTCGGATGGATGCGATCGTCTAGGAACAGGGCGGGATCCTGATAGATGCTCTCGAGCCAGAACGGCACCAGCGCGGTGCCGTATTCCTGCGCGAGATCGGCATAGAGGACGTCGAACTGCTGCTGGTATTCGGTTCCGTAATTGGGCGGCGCGCGCATGCCCATCAGCAGCACCGGTATCTGCCGCGCGCGCAATTCCTCGAGCATGGCTGCGAAATTCGCGCGCGTCTGGTCGGGCTGGATACCACGCAGCATGTCGTTGCCGCCCAGTTCGAGAATGACCAGATCGGGCGGCGTATCCTGCACGTCGAGCGTGAACGCCAGCCGTTGGCGACCCGCGGCGCTGGTATCGCCCGATACGCCGGCATCGATCACGCGCGCATTTCTGCCGCGTGCGCGCAGCGTATCCTCGAGCTGTTCGGGGTATCCCTGCTGCTCGTCCAGCCCGTAACCGGCAAAGAGGCTGTCCCCGAAGGCGAGGATACGGCGCTCGGGCCCGGCGACTTCCTGCTCGGCTGCGGCAACCGCCTGCTCCTGCGCTTCCGCCGGCACCACCGCATCTTCGGCACCGCCCCCGCATGCAGCCAGCGAAAGACCGATTACCGTTATCGATAAATGCCGTATCCGCATCGGCGAGTTTCCTTGTGCAACCTTGGGCTGCCTGCCATCGCAGCACTGTGACCAACTCTCAACCCGCGATTTCCGCCCGCAACCTCACCCTTTCACTCGGCACGCGCGAAGCGCCGGTCGATATCCTGCGCGGTATCGATCTGGAAATCGCGCGCGGATCGACCGTGGCGCTGCTCGGCCCCTCGGGCTCGGGCAAAAGCTCGCTGATGGCCGTACTGTCGGGTCTCGAGCGCGCCAGCGGCGGCAGCCTGCAGGTGGCCGGTGCCGATTTCGCGACGATGGACGAAGATGCGCTGGCGCATGCCCGGCGCGGGCGGATCGGGATCGTGCTGCAGGCCTTCCACCTGCTGCCGACGATGACCGCACTCGAAAATGTCGCCACGCCGATGGAACTCGCCGGCGCAGACGACGCGCAGGTCCGCGCGCGCAGCGAACTGGAAGCGGTCGGCCTCGGCCACCGGCTCGACCATTATCCGCAGCAGCTTTCGGGCGGCGAACAGCAGCGGGTCGCCATCGCGCGTGCCATCGCCGCCCGCCCCGACCTGATTTTCGCCGACGAACCCACCGGCAATCTCGATGCTGCCACGGGGCACGAAATCGTCGAACTGCTGTTCGCGCGCCGCGCCGAAACCGGCGCCACGCTGCTGGTCATCACGCATGACCCCGAACTGGCACAGCATTGCGAACGCGTGCTCACGCTTGCCGACGGACGCATTGCGAGCGACACTGCCGCATGAGCTGGGCGACTGCATGGCGCATTGCGCGGCGCGACCTCAATGCCCGGTTCAAGGGGCTACGGCTGCTGCTGGTGTGCCTGTTCCTCGGTACGGGCGCGCTTGCTGCCATTGGTTCGCTGACCGCGGCGATCGAAGGCGAGATCGAGGCCAACGGCCGCGAATATCTCGGCGGCGATCTGCAGATCGAACTGTGGCAGCGGGGGCTGTCCCCCGATGAACGCGGCGCGCTGGAGGAACTGGGCGATGTTTCTGCCGGCACGCGCCTGCAGGCAATGGCGCGGTTCGACGACCAGGCCGCCCCGATCGAACTCAAGGCCATCGACAGTGCCTATCCGCTCTATGGCGAACTGACGCTGACCGACGGCCGCTCGGTCGGCGCGCCTCCCGCGGGTCAGGCATGGTTGTCGCAGGGCGCCGCCGACCGGCTTGGCGTCGCCCCCGGGGCGGCGATCGCGATCGGCACCGAGACGCTGCGCGTGGGCGGTATTATCGAGACCGAACCCGATCGCCTTGGCGAAGGTTTCCAGCTCGGCCCGACGGTCATCGTGGCCGAAGACCTGCCGATGCGTGCGGGGCTGATTGCGCCCGGTTCGATGTACCAGTCGAAGACCCGCGTCCGGTTCGACCAAGGCCGCGATCTCGAAGCCGTCGAGGAACAGCTCGAAAACCGCTTCCCCGAAGCCGGTTTCGACATCGACACCGCCGACCGCGCCGCGCCGGGCACTGACCGTTTCGTCGACCGGATGAGCGAATTCCTCACGCTGGTCGGGCTCGCCGCGCTGGTCATTGCCGGGATCGGCATCGGCGGCGGCGTGACCTCATATCTCGACGCCCGGCGGCAGGGCATCGCCACGCTCAAGATCCTCGGCGCGTCGAGCAGCGACATCGCGCGCATCTATGCCTTGCAGATCGTCGCCGCCTCGCTGGCCGGAAGCCTGGCGGGGATCGTGGTCGGGGTCGCGCTCGTCCCGCTCCTCGCGACCGCGCTGCAGGGCCTGCTGCCCGTGTCGAGCAGCGTGGTGATCGATCCCGGGGCGATCCTGCTTGCGCTGGCTTACGGCATGCTGGTGGCACTGGTGTTCGCTGCCCCGCCCCTGCTGCGCGCGCGGCAGTTTCCGGCCATGGCGCTGATGCGTTCGCGCGTGGCTCCGCTGGCGCGCGATCCCAAGGCGCTGGTGCTGGTCGGCGGCGGGCTCGCCGCGATCATCGCGCTGGCCCTGCTGACATCCAGCAATCCCCTGCTGTCTGCCGGCTTCCTCGCCGGTGCAGCCGCAGTACTGGGACTGCTTGCGCTGATCGGCCTCGGCATCCGCAAGCTGGCGGGAGCCATCCCGCGCCCGCGCAGCCCGATTGCACGCAATGCGCTGGCCAACCTCCACCGACCGGGCAGTTCGACCGGCGCATTGGTGACCGCGCTGGGCTTCGGGCTGGCCGCCTTCGTCCTGCTCGCAGCGGTGCAGACCGCGATCGACGGCAATATCGCGAAGCGTGTGCCCGACCGCGCGCCCGATTACTTCGTGCTCGACATTCCGCGCGACCAGGTGACCGAGTTCGAGACGCTGGTGCGCGAAGCCGATCCCGATGCCAGCTGGCGCACCGTACCCGCGCTGCGCGGCTCGGTACTGGCCTTCGGCGATGACACGGCGATGACCCGCACGGCCGAGCTCGAGGAGATTCCCGATGGCGCCTGGGCGCTGCGCGGCGAACGCGGGCTGACCTATGCCGACGCTCTGCCCGACGGAAACGAACTGACCGCCGGCAGCTGGTGGGGACCAATGTACGAAGGCGAGCCGCTGGTGTCCCTCGACGAGGATTTCGCGCAGGCCGCAGGGCTGGAAATCGGCGATCTGATGACCTTCGGCGTGCTGGGCGTGGAACGCACCGTGCGCGTCGCCAATCTCCGCCGGATCGACTGGGAAAGCCTCGGCTTCAATTACGTCTTCGTGCTGAGCCCCAACGCGCTGCGCGATGCCCCGCACAATTTGGCCGCCACCATCCAGCTGAGCGCGGGAACGCCGACCGGTCCGCTGCTCCAGTCGCTGGTGGCCGCATTGCCCTCCACTTCGGTGATCGAGGTGGGCGGCGTGCTCGAACAGGCCCGCACGATCCTCGAACAGGTGGGCCTCGCCACATTGGCGGCGGCCAGCGTCGCGGTGCTGGCCGGGCTTGCCGTGCTGCTCGGCGCAATCGCCGCGGCGCGCGCCGCGCGGACCTACGACACGGTGGTGTTGCGCGTGCTTGGCGCGGACCGCCGCCAGATCCTCGTGATGCAGTTGATCGAATATGTCGCCCTGGCCGGGGCGCTGGCGCTGGTCGCGCTGGGTATCGGCAGCCTCGCCGCATGGCTGGTCATCACGCAGCTTTTCGAATTCGACTGGCTGCCCGACTGGGGGGTGGTGCTGGCCGTTCTGGGCCTCGGCATCGTTACCGTACTGGCCTTCGCGCTGGGCGCCTCGCTGCCCCTGCTACGCGCCAAGCCCGCGCAGGCGCTGCGGACGCTCTAGCCCGGACGGTCGAGGCGATAGCGCAACCTGGGCAGGCTTCTGCCCGGTATCGACAGCGATGGCGCGTATCCAGCATCCTCCGCGCCCATCCTGCGATAAAAGTCCGCGGCTTGCGGATCAGAGTCAATGCTAAGGGTTTCTCCGCCTCGACTCTCGACCGCTGCTACGGCCCAAGCGAATAGCTGGCTGCCAATACCTTTACCCATAGCGCCCGGATCGACGAACAGCTTCTCCAACTCCCAAGCCCTGTTCTGACCTATGACCTGCGCGACACCCAGCAGAGCATCCTCGTTACGCAAGCCGACTGACAGCCCATCCACCAGATCGGCAGCGCAAAGGCTTAGTTCATCCCGGCAAGCGGCCATGAACGCTGCATCGTAGCCCCAATGAGCCTTCGAACGCAGGCACAGGGCGCTCGCTTCTTCAAGCTCACCTTCGGTCAAGGGACGAATGGCTTTCGGCATTTGCCGACCATCGCTGCGTAATCCGCCTCAGGCAAAAGAAAAGGGGGCCCGCAGGCCCCCTTCCCCTGTTCGATTGTTCGCTTCGTTTAGAAGCGGAAGCGGGCTGCCACACCGTAGGTGCGCGGCTGGTTCGGGTAACCCGAGATCGCTCTGCCCTGTGCCACTGCCGGGAAGACCGTGGTCAGGTAACGGTCGTCGAGCAGGTTGCGGCCCCACACGGTAAGTTCCAGACCCATGTCAAAGGCATAGGTGAACGATGCGTTGAGGCTGTTGACCTCGCGCTTATACGCAGCGGCCGCGGCACGCGCCGGACCGAAGTCGCGTTCACCGGTGACGGGATCGATCACGATGTAGTTGGTCAGGCCATCCACGACCTGCACCGGCGATGCATAGGAGAAGTCGCCCCGCAGGATGACCCGGTCACCGCGCGAGTTGATTTCCTGATTGTACTGCGCGCCGAACACGGCCGACAGTTCGGGTACGCCGGCAACCGGTTCGCCCGTCAGATCGCCCACCGGCGAAGCGACGAAGCTGTCGTACTGTGCATCGAGATAGGTCATCGCCACGCTCAGCGTCAGCGCGTCGCTGGCGTAGACCTGGCCGTCGAATTCGATCCCGAAGGTTTCCTGCTTGCCCGCATTCGACAGGATGAACGACGTACCGGTGAAGGTGTTCGCCTGGAAATCCTCGATCGCCTGCTGGAAGAAGGTCAGGTTCGCTGCGGCACGGTCCCAATTGCCCTTGATCCCGACTTCGTAGACTTCCGAATTCTCGGCGTTGGCGAAGCGGGTGCCCGGACGCAGGTTGGTGACCGCAAGGCCCTGGGCCTGCAGCGCGGCGAAATCGGCCGGCAGCGGACGGCTGTCACGCGACAGGTTGAAGCTCGGCGCCTTGTAGCCGGTCGCCCAGCTGGCATAGACGTTGAGCGTCGGCGAGACTTCGTAAGCCAGACGGACGTTCCAGCTCCAGTCGTCATCATTGGTCGAGCAATCCTCGACCGCGTTCGGGCAGTTCTGCATCGGCGGCAGGAACTGGAACGGATTGAGCGCCAGGAACGGGTTGACCGACGGGTCCGCCTGGTTGGCGTCGGCAAAGGCCTGCACGCCTGCCGAAACCTGGCCGAAGGCAGCCGGGTTGGCCGCAGCGAAGGCGCCGATTTCGGTCTGGCTGGCCGGACGGCCAAGGCCGAGCAGCGTGCCGACCTGCGTGGCCAGGCCCTGCGCGAAGATCGCCCGGTTGCCCGAGGACACCAGATCGATGTTCGAGAACACATCGGTGCTCGTCGAATTGGTGACGATCTGCTTCTTGTCCTTGGTGTAGTTGGCGCCAAGCGTCAGCACCAGCCGGTCGGTGATCTCGAAATCGACATTACCGAAGATCGAGAACGCTTCGTTGTCCTGGACGATGTTGTTGAAGAAGCCCTGGCCCTCGGCGAAGAACTGGCCGGTGTAATCGGTGCCGTTGAGCGCCGACAGCGTGGCTTCAAGCGAATCGACGGTCTGCGTTCCACCGGTCGCACCCTGCAGGAGCAGGTTGGCGTAGGGACGGAAGGCGCTGCCGTAGACGATCTGGTCCGAGGTATCGACGCGCTCGTCGAAATAGTAACCGCCGATCAGGAAGTTGAACGGGCCGTCGAAATCCGAGGCGATCCGCAGTTCCTGGGTGAAGGTTTCGATGTCGGCATCGCCGATGTTCGCACCGCTCACGGCAGGCAGGCTGGTGAAGTCGACGTCCTGGTCGGCCCCCAGCTGGGTCTTGCGATAGGCGGTGATCGAGGTCAGCCCCAGCGCGCCGAAGTCGTAATCGACCTGGCCCGAGATGCCGTAGTTCTCGACGTTGTTGATCGGATCGACATCGGTGAACACGACATCGCCATCGGGGTTGTTGCGGAAATCGTTGACCTGGCCGCCGAGCAGCTGGATCGCACCGATTTCGGCCGAGGGCGCCACGTTGAGCACGCCGCAGCAGCGCTCTTCGATCTTGTCGTAATCGCCGATCACGCGGACACGCAGCGGGCCGCCGTTGTCGAACAGCAGCTGGCCGCGGGTGAACCAGCGATCGCGGTCGTTGATGTCGTCGCCATTGGCGCCGTTGGTCAGGAAGCCGTCACGCTTGTTGATGCCGCCGCCCACGCTGAACGCGAAGGAATCGCTGATCGGACCGGTGACGAAGCCCTTGACGACCATTGCGTCGTAATTGCCGTAGCTGGCTTCGACCATGCCGCCGAAGTCGAACTGCGGTTCCTTGGTGACGATCGAGATCACGCCGGCGCTGGCGTTCTTGCCGAACAGGGTCGACTGCGGGCCGCGCAGGACCTCGACACGCTGGATGTCGGGCAGGTCGGAGATCTGCGATACCGCGCGGCTGCGATAGACGCCGTCGACGAACATCGCGACCGACGGTTCGAGACCGATGTTGTTGCCGTCGGTGCCGAACCCGCGGACCGAATAGCTGGTCGCGAACGAGCTCTGGTTCTGGCTGACGCGCAGCGAGGGAACCAGCGTGGCAAGGTCGGCGACGTCGCGGATCTGGGCCTGCTCGATCGCTTCCGAGCTGGTCACACTGACGGCGACGGGCGTTTCCTGCAGCGTCTGTTCGCGCTTGGTGGCGGTAACGATGATGACATTGCTGTTGGCCGGTGCGGCAACGGCGCTGTCATCGGCTTCGTCTTCGGCATCCTGCGCCTGCGCTGCAGCGGGCAGCACCATGGCGGCAGCACCTGCCATCAGGGCGGTACGAACGGACGCGGAACGGCCGAAAGCATTGAATTTCATGAATGGTCCTCTTCTCTCAAGACGTATTTTTGGTCTGCTGCGCAGTCCCCAAAATCACGCAAGCTGCGGCCGATTACCAGACTTGCCCAGCCTCTCAAGCATTTAGCGGCGGCGATGATAGCTCATCCGGCGACTGTGACTTTGACGTTACACCACAACATCTTGTCGCAATGCAGCAACTCGGCTAGGGGCGCGCCCGAAACGTCTCGTGCCCACCATGCGTTGACGCTACGGCACGCCAATAGAAAGCACAATCCATGTCCCGCGACCTGCGCAACGTGGCGATCATCGCCCACGTCGACCACGGCAAGACCACTCTTGTCGACCAGCTCTTCCGCCAATCGGGCACCTTCCGCGACAACCAGCGCGTCGAAGAACGCGCGATGGATTCGAACGATCTGGAAAAAGAACGCGGGATCACCATTCTCGCCAAGTGCACCAGCGTCGAATGGAACGGCACCCGCATCAACATCGTCGACACGCCGGGCCACGCTGACTTCGGCGCCGAGGTCGAACGCATCCTGTCGATGGTCGATGGCGTCATCCTGCTGGTCGACAGCGCCGAAGGCCCCATGCCGCAGACCAAGTTCGTCACCGGCAAGGCGCTTGCGCTGGGCCTGCGCCCGATCGTCGTGGTCAACAAGATCGACCGCGGCGATGCGCGCCCGCAGGAAGTGCTCGACGAAGTGTTCGATCTCTTCGCCAATCTCGATGCGAATGACGACCAGCTCGACTTCCCCAGCCTGTGGGCCTCGGGCCGCGACGGCTATGCAAGCGAGGACGAGCATGCGCGCGAAGGCAATCTCGAGCCGCTGTTCAAGCTGATCGTCGACCACGTGCCCGCCCCCGGGCTCGACACCGAAGCGCCGTTCAGCTTCCTCGCGACGCTGCTCGACCGCGACAACTTCATGGGCCGCGTGCTGACCGGCCGCGTCCAGTCGGGCAAGATCGACGTCAACGACCCGATCCATGCGCTCGACCCCGACGGCAATGTCGTCGAAGTCGGCCGTGCGACCAAGCTGCTGGCGTTCGACGGGCTCGAGCGGGTCCCCGTCGAACATGCCGAAGCGGGCGACATCATCGCGCTGGCTGGCCTTGAAAAGGCAACCGTGTCCAACACCATCGCCGATCCGGTCGTGAAAACGCCGATCGCCGCGCAGCCGATCGATCCGCCCACGCTGGCGATGCAGTTCTCGGTCAACGACAGCCCGCTTGCCGGCCGCGAAGGCAGCAAGGTCACCAGCCGCATGATCCGCGATCGCCTGTATCGCGAAGCGGAAACCAATGTCGCGATCCGCATCACCGAAAGCGCCGACAAGGACAGCTTCGAAGTGGCCGGCCGCGGCGAACTGCAGCTTGGCGTGCTCATCGAAACGATGCGCCGCGAAGGCTTCGAGCTCGGCATTTCGCGTCCGCGCGTGCTGTTCCGTGAAGAGAACGGCCAGCGCATGGAACCGTTCGAAACGGTCGTCATCGACGTCGATGACGAGCATTCGGGTACGGTCGTCGAGAAGATGCAGCGCCGCAAGGCCGAGCTTACCGAAATGCGCCCCTCGGGCCAGGGCAAGACCCGCATCACCTTCTCCGCGCCGTCGCGCGGGCTGATCGGCTATCACGGCGAATTCCTGTCCGACACGCGCGGCACGGGCATCATGAACCGCCTGTTCGAGAAGTACGACACCTATCGCGGCGTGATCGAGGGCCGCCAGAACGGCGTGCTGATCTCAATGGTCCCGGGCGAAGCGGTCGGCTATGCGCTCAACGCGCTCGAAGACCGCGGCGAACTGTTCATCCGTCCGCAGGCGAAGATCTACGAAGGCATGATCATCGGCGAAAACGCCAAGCCCGACGATCTCGAAGTCAATCCGATGAAGTCGAAGCAGCTGACCAACTTCCGCTCGACCGGCAAGGACGACGCCATCCGGCTGACCCCGCCGCGGGTGATGACGCTGGAACAGGCGATCGCCTATATCGACGATGACGAAATGGTCGAAGTGACACCCGAGAACATCCGCCTGCGCAAGGCTATCCTCGACCCGCACGAGCGCAAGCGCGCGAAACGCGCCGCGCAGTAACCGCCGCGCCGACAGCAAATAAAAAAAGGGCCACCGCGAAGGTGGCCCTTTTCGTTTCGGCTGGGACTTCGCTCAGAAGCGGAAGTTCAGCGTCGTGCGGATCGAATGGATGTCGAAGTTCGGATCCGAGGGGCGCAGGCCCGTCTGGCCCGAATCCAGCAGGAACGGGTTGGTCGCCGGTGCGCTGCCCGCGCCGACCACGACATAGGCGTCGTTGTCGTCATAGCGCGAATACAGATATTCGAGACCGAGCGAGACATTGTCGAACAGGTAGAGTTCGCCGCCGGCGCCGATCTGGCCGCCCAGCTGCCAATCGTCATCATCCGTCATGGTGAAGGAATTGGCGCCGTTGGTGGTGATGAAATCGTGGTCGATATCGGCATAGGCGAGACCGCCGGTGACGTAGATCAGACCGCGGCCGCTGCCGGGCGAAACGCCCAGACGGCCACGCAGTGCGACCGACTTGTCGAGCTCGCGCTTGAAGGTGTAGCTCGCCGGAGTGGTGCTGAAGCCGTTCGAATATTCTTCCGAATCCGACATCGCGCCTTCGACCAGCAGGCCGGCTACGATCGGGCCATCGCCGATGCGCTGGTCGAAACCGATGCGGACGCCGTAGCCGAAGCGCGACTTGTCGTCGCTGCAGCCGTCAGCGGCACGCGGGCCGTTGGCAATGCCGTTGCAGAAGCCGGGGCCGAACGCATTGGCGCCGGTCGTGGTGCGGACCGTGTCGCCATACTCGCCGTCGCCATCGGTATCGAAGACGATGCCTTCGCCCGCTTCGTCGTCGAGCCCGTCGAGCCCGAAGCTGCCGCCGACATAGACGCCGTTGAAGAAATCGGGATCGGCATCCTGCGCGTAAGCAGGCTGAGCAACGA
>Ga0105357_10001919_pt1 | contig 11166 bp, 11 predicted proteins | sample GOMGulsemesocosm_4_FD_83660 | JGI IMG/M metagenome (GOLD analysis project Ga0105357, IMG submission 83660) | Methane-oxidizing microbial communities from mesocosms in the Gulf of Mexico - GOM15B Gulf of Mexico | ecosystem: Environmental > Aquatic > Marine > Cold seeps | place: USA: Gulf of...
AAATAAAGTGATTATGAGTGCATCTTTTTCTTGCTCTGTCAGAGTTGATAAATCAGGCCGTTTTTCCATCTTCATACTATGCTGGTTTTTTATGCTTTTTCAAGGGGGGCTGAGTAGTAACAACAAATCACGGTATAAAAAATCAAAAGTTAACCACAGAGGACAGAGTTTTCATGCTAAAAACCCTGTTTCAGTTGTGGTAAATATGTTAGATGTATTTGCTCACTATCCTGTGATGCATAATGTAGGAATGAGGAACTTGTGAGTCATAATCCCATGCCATGTGGAGTAACCATTTTCACTACCATTATATGAGAAGAATAAAAAATGACCCTATCTGATGCTGATGTATTCGTTGTTGATGATGCATTCCTAGAGTTAGAGCTTCCAACGAAACCTAGTTGTTTGATATTGGATATACGGTTACTTGGAATGAGTGGGTTTGAGTTTCAGAAGGAGCTCTCAAAAAAAGGAATTTTAATACCCATCATTTTTATTACTGGGCAAGCTGTTGAACAAAAATAAAATATTTAAGCGCAACGACTTACAAACTATAAGTTATTTAAAATAAACCTAAGGGTTGGCGTTAGTAAACTATAGTTGATTGACGGTAAATCTAAACTCTTGCATAGTGTTTTTATTGCCCAATGTAATGACCAAGTCACGACCATTAACCGGTTGTAATTTCCTACACTCCTATATATATTATTTGCAGGAGAATATCCTAATGTACTTAAGTAGCGTTATTTAACCTTGAGTGAAAGCGGTATTTTTTATAATTGATTATTAAAACTTTAAGTGGAGATATTATGCAAATAGGGATGTTAGGTGGGTATCATGAGTAAATTAAATCAGGCCAAGACGGCTCCACCAGCTGTTATTGTTATTTTCGGTGCTGCGGGGGATTTGACTAAGCGTAAGCTAATACCTGCACAAGTAGCTATGGTGGGAGTTGATCGCGTAGAACAGGACAGTGGGGCTTATAGACAAGGCCTGAGCAAAGATATTGAATCTTATGTTGGAGAAGGCTTTAATCAGGAGTTGTGGGATGCAAGTGTTAATAATTTGCATTATATGCTAGGTGATTTTCGTAATGCAGAAAGTTATCAACAGTTAAAAAATTACTACTCCAAGTTGACCAGCAGCAGGGAACCCTAGGAAATTATCTATTCTATTTAGCTACGCCACCCAGCTTCTTTGGTGTGATTGCAACCGAGCTGGGAAAGGCGGGGTTGACGGAAGAGGATGGCGGTCAGTGGCGACGTATTATTATTATTGAAAAGCCCTTTGGTCGAGACTTGGCATCAGCCAAAGAATTAAATAAGACTTTGCATCAGAGTTTTTCTGAGCATCAGATCTACCGTATTGATCATTATTTAGGTAAAGAGACGGTACAGAATATTATGGCTTACCGTTTTGGTAACGGTACTGTCGAAGCCACTTGGAATCATCGTTATATTGATCATGTGCAGATTACAGTCGCTGAGTCATTAGGTGTTGAAGATCGTGCCAGTTACTACGAGGAAGCCGAAGCGATTCGTGATGAGCAACTCAAGGTACTTAAGGCGATTCAGCCACTTGATTCTGAACAGGTATTAATTAACACAGTGCGTGGTCAATATGGTGAGGGGACGCAGGAAGATGGAAAAGAATTACCTGCGCACGGGTAAGCGCATGCCGGAACGTTATTCTGAAGTGGTTATCCAATATAAACCAGGGCCTAATATGATGTTTCAGGGAGAGAGTGAGCGGCGCACAAATATGCTCCCTAATCATTTAGTCATTAAGATACAGCCTGATGAAGGAATCAATATGGACTTTAATGCTAAGCAGCCAGGTGCAGGGCTTAATGTCTCTCGGGTAAGTATGGGTTTTGATTATAAGGACTACTTCAATCAATCTACAGCGCCTAGTGGCTATGAAACACTGATTTGTGATTGTCTCTATGGAGATGTGACGCTATTCAAACACGCTGATAATATCGAAGTATGCTGGAAGTTATTACAGCCTATTCTTGATACCTGGCAAACTGTATCACCGCGCAACTTTCCTAATTACTCTGTCAGTAGCTCGGGGCCAAAAGAAGCTGATGAACTACTCTCTAGAGATGGGTTTAGCTGGAGAGGCTGTGAAAGTATTCGGTATAATCCCCCTCCTTATCAAGGAGGGGCTAGGGGAGGTTTTATATTTAATTAAAATCTAAATAATATCAAGGATCTATCTTGTTATAGATCCCCTTAATCCCCCCTTGAGAAGGGGGGAGGCTAAAAGCACAATACTTTCACAGCCTCTCCGCGAGGGAACGAGAATCATGATGTAAATGTGTGTCGTGCATGTCCCTAAGTAACGAGTAAAAATATTAAAGTAGACTAAAAACCAATCCGTTATTGAAAATGATGGTAAGAACATAAACATATCACCCCAGATACAAGCAATGGAGAAGAATATGCAGCAAAGTAAAAACCAGAGCACAACTGAAGATGATCGCACCGGAGAGAGTGTCGCTACGCTGACTCGAGCCATCGCTGATAATATGTTTTATGTGCAGGGGAAATTTCCAGCTACGGCGACTGAAAATGATGCTTACCTTGCAGTTGCCTATACGGTTCGTGACCGTCTATTACGACGCTGGATTGATACCACCGAAGCCTATATAAAAAATGATGCTAGGTTGGTGTGCTATCTTTCGGCTGAATTCCTGCTAGGTCCTCATTTACACAACAACCTGATCAATCTTGGTTTAGTTGAACCCATGCGTAAAGCTGTGGATTCTTATGGTAAAAAACTGGACGATATTATTGAACAGGAAGGGGAGCCTGGCTTAGGTAATGGAGGCTTAGGTCGTCTTGCTGCCTGCTATATTGATTCTCTTGCTAGTTTACAAATACCCGCGATAGGCTATGGAATACGCTATGAATATGGAATTTTTGGCCAGCAAATTAAAGATGGCTGGCAGGTTGAAACCACTGATAAATGGCTTAAGCTAGGAAACCCTTGGGAATTACACCGCCCTGAACGTACTTATGAAGTTAAATATGGTGGGCATACTGAATCTCAGCAAGATGAGCAAGATGAGCAAGGTAATTTCAGTGTACGCTGGGTACCCAACCATGCGGTGATGGGTGTTGCTTACGATACGCCTATACTGGGTTATAAGGTCAATAACACCAATATATTACGACTTTGGTCGGCACAAGCATCTGAATCCTTTGATTTTCATGACTTTAATGTCGGTGATTATATGGGGGCAGTCAGAGATAAAATGAGTTCTGAGAACATTACTAAAGTTCTCTATCCTAATGATGAACACGAGCAAGGCAAGCGTCTACGTTTACAACAGCAATATTTCTTTGTTTCCTGTTCGCTGCAAGATATGATTTTTATTCAACTAGAATTGGCTAACGATACGCTGGATAATTTTCATAAACGCTTTGCTGGACAACTGAATGACACTCACCCTTCGATTGCCATTGCTGAATTGATGCGTTTATTCGTGGATGAGCATGATATGGGCTGGGATCAAGCTTGGGATATTACTCGCCATACTTTTGCTTATACTAACCATACCTTATTACCAGAAGCACTAGAAACGTGGTCTTTACCTTTATTCAAAAATGTATTACCTAGGCATTTAGAGATTATTTATGAAATTAATCGACATTTTCTGGAGCAGGTAAAAGAGCGTTATCCTGATGATAATGAGCGTTTAGCCAGAATGTCATTAATTGATGAAGCCGGTGAAAAGTCTGTGCGTATGGCTAATTTAGCCTGTGTCGGTAGTCATGCGGTCAATGGCGTGGCTGAATTGCATACAGAATTACTGACAGCCACTGTTTTGAATGATTTTTATGAGTTTTCGCCTGAGAAATTTAGCAATAAAACCAATGGCGTGACTCCTCGCCGCTGGATAGTGTTGAGTAATCCTCGCTTGACGGCTTTGATTACAGAAAAGATAGGTGAAAGCTGGATAACTGATTTGAGCCAACTTAAACAGTTAGAGGCTTTTGCTGATGACGCTAAATTTATTGCACGTTGGCATCAAATAAAACTGCAAAACAAACAAGAACAAGCGGCTTTTGCCTTTAAACAAACAGGTGTTGAATTAAATCCAGAATCACTGTTTGATGTACAAGTAAAAAGATTGCACGAATACAAGCGTCAATTGCTGAATGTTCTGCATATCATTACTTTATATAATCGTATTAAAGCAGACCCTAGTATTGATATTGTGCCGCGCACTTTTGTGTTTGGCGGTAAAGCAGCCCCTAGCTATTTTATGGCTAAATTAATTATTAAGCTGATTAATTCAGTGGCTGATGTGGTTAATAATGATGCGGATGTTGCTGGGCGATTAAAGGTTGTCTTTATCCCCAACTTCAATGTTAAATTGGGACATCGGGTTTACCCAATGGCAGATCTATCCGAACAAATATCTACCGCTGGATTGGAAGCCTCAGGCACGGGTAATATGAAGTTTTCCATGAATGGCGCACTGACTATTGGTACGCTGGACGGTGCAAATATAGAAATTAGAGAAGAAGTGGGCGAAGAAAATTTCTTTCTCTTTGGTTTAACGGCCCAGGCAGTAGCGGACACTAAAGCACAAGGCTATAACCCTAGAGATTATTATGATAATAATGCAGTCCTTAAATTAGTACTGGATCAAATCCGAGAAGGTTATTTTTCTAAGGGTGATACTAATTTATTTATGCCATTGGTTGATGAATTATTAAACCATGACCAATATCTGTTGCTGGCGGATTATCAGTCTTATATTGATGCGCAGGATAAAGTCAGTGAGACTTGGCGAGACCAAGATTTATGGACGCGCATGTCTATTTTAAATGTTGCACGAATGGGTAAATTTTCTTCAGATCGAGCAATGCAAGAGTATTGCCAAGATATATGGAAAGTAGAGCCTGTGCCAGTGGGAGGCAAGTAGCCCGTATGAAGCGCGCGTAATACGGGATATTCGATATATTTATAGTTCCCCTTAAGATAAATTTAGAATAAAGAATATTAAATAAATAGCTTATCGTAGGATGGGTAGAGCGTCTTTTTGCGAAACCCATCAAGAGGCTCAAGCTATTGATGGGTTTCTCTACGTGCCTAAAAACCCCACCCTTCATCCTATACCTGTCACCTTAGCTTAATGACAGTAATATTGAGCGCGGTAACAAAAAAACAAAGAACATTAAACCCTAAAATTAAAGAGTACCTTATGAGTAAAAAATATTTAATAGTTGGCGGTGTTGCAGGTGGCGCATCTGCGGCAGCCAGATTGAGACGACTAGGCGAAGACGATCAAATTATTATGTTTGAAAAGGGACGTGATGTTTCATTCTCAAACTGTTGTCTGCCTTATCATTTAAGTGGTCAAATTAAAAAACCTGAACACTTGATATTGATGAACCCTAAAAAATTCAGTGGGCAATACAATATTGATGCACGGACTAATAGTGAAGTGACGGCTATTGATAGAGACAATAAGGAAATTGAAGTTAAAGACTTATTATCGGGTAAAACCTATAAAGAGTCTTACGATAAACTGATTTTATCACCAGGGGCGCACCCTATCGTGCCGCCTATTCCTGGCATTGAAAAAGCCAATGTTTTTACGGTAAGAAATGTCGTTGATATTGATAAACTCAATCAATTTATTCACAAGGTCAAGCCTTCAAGAATTACCGTGATTGGCGGTGGATTTATTGGTATTGAAGTGATGGAAAACTTAATAGAAGCAGGACATCAAGTTTCTTTAGTTGAAGCATTACCACAAGTTCTGAATCAGTTTGACCATGAGTTAGTGCAGATTTTACACAAAGAAATTATGGATAATGGCGTTGAGTTGATTGTTGGCGATAAGGTGACAGGCTTTGATACCAATAAAGTCATACTAGAATCAGGTAAAGAAATTCACTCTGAAGTTGTGGTGATGTCTATCGGCGTATTACCTGAAACAGGTCTAGCTAAGCAAGCAGGACTTGAGCTAGGTAAAACAGGCGCAATTAAAGTTGATCCTAATTTTCTCACTAATGACCCTGATATATACGCGGTCGGTGATGCGATTGAAGTGTATAACATTTTGACTCAGGATGAATTCAAATTATCACTTGCAGGGCCGGCGCTCAAGCAAGCGCGTTCAGTGGCAGACCATATTCATGGGCGCATCATTAACAGTACAGGCTTCATCGGCTCTTCAGTGGTTAAAGTTTTTAACTACAATGCGGCAGCGACAGGCTTGAATGAAAAAATGTTGGCGGGCCTAAATATTGAATATGGCTGGGTGCAAATTATTCCTAAAGATAAAGTCGGCATTATGCCTGATGCGGAAGAGTTAGGTTTTAAAGTAATTTTTGAAAAACCTACTGGCAGAGTACTGGGTGCACAGGCGATTGGTCATGGTAATGTTGATAAACGTGTCGATGTCATTGCAACCGCGATTAAATTTGGCGCAACCGTTGAGCATTTACGTGACTTAGAATTATGTTACGCACCTCCGTTTGGTACAGGTAAAGATGCGGTTAACTTTGCAGGTTATGTGGCATCGAATCTATTACATGGTGCTTTTGAACAAGTTTCGATGAGTGAAGTGCGTGGATTGGTTGAGAGTGGTGCTTATATTCTGGATGTGCGTGAAATGGATGAATATGAAGCGGGGCATATCAAAGTCGCAAAAAGTATTCCTCTTTCAGAGCTGCGTGATCGCTATCAAGAAATCCCTAAAGATGTACCGATCTATGTACATTGCCGCTCAGGTCAGCGTTCATACAATGCCGTATTAACACTACAAGCGAAAGGCTATCAACAAGTATTTAATATTTCTGGTGGATTTTTAGGCGTTTGTTGTTATGAATATTTTAATGATAAAACTTTAGGTAGAGAGCCAATAGTGACTGAGTATGATCTGAAGTAACAGGTCTTTTTCATAGGTCAGTCTACTTTTTAGTGACTTCAATGGGAACAAAAAATAAATAATGAACGAAATATTTGAAATAGTGTTTAACCTTTCCATGCTCTGTTTTGTCGCAGGTAGCATGATAACACTAGGGCTAGGCTTAACTGTTGCGCAAATTTTTGCCCCCTTTAAACAAGTGCGGATTGTGATTAGAGCACTGATTGCCAACTTCATTATTGTTCCGCTATTTGCCTTAGGGCTAGTGAGCTGGATTCCTATGTCCGAAGGGGTGCGCATTGGCATAATACTAACCTCTTTAGGTGGAGGCGCTCCTTTTATCCCAATGATTGTAGCAATGGCAAAGGGTCATGTGGGAGGTGGTGTTGGGCTAATGATGTTGCTTTTAATCATCACGGTTTTTTTTATGCCACTCGCTGTGCCAGTGATGCTCTCGGGTGTGTCAGTCAGTGGATTAGAAATTGCCAGATCCTTAGTGACGATTATGCTGCTTCCTTTAGTGCTTGGGCTTTTGATTAAAGGTCGCTTTTCAAACCTAGCGGCGCGTACTCAGCCTTTTGCCGCTAAATTCACCAATCTATCGATATTGATATTAGTTATTGCGGTATTACTGCGGTACACCGAAACAATCATGGATAGTATTGAAGTACTTCCAGTTATTGCTGTCTTCTTTTTAGGCGCGATGATGATCGGTTACTTAAGTGGCGGAAAAAGGAGAGAGGTACGCATTATTTTTGCTGTGGGTACTGGGTTAAGGAATCCACCCGTTGCGATATTAGTGGCTAGCCAGAATTTTGCATCGGAGCCTATATCAGCCATTGTTCCTTTGCTGGTTGCTATCGTGGGAATATTAATATTATTGCCTTTAGCTGTTTTAGAAAGAAAATTAGGCGGAAATCGTCAGAGAAAAATTGACACAAATGGCTTAACTTAAGCCACTCTATACGCTTCATATTTTATGCTATGAAGTAAAGCAACTTAAACAACTGATGTTACGCACGCCTCAGATAGAGTGCGAGCTGTAGCAATCCTAAAAAACTGTAAGTCGTTGATTCATAATAGTCGGTGCGTAATATCAGTTAAACAAAGGTAGATAACCTATGCAAGTCATTATTAGTAACCTCCCACCAGAAACCACTAAAGAAATGTTACTGGAAGAAATAAACGAACGGAATATTCAAATTACTGATTTAAAACTAGAAACAGCAGGGGATCCCGATAAATTGGCAGCGATTGTTACTTTAGATACTGGCTATGCTGGAGCAACTGCTTTAGAAAAACGAGTGAATGGTAAGTACTGGCATGGACGTGTATTAAAAGCTTATGCTATGAGAGAAGTACCAGGGGATGAGTGATCATAAATATCGGCTACGAATTTAAGCTGGGATAGCTTATAACTCGTAGGGTGGGCAATCTTTTCTGCCCACCGTGGTGCGGCCTTAATGGTGGGCAAAAAAACTGCCCACCCTACTTTTTGCATGAAAATCTTCCACATAAAACATAAAACATAAAACATCAAATATAAACCTACAGTCCCGATAAAAGAAATAATGAACAATTCACTCGAGTTAAAAATAAACCCTCCGTTGCAAATGCTGATTAGTATTATATTAATCTATGTTACCGCAAGTACATTGCCAGTATCGGTCACTTTACTTGAATACAAATGGAGTTTAGGAGGCGTTTGTCTTGCTATAGGTTTATTTTTTAATGCCGCTGGTGGTGTTTCTTTTCGTTCAGCACAAACCACGGGCAACCCAAACAAGCCTGAAACGACATCATCATTAGTAACATCGGGTGTTTATCGTTTTACTCGTAACCCAATGTATGTTGGTTTATTATTTTTACTGCTTGCATGGGCAATCTATTTAGGAAGTTTTTTGAGTATGTTTGTTATTCCACTATTTCAGCAGTATATGACTCGGTTTCAGATTATTCCCGAAGAACGAGCTTTGGAAGCATTATTTACTGATCAGTTCCCCCATTATTGTAGTCAGGTTCGCCGCTGGCTATAAATGTCATCATCATTAAATAAAGAAATTAAATATAAATGATAAGTTGCCAAATGAGGCTGTTTTAGGGTGAATCTTTCTCTAACTGCAAAAGAATCCATAAAAACCGCGTTAGCAATGACTATTTCCTATGGTATTGCTTTGTCTATGGATTGGGGAACCCCAATGTGGGCGGGTTTTTCGGTTGCTTTTGTCAGTCTGTCAACCAGTGGGCAGTCTTTTCAAAAATCGACCCTGCGGATGTTTGGGACTTTAATTGCAGGTCTTGCCTCTTTAATTCTGATAGCCTTATTCCCTCAGGATCGATGGCTTTTTATATTCGCGCTCTCTCTTTATATTGGGTTTTGTACTTATATGATGGGCGCTGCTAAATATCAGTATTTCTGGTTTGTCTGCGGTTATGTGTGCATTATTGTTGCTTTAGAAGCAGGGCCTAATCCCGTTAATGCCTTTCATCTTGCTACCTTGCGCGCTCAGGAAACGGGGCTGGGTATTCTGGTTTATAGTGTGGTCACGGCTGTGCTCTGGCGTAAAAGTAGTGTCGATGATTTTAATACCAACATTATTCAATTACAAACGACCCTGCATCAGCTTTACCAAAGCTCCTTTAGTTTGATGACTGGGCAGGGGAACCTTGCGGCAACGAAAGCGTTAATGGCTCAGGCAGGTCAGCTACAAATTCAGTTTAAAATACTATTAGAGGCTGCAAAAACAGAAAGTTATGACATCAGACAACGAAACCTACAGTGGTGCTTGTATCTAAGGCAGGTCACTGAGCTGAGTACCATTATGGAGCACTGGCATGATGATTTAGCAAGCGTAAAATCGATTGACCAGCAAAAATTAATGCTTAATTTAGAGTCTTTTGATAAGGAAATTCAGCAACGGTTTGAGCAAGTTAAGCGAATGCTAGAAGGCAATGCACCTGAATATCATCTCCAATCTATTGAACTACAACTAGATAAAGAGACACTAAAAAGTCTTTCGCATTTTCAGATATCAGCATTATTAGCAACGCAGACAAACTTACAGCAATTAGAACAGCTCACTCAGGCGATGTGGCATAACATCGCTGAGATTAAAGGCTTTAGTCGGGAGGTTTTTTCCATGAGCCAGAGTCAGCCTAAAAAAGCTGAATTTGCTTTTGATATAGAGCGCCTAGCCAGTATTATTCAAGTGATGGCAACTTTATGGTTATCTTTTCTGGCTTTTATTTATATTCCTGACTTACCTGGAAGCATCGTTTTTGTTGTTATAACAGGGGTTATTGGTATGTCATTAGCCGCTAACCCTAATCGGCCTGTCTCATCCATGTTTATGCCATTTGCCACTAGCACCCTATTTTGTAGCATTATTTACGCGATTATTATGCCGCAACTATCGAGTTTTTTGGGCTTAGGCATGGTGATATTTATAGCGACATTTATTATCTGTTATACCTATTCCAGCCCACAACAGGGCATGGGGAGAGCGGCGGGATTAGCTGTTTTTGTGACCATGATCGGCGTTAATAACCAACAAACTTATAATGTTCTTTCCGTCTTTAATACTGGATTGGTGTTTGTTGAAATGTTTATTATTTTAGTCATTACCGCGCATATTCCTTTTTCTGCACGTCCTGAACGCGCATTGACGCGTTTACTGAGTCGGTTCTTTCATAGCAGTGAATATTTAATTGCTAGTCTGGCGATTGAACAACAAGGTCCGCTTTCTTTTTGGGAAAGACGACGTAAAGCGTTTCATCTCCAAGAGCTTAAAACCCTGCCGAATAAAATAAAAAATAGGAGTCAATTGCTTAATCCAAAGCAATTACAGGGCGCTTCAATTCAGCAAATACAAACGATGATCAGCCAGTTAAAGAAGGTAAATATCCGCCTACAGCTTTTACTTGAAGCGCGCAAACAGCCCCAATCTCAGTTATTAGCAAGTGCATTACAGGCAGATAGCCAAGCATGGAATGAGCGTATGTTAGAAGCGTCACAAACCTTAGCCAAGCACTCTGTTATTGAAAATCACACGGAATTTCAGACTCAACTGACGGATATAACAACTCACCTGGAGACTCATATAAAAACACTGTTAAACGAGATAGAAGATGACCAACTGAGTGAGAGGGATAAAGAAAATTTTTACCGCTTACTCGGTGCTTATCACGGCGTTTCCAACGCCTTGCTGGACTATTCTGATAATGCCCAGTTGATTAACTGGGCCGAATGGCAGGAAACTAGACTTTAATTA
>Ga0105357_10001927_pt1 | contig 11134 bp, 3 predicted proteins | sample GOMGulsemesocosm_4_FD_83660 | JGI IMG/M metagenome (GOLD analysis project Ga0105357, IMG submission 83660) | Methane-oxidizing microbial communities from mesocosms in the Gulf of Mexico - GOM15B Gulf of Mexico | ecosystem: Environmental > Aquatic > Marine > Cold seeps | place: USA: Gulf of...
CACCAAATAGAAGCTGCTTTATTTGCATTAAGTAATCCTCTAAATAAAGGTGTGATCCTGGCGGATGAAGTAGGTTTAGGTAAAACGATTGAAGCAGCGTTGGTGCTAAGTCAATACTGGGCAGAAAGAAAACGACATTTAATTATTATTTGTCCTGCATCACTAAGAAGGCAGTGGGCGGCAGAGCTTCAAGAAAAGTTCAATCTCCCGAGTCAGATTTTAGACTCCCCAACGGTAAGAAAGCTTAGAAAAGCTGGGGTCTTTCACCCCTTAAACCAAAAGAAAGTGATCATCATGTCGTATCACTATGCGGCAAGGTTAGAAGAGGAGCTTCTTGCAATCCCCTGGGATCTGGTTGTTATTGACGAAGCGCATAAGTTAAGGAATTCCCATCGTCCTAAAAACGTCATGGGGCAAGCGTTAAGAAGAGCGCTATCTGGTAGACAAAAGCTGTTGTTGACAGCTACGCCACTGCAGAACTCGTTAATTGAGCTGTACGGCCTATCAACCGTGATTGATGAGCATCTTTTTGGTGATGACAAAGCATTTCGCAAGCAGTATATGACTTCAGCAGGAGATCTTCCTGAGCTGCGTGAAAGGTTGGATACCTTTGTTCACCGCACCTTGCGCAAGCATGTGCTGGAGTATATTCCATACACGCAACGAAAAACAATTACTCAACCATTTAATCCAACAGATGACGAACAAGCTTTATATGATGCTATTTCTGAATTTTTACAAAAAGAACATTCTTATGCGTTGCCTAAACAACACCGTCACTTAACAGCATTAATACTACGGAAGTTATTAGCTTCATCATCTTATGCCGTGGTGAATACCTTACATGTTATTAAAATAAGGTTAGAGCTACTGCGAGATGAAAAAGCGACCGATGATAAATTCTTAGAGCACCTTATTGAAGATGATGATCTGGAAGATGATTACTTGGATGATGAAGCCTTTCCTTTTTTAAAAGATGAAGAGGAAATTGAACTGGCTCATGATATTGAAAAGATTAACAGTGAAATAGAAGAGCTTGATTCATATATAGCACAAGCTAAAAGTATAAGGGTAGACTCGAAAGCCACTGCCTTATTGAAAGCCATAGAGATTGGTTTTAACAATATGGCAGAAATGGGTGCGGCAAAGAAAGTGATTATATTTACAGAGTCACGACGAACCCAGGAATACTTAGCTAAGTTTCTCAGTGCGAATGGGTTTGAAGATAAGTTACTTACCTTTAGCGGAACCAATAACACACCTAAAACCCAAGAAATATACCAAGCATGGAAAGAAGAAAATGCAGGCTCAGATCATGTAACAGGTTCTGCTCAAATAGATAAGCGCAGTGCCTTAATAGATAACTTTAAATCTGATGCAGAAATAATGATTGCCACAGAAGCCGCAGCAGAAGGTGTAAACCTACAATTTTGCTCATTGATTATTAACTATGATTTACCGTGGAATCCACAGCGTATAGAACAGCGGATTGGTCGCTGCCATCGTTATGGGCAAAAACATGATGTTGTGGTCATTAACTTTTTAAACAAGCGTAATGAAGCTGATAGACGAGTTTTAGAGCTGTTAACTGAGAAGTTCAGTCTTTTTGATGGTGTCTTTGGCGCATCAGATGAAGTCTTAGGACGAATCGAGAATGGTATTGATTTTGAAAAGCGTATTCTTGATATTTATGAAACCTGTCGCTTACCAGAACAGATAGCGTCTGCCTTTGAAAACCTGCAACAAGAATTAGAATCAAACATCAATGAAAAGATGGAAGAAACGCAACAATTGTTGATGGAAAACTTTGATGAAGATATACATGACTTATTAAAATTAAAACTGGATCAAGCAGAGCAAAGATTAGATAAAGTTGCTCGATGGTTTTGGCTGTTAAGTAAGCACCAATTAAAAATGAATGCGGAGTTTCAAGACTCAGATTATAGTTTTAAGCTAAGTCAGCCACCAAAAAAGAAGGGAGAAGTGATTGCATCGCCAATTGGCAGCTATGAGTTAATACAAAAAGGCAAAGAACCAGCAGCACATTGTCATGTATACCGCATGAACCACCCATTAGGTGAATACGTCATAGAGTCTGCTAAAGAATTAGCAACACAGCAACAACAATTAATCTTTGATTATAGTAATCATCCGACAAAAATATCAGCGGTCGAGCAGCTTCAATACAAGTCAGGTTGGTTAATGCTTAATAAATTAACCGTAGACTCATTTCAGAGTGAAGAGCATCTAATATTTACCGCCATACAAGATGATGGCACAGTATTAGATCAAGAACATTGTGAAAAGTTATTTTCTTGTTTTGGAAGCGTTATTCCAATTAATGGTGATATTCAACCTAATACAATACATACGACAAAGCAGAGACAGGTTGAGGCTAAAATAAGTGAAGTATTAGAAGAAAATAATAGTCATTTTCAAATGGAAAGAGATCGCTTAGAGAAATGGGCAGATGATAAAGTCGCGGGGGCAGAGCAAGCCTTGGTTGATACAAAAGCAAAGATTAAAGTTTTAAAACGAGAATCACGCCAAGCACAAACATTAGAAGAGCAAAAAGAGCTTCAAGAAAAAATCAAAAGTGAAGAAAAAAAGCAGCGTCGACAACGCCAAGAGATCTTTGATGTAGAAGACGAGATTTTAGAAAAGCGCGACCAATTGATTGAAGCATTGGAAAAGAGGCTAAATCAAAGCACACATATTGAAGAGCTATTCACGCTACGATGGAAAGTTGCGTAAAATACGACGTTAAATAAAAGCATAAGAAATAGGATACACAATACACAATGGCAAAAATCAGCGACAAACAGCAACTATTAGTTGATAAGTTAAAAGAGCTTTTCATGATGGATCAAGCTGATCTTAATTTCGGCATCTATCGTGTGATGAATGCCAAACATGATGAGATAGAAAGCTTCTTACACAATGATTTATTGTCTACCATCCATACTGTACTGCAAGGTGATGGTAAAGAATCAGACGTACAAAAAGAGCTGAATGAAGCCATAAAGAATGCACAAAGTTTAGGCGTCGATCCCGATGCCATTCCTAAAGTACAAGAATTAAAAGAGCTGCTGGGCGGTGGAGCCGGTAATAGTTTAGAAAAAGATGAGAATGAAATATTCTCGCAACTAACCACCTTTTTCAGCCGTTATTATGATGGCGGTGATTTCATGTCACTACGCCGTTATAAAAAAGAAACCTACTCACCATTAGCCATGAATGGAGAAGAGGTAAAACTTCATTGGGCAAATGCCGATCAGTATTATATTAAAAGTGCAGAAAACTTTAGTCATTACGCCTTCAAGATTGGTGAGCAAGAAAACCAAAAGCATATTTGTTTTGAGCTTGTAGATGCCAGCACAGAGCAAAACAATGTAAAAGCGACTGAAGATAAAGAGCGTCGGTTTATTTTAAATGAAAGCAATCCCATTGCTCTGAAACAAACGGATGATGGTGAAGAATTATTAATTAATTTTAGTTATCAAGCAGACGCTAAAAAAAGAAGCCAAAAAGAATTAAACCAAGCAAGCATTAAATTCATCATTGAATTGGAAGCGAGTGGTGCCTTATTGGTTGATGTAGATGATTGGGTGACATGGCAATCAGCACTACTAACACTTGCTCCAACAGATAAAAATAAAAAGCGCACCATTTTAGAAAAGCACCTAAACGATTACACCGCCAAAAATAGCTTTGATTATTTTATCCATAAAGACTTAGGCGGCTTTATGCGTCGTGAATTGGACTTCTTTATTAAAAATGAACTGCTACTACTGGATGATATTGTGCCATCAACGGTGGACACAATAGACAAACAACTATTAAGTAATGAACGAAGCTTAAAGAAAGTAATTGCCTTTAAAGTTATCGCTCAAAAATTGATTGCTTTATTAGCTCAATTAGAAGATTTTCAGAAAAAATTGTGGCTAAAAAAGAAGTTTGTATTAGAGACAAACTACTGCATGACATTGGATCGTGTTTCAGAGTCTTTTTATGCCGAAATTGTAGCCAATGAAAAACAGGTTAAGGAATGGCAGGCATTAGGTTTTATTGAATCAGATGCAAAATTATCAGAAGATTATTTAAAAGAAAATCCTTATCTATTGATTGATACGGGATTATTTGAATCGGAATTTAAACAGCAATTATTGGCTGAAATTGATGATTTAGATGAAGCGACAGATGGGTTGTTAGTTCAATCGGAGAGCTTTCAAGCATTAAATTTGTTACAGGGTGCCTATAGAGGGAAAGTGAATTGTATTTATCTTGATCCCCCATACAACACTGGTGATGATGGTTTTGTATATAAAGATGCTTATAAATCTTCAACTTGGGCTTCAATGTATGCCCAGTCACTTCCTTTATCGAGAACCATGCTTGACGACTTAGGCTCTTTATTTTCGAGTTGTGATGAGCATCAGTTTTTAGAGTTAGGTTTTATATTGCGTTCAGTTTATGGTGAGCATAACCATGTTGAAACTATTACATGGAATAAACGAATTCCAAAAAATGATAAAGGTATTGGCAACATCCACGAATATATTTATTTATTTTCATTAAATGATTCCGATAGGCGAAAAAATGATTTGGCGTATTTAATGCGTAAAGATGGTCTTGATGAAGTCTATGAAGTGGTTAAAAAATGTAAGAGGGGTGGTATAGAACTGTCTGAATCTCAGCGAGAGTTAAAAAAATTCTATAAGAAGAATAATTATGATAGGGGTATTACATTATATTGTGAGCTTGATCCTATGTATAAGATCTGGGGGAAAATTAATATGTCTTGGCCTAATGCAAAAACACAGGGGCCAAGATATGAAGTTATAAGCCCTGTGACAGGGAAAGCGGTTCCAATTCCAGATAATGGGTGGCGCTGGAAAGAAGAAACTTTTAGAGAAGCAGAGAATGATGGGGGGACTTATAAACTACCAGATGGCTCAATGATGGTAGGGAGAATATGGTACTCAACAAAAGAAACAGTCCAGCCAAGTTCTGTGAAATATTTAAAAGAAGTAGAATCGTTTTTATTGAGATCTATTATCAGTCATAAAAGTGACGGAAGTATTCATTTGGATAATTTAGGCCTTTATGGGTTATTTGACTATCCTAAGCCTCCTCGTTTGATTGAGTGGTTATTTTATTCATCTGGTGTTCATTCGGGGGTCTTTTTAGATTACTTCGGTGGTTCAGGTACAACTGCTCATGCAATTATTAATTTAAACCGAGAGGATAGTGGTAGTCGCAAGTATTTTCTTATTGAAATGGGGGTGTCTCTTGATACGGCTATTAAGCCGCGTATAAAAAAAGTAGCTTATTCTGAAAGGTGGAAAGATGGTGAGCCAGTTGCTGATAAACACGGTAATTTTAATGGAATCAGTCATTGCTTTAAAACCATACGCTTAGAATCGTATGAAGATGTAATGGATAACCTGAAATTACAGCGTAGTGATCAACAATCAGATGCCTTAGCTAAGTCTGAAAATAAAGAACTAAAAGAAGATTACCTGTTGCACTATATGTTGGATGTAGAAGCAAAAGAGAGTCTATTGCCTGCAAATTTATTCATTGATCCGTTTAATGCAACCATGCGAGTGGTGCGTAATAACGAAGCTCGAAAACAAAGCATAGATCTGGTTGAAACCTTTAATTATTTATTAGGGTTGAGTATTAAAACGATGCGTCAGTCAAAAGGTATTGTTGAAGTGACAGGGGTAAACCCTAATGATCAGGTGGTTTTAATCTTATGGCGAAATACCAATGAAACAGATAATGACACATTAGATGAATGGTTCAAAAAACAAAGTTATAACAGTCGAGATATGGAGTTTGATCTAATTTATGTCAATGGCGATAACAACCTGCCAAATTTACGCCAAGGCGCAGAAACTTGGAAAGTTCAACTAATCGATGAAGCATTCCAAACCTTAATGTTTGATGTGAAGGACGTATAGGAGATAGAAAATGTCTGCTATTCAGTCAATTCATATTTATAACCTGCAACGCCTTAAAGATATTACTGTTAACTTCGAACAATTTGGCGTGACAGCTATTATGGGAGTAAACGGCTCAGGAAAAACAACACTTTTGCAGGCAATTGCATGTGTTTTTCAGCGTGATACAACAATTGAGCTTGAACAGCAATCTTATGCCTACAGCGATTTCTTTAAGCCATATGAAGGATATGATTGGCTGGACTCTTCCTTCGGCGTTTCTTTTTACGATGAAGATAACTCTGTAATTTATTCTAAAGACGATGATTCATGGAACCCTCGAGCACAAAATAAAAAGAAACGTTATGTGAAATATGTATCTATGCTTGATTGTATTCCTCATCAAGAAAAAGAAACTGGTGAGGAAATAGCAGCTTTTGAGAAGAAAGATATTGGTTTGAGATTAGCCAAAAAAATAACATTTTTGCAAAAAATCAATGGAGCACTTCATAGAAATTATGTGGATGTTGGTAGCTGTGAAAAAGAAGATGGCTTGGATGAATTCTTCTTTGCAAGAATGAAAAACCCAGAGCAAGAAGAGCTTGAGTATCCATCTCATTATATGGGGGCTGGTGAGCAGAAGATAATTTATATCATTAATGAAGTTTTAAAAGCTCCTAAAGGGGCTTTGATACTAATTGAAGAATTAGATGTGTCATTGCATGATTCAGCTATAAAGTCTTTGATAAGTTTTCTACAGGAACAGGCTATTGTCCGACAAATTCAAATTATGTTTACTACTCACTGGTTGGGTATACAGGGGTTTTCTGATGCGGTAGGAATCGTTTCTTTATTTGAAAATCCAGCTACACGAAAGGTTGTGGTTCGGGAGGGTTTTGATCCTCAGTTTATACATAGCTTAAATAATGATAATGAACAACGGCGACAAATTAAGGTTTGGGTTGAAGATGCCCTTACTCAAAAAATCGTTGAATTAGTGGCAAGAGGAATGGGCGTTATGCCTTTTCTTAAGATAAAGACACTGGGGTCAATTCAGAATGTTTATAAAATCGCTGGAGCAGTTGCTGTGATGGGGGATAACCTTGATAGAACCATGATTGTGACTGATGGTGATAGATATATTGAACTAGCTGATAAAGCTACTCAAATAGGGCATGCTATAGATGGCAATGGGGAGGAAGCTGATTCTTGGAGGCGCATTGCTCTCGAATTAGTTATTGATCTTGATGCTCCAGGACGATCCGAACCAGAAAAAATTATATTAGAGTTTTGCCAAGAGTTAGTCGCTCAAGGTGATGTTCATGATTGGGTTAGAAGAGATTTGGAGTGGATTCACCAGCAGCACCTACCTGTAGGTAAGGAAGCCCTATGGAAATTGGCTGAGGACAAAGGGGTTGAATTAGCTGCACTTCAAACACAGTATTTAGACATTGTTTGCAACACTGATTCTTGGTCAGAATATGTTAATCCATTAAAAGAAAAACTCGATGAGCTAGTCGAGAATGTTGGTATTGATGTTAATGAGCTGGGAGCAGTTGCATAATGGCTAATGTATCTTTTCCTCATCGGTTGGTGTTAAACCGTTTTTTCTTAAAGTTGTTAGGCAGTGATGTTTATAACTTAGATCTTGATCCTTTTCGTGATGCGACAAAATCATTCATTGATGAATCATTAGAACTACATGAAGATGATGGTACATCACGGTATTATCATGAGCTAATAAGAGTCATACCCAGTGATAGTGCTTTATCACCTGAAATGCTGTTAGATTTTGATGAAAATATTAAACGTCATACAAATGCAATTAATGAAAAACGATCATCAAAAATACGTTGGAAGTATTTTCAATATCTATCATTAATATTTACTGAGATCTATCTTGATTGGTATTTCAGAGATGCAGAAGGTTTATTAAGTGAATTGAATAAGCATCTTGATTTATTCAATAACAGCCTGAGTGATTGGGGTGAAAAGAAAAAGGATTTATTAAAACCTTTTGAATCTGGAGACTTAAAAAAACTAGCATTTTGGAATGCTACGGGTAGTGGCAAAACCTTGTTGATGCATATCAATATAAAGCAATACATGCATTATCTAAGGAAGCACCGTAAAGAGCATGAGTTAAATCGCATTATCGTCTTAACGCCTAATGAAGGATTAACGCATCAGCATTTGGAAGAATTTAGGTTGTCGAATATATCGGCAGCAGAATTTTCAAGGGTGGCGAGTAGTTCAAGTATGTTTTCTGGCTCAGTGATTGATGTCATTGATATGAATAAGCTCAAAGAGAAAGGTAATAAGAAAACGGTCTCAGTGGATCAGTTTGAGCAAAACAACTTAGTGATGATAGATGAAGGGCATCGTGGTGCGAAGGGTGATGTTTGGTCTGAAATGCGAAAACGTTTAGCCAAAGAAGGCTTTACCTTTGAGTATTCAGCTACATTGGGACAGGCTGCCAGTAGCAAGCCTGTGCTAGCAGAAGAGTATGCTAAAAGTATTTTGTTTGACTATTCTTATCGCTATTTTCATGCCGATGGTTTTGGTAAGGATTATCAGATCCTTAACTTGGATGCAGAGCAACAAACAGAAGCTGATAGAAGCAATAGACAGTTATATTTAACTGCGTGCTTGCTGTCTTTTTATCAACAAAACAAGGTCTATCGTGAACGCCATGCAAAATATAGGGCATTTGCGATTGATAAACCATTATGGGTTTTTGTTGGTAGCAGGGTAACGGCCGTTCGCAAGGATGCGGGTAAATTTGTTTCTGATGTTGTAGATATTTTATTGTTCCTTGCTGAATTTGTTGATGATAGGCAATCCAGTATTTCTAATTTAAATATGTTGGTTAGTGGTAGCACTGGTTTACTAAATTCAAATGATAAAGATATTTTTGCAGAGTCTTTCCCTTATTTGACTTCATTAAGTGATAAAGGCGATGCGTTATTCACTGATATTTTAGAACATTTATTTAATGCTCCCGCAGGTGGGAAGCTACACATTGATTACTTAAAGGGTGGGGATAGTGAGTTAGCCTTGAGGTTAGGTAGTAGTGATGAAAACTTTGGCGTTGTTAATGTAGGCGATGCGAAGAAAGTAGCTGATATGTGTAGTTCACATGAACAGTTGGTAGTGAGTGAGAAGGCGTTTAGTTCATCATTATTCAAAACAATCAATAAACCTGATTCTGCTATTAATGTGTTGATAGGTTCTAAGCGTTTTTCAGAAGGTTGGAATAGTTATCGTGTATCAACGTTGGGCTTGATGTATGTAGGGCGTAGTGAAGGTTCTGAAATCATTCAGTTGTTCGGTCGTGGTGTTCGCTTGCGTGGCTATGAGTTTTGTTTAAAGCGCAGCAGAGCCATCCATTGGGCGGCGAAAGATGATGATTTGGTTTGGGTTGCTAAAGATGAGCACTTACCCATCTTAGAAACGTTGAATGTATTTGGTGTAAAAGCTGATTATATGGCTCAATTTAATGCATTTCTTGAAGGTGAAGGTATTAAGAAACCAGATGACTTCATTGAAGAAAGGTTGCCTATAAAAATAAACTTGCCTAAAACACCGTTAATTATGGTGAAAGTGCCTGATGATATTAACTTTAAGAAAAAGCAGAAAACTCAGCTAATCGCACCAAAGGAGCTTTCTGGTAAAGCACCGGAAATAACATTGGATTGGTATCCTCGTGTTGCCTCTAAAGTCAGTGGTGGCGTAAGCATCACTCGGCACAATATAGATTTAGATGAACGTTCGTTGTTAGCCGAGCATATTGCTTTTATGGATTTCAATGAAATTTATCGTGCTATGCAGCAGTTAAAAGCTGAACGGAACTGGTATAACTTAAATTTAAGTCGTGAAGCAATAAAGGCAACGTTGGAAGACTTTACTTGGTATACGTTATATATACCGAAAGAAAAAATGGTGTTTGATAAATTTGAGCGGGTGTTTGAGTGGCAAGAAATTGCTATCGCGTTATTGAAGAAGTACTGTGACCGCTTCTACAAGAATGAACAAGATGCTTATGAAGCGCCACATAGGAAGTATGCCGAGCTTGATCCTTCTGATCCTAATTTCTTTGAAGAATATAAGTTGCGTATTGATCAGTCAGAGAAGCTGATTATTCAGCGTATAGGTGAGCTTAAAGAACATATTAAAAACGGCACATTATCTGATTTTAATATTGGTGGAAAGGGTGATGCCATTGTTTTCGCGAACCATCTGTATTCGCCATTGCTGCATCTGAAAAAAGGTGTTGATAGTGATCTATTTAAAATAACGCCGACTCATTTAAATGAAGGTGAGTACGACTTTATTGTTGATTTAAGGTCTTACTATCAGAGTAAACCTGCAATATTGGATGGTAAAGAAGTGTACCTGTTAAGGAATCAATCACGAGGTCGTGGTGTTGGTTTCTTTGAGGCGGGTAATTTCTACCCTGATTTTATTCTTTGGGTAATTGATGGCGCAAGCCAACATGTAATCTTCGTCGATCCAAAAGGCATATTACGCTGTGAAGGAATTAATGACCCTAAGCTGAGATTTTTTGAGACTGTTAAAGATCTCGAAGAAAAAATGCGTGACGATGGTTTGCAGTACTCAGAGAAAGTAGAGATGCACTCATTCATTATTTCAAATACACCGCTGAGTAAAGTTCGTTGGTGGACGAAAGATTTAGATGATGTCGAAGGTTTTGCGAAAAGAAATGTGTTATTTCAATATGATGATCGGTCTGGTTATGTTGAAAAGATATTTAACAATATATTTGGATACCCTCGAAGCTGAGAAAGCAGAGTTACTGGTAATGTGACTACAATATTGAATGCCCGAATACAGTAATTAGATGTATTCCGCCTTGATATTTACTGAAACCCACCTCAGTTATTAATGTGGGGTGGGTACACTTTAATGAACGTATATTCTAATATGCGACCCTAATTGCCGCATCAATCAATTAATCTACCCATGCGCTGATTTGAATCATCAGCTTGCAAGCGCACAATAAATTTTGCTAAAGCGTTGGGGCAACAGAGTTCCTCCAACCAAACAGAAGGAGTCTATGATGTTGAATGCCCTACTTAATGAGAAGCCTACAATGCTACAAGCTCTCATCCATCAGAAATTGTTAACAGTTAACCTTAAAGAGTTATCTCACTCGTTGGGCTATA
>Ga0105357_10001928_pt1 | contig 11134 bp, 10 predicted proteins | sample GOMGulsemesocosm_4_FD_83660 | JGI IMG/M metagenome (GOLD analysis project Ga0105357, IMG submission 83660) | Methane-oxidizing microbial communities from mesocosms in the Gulf of Mexico - GOM15B Gulf of Mexico | ecosystem: Environmental > Aquatic > Marine > Cold seeps | place: USA: Gulf of...
GAGAGGAAGCTTCCCGTGCTTAAACTGATCCTGTTGGTATTAGCGATGACTTCTTCTTTGTCGGGCATGGCGTGGCTGGCTCTGGCAAAAAAAGCGCATTGGTATCAGTTGAGTGGCGAGCGTTCTATTCCGCAAAATAAGCAAATGCTTTATCGCTTACTCGGCTACGCAGCGCTACTGGTTTCGTTAGCACTGTGTATCCTAGCTGACAATACCAGTATTGCGATTCTGGTCTGGATAATGTCTATGACACTTGCGCTTATTTGTATCGCCTTTACCCTCACTTTTCGCCCTAATTGGCTTCGGATATTTGTACGCTAGCTTCTTTAAAAATTTTCTAAGTCATTGATTATCAGGCAGCATGCACTCGATGCATCTAGGGAGTATGTTCTTCTCGCCGAGGTAACGATCCCTTACTTTTCTTTTCCTTCCTACTGGCGAACTTGTGATGCAGGATTATTAGTCTTGTAAGTCACGATGTAGTACTCTAGGTTCATTTTATGATACAGCTAAATTTCACCGTGGGAGTAGGTTGCGTGACGATAAGTACGACGAAATCGCCAAAAAAAGGAATTCAGGTAATTGCTCGGGCAGCCTCGGTTCTTAGAGCATTGGAGAATGAGCCCGATGGTTTGAGTCTGGGGAAAATAGCTCAGCGAGTCGACCTTTCCAGATCAACGGTGCAACGGATTGTTGATGCGCTGACCGAGGAGCATTTGTTAATTGGTGCGGGTCCCACCGTTGGCGTGAAGTTGGGCCCAGCGATACTGCGCATGGCGAGCAATTCCAGTTTTAACTTCGTTGAGTTCATTCGCCCCTACATCACCGAGTTGTCCAGAGAGGAAGGCGAGACCGTGGATGTATCAGAGATGCAGAAGTCGCGTACAGTCTTTGTGGACCAAGTTGTTGGTTCAGCCCGTCTCAATATCGTTTCTACCATCGGTGAAGCTTTTCCCCTCCATTGTTTGGCGAGTGGCAAGGCGATGCTCTCCACGTTGACAGAAACTGAATTAAACAAGCGCATGGGGCGTAAACCTCTTGAAAAACACACCCCCTCCACGATCACCAATATTAATGATCTTACGGCTGAATTGGCGAAAGTGCGAAAGACGCATATCGCCTTCGACCTCGAGGAACATTTTGAAGGTGTGAGCGCTATTGGGACATCTATACAGGAACCTGGCGGTACGCTCTACGCACTTTCAATACCGGTTCCCACTGTTCGCTTCAAACGGAAAAAGAAGCGTTTGGTTGAGGCCTTGCTCGAGTGTCGTGCCCGTATTCTCGCAGAGATAGCATTATGAGCTTCATGATATAAATCGATACATCTGTATTGACAGGCGGTTCGTTAATTCGGATACTGCGGGTAGTAGTCTCGTCCGCTGGAGGCTATGAAAATTGACTGTCTGTCGAGGATGTTGAGATATGAATGTTGTACTGGCGCTGGTGATTCTCTATAACGTCATCATTATTGGCGGGATAGGTTTCTACCTCGCACAAAAGGAAAAAAAATCTGGGCAAGTGACAGACATGGCCACCGGCGGGCGGGATGCTAAGGTCGCCATGTTCTCTGTGACACTGGCCATTACCTATCTGGGATCGGCCCATGTCTATGGCCTGATGGAAATGTCGTTCGTTTTGGGCGCCGTTGCATTGTGGTTTTCTTTTGCTCACACCATTCTGATCTGTGTTATTTGTCTGGGAACGGGCCAGTGGGTTCGCCGTTTAGGGTGTGCAACCATTCCTGAACTCCTAGGTCGCATGTATGGAAGACAAATGCGTACCATTACGGCTTGTATTGGTGCCATGGTTGTTTTCGGCTTGGTAACGCTCGAAACCCAAACTTTAGGCATTGGTATCTCTGCCATCAGCGGCTGGACCCTGGGTTGGTCGGCCGTCGTGGGTGCCGTTTTCGGCACTTTGTATGTCTCCATGGGCGGTATTAAGCAAACCATGTGGGTTAACCTGATTAACGCGGTGGTCATGTATGGCTCTATTATTATCGCCGCTATTTATCTGGCGTTCGTGCTACCGGAAGGGTGGGAAGGTGTCAGGCAGCACTACGTTGAAAGCGGTCAGGAATTTAAGCTCAGTATATTTGGCACGCCCGATTTGATGGTGGGCTTTTCACTGGCGGCAATATTTTCGGTGGTATTCTCTCAGTCGGTAAATCAACAGGGCATGGCTGCGGCTATGTCGGCTAAAGACGAAAAAGTGATTAGGCGAGCGCTGTGGATTGCAGCGCCCGTTAACGGTTTGTTTGGTGTGTTTCCGGTGCTTTGCGGCTTAGCCGCAGCAACGATTCCGGAATTCGCGGAGTTGGGGCCAAAATTGGCGGGTGCCACGCTGGTGGTGAAATTACTGCCAACCTGGTTGGTTGTTTTGGTGCAGGCAGGCTTTCTAGGGGCTCTACTTTCTACTTTCGCCATGTCAGCCCTGGCCCCTGCAACGATTTTCGCCAAAGATATTGTTGGCGCTAACATAAAGGGTGGCTTGTCGCCTGTTGAAGAAAAGCGGCTCATTCAAAGAGTGATTGTTATCATTGGTTGTGTGGCCGCTGCACTGACGTTCTTCAATCATCCTAATGTCATTCGTTCGATTACCTGGTTATTTGCATGGCTTGCGCCTTTGTTCTTCATTATTGTTGCGGGTTTATTTTGGAAGAGAAATTCAAGGGCTGCTTTCACGGTTGTTGTTGTGTCATGGCTCATCAACTGCGTTTGGTCTATTGGGCCGATGAAGCAAAAAATTATTGACCTTATTCCAAGCAGTGCGGTTTTGGAGAATGCGCACATCACCGCGATGGTGGCCTTGGTATTAACCGTATTGCTTTATAGCTTCACCAAAAATGCTCAGCCTGGCTTGTTGAGTAAGGCCTATGTGAAACAGCATCCTGTTGGAGGGCTAAGCTAGTGAATTTTGCTCTGGAACTATTTTTGATCAGCTGCGCTATGATTTTTTCAATTGTTATTGTGGCTGAAATCGTTCGGAAACTACTGAAAAAATTTGGGGGAACTGATAATGGATCAAACTGATGTGTGGATGCTTGGAGTGATTGCTTTTGGTGTCGTGTTCTATTTGTTTTCAGTTTATTATCATAGAACCGGTGATTATCAGGGGCATCATGACGATGAGGGTCATGAGTAAAGAGGTAAAAAGGTAAAGATCTAAAAGAAAGCCCCAATAAAGGGGCTTGAGGAATATCCGGGGCAGGATTGCCCCGGATGTTAATGCAAGGCTGAGCTAATGCTCAGTGATCACCGTATTTATAGACGCGTGTGGGAACATCATTCAGGTCATCTTCGTCGATCTCGGCAACCAAACGCACCATGGAGCCGTCACCTTCCACCCAACGAATGGGAAAGCCCATAACTTTAAAGCGTTTGCCCACGACTTTATCCAGATCGCCGCCAACGTTTTCCCAGCCGGTAATGCCGTTGCCCAGCATTAGTTTGTGACAAGGCTCCCATGTGCCTACGCAACCCGCTTTCTCTTCGATTAAACCGTACATTTCGTCATAGGCTTCTTGGCCATGAAGCTTGATATAGGTTTCTTTATGGAACCAGGCATAGGCTTCTTCACCAAACTTTTCGAGATACTCTTCGGTGATGGGTTTGGCCGACCTGCCCACAAGATTCATGTTGGTACCGTTAAGACCCATCGATGTGTGTAGTGGGTGATCGAGTGCTTGTTGATCCAGGCCAACAGTTTTCACTTTGTGTTTAACGAACCAGTGCCCAGCTTCAACACCCGTGCCCGTACAATAATGAAAATAATCTTTAGAATCATCCCAGTTTAAATGCATGCCAGTACGAATAATAACAATCATACCTTCAAGCTCTTCGTGAGTGACCGCTGAACGTTCAACCGCATCATCAAGATCGGCAGCAGAAATAAGTCCCCAAGGGTGAGTTTTAACGTCTAGACAAACGGCGTCTCCGTAGTATTCATCTAATTCCATCTCATGGGTGTAACGCGCTCGCTTACCATCGAATTCATATTCCAGCACATGGCGTGGAGAATCCGCATGAGTACCACAGTGCATCACAAAATCTACTTTTTGCGTTAACACGCCTGCCTTTGAAAGGCCGTGCATGGTTTCAATTTTTGGTTTCTTAAAGTATGGCCACACTGGCATGTTCGAGCCAAAGGGGTGAGTCAAATCTACAAGTACTTTTTTTCCCATGGTATTGCTCCTGTAATGAGTGAGAAAATTGGGGTAATTTTTGATTAAGGTTTCGCTGGACAATTTTTTAAATTAAGAATCTGACGCGCCTCATCGGGGCTTGCTATGGATTTATCTATCTCTGTCACCATGCGTTTGGTGCGCTCAACAAACTCAACATTAGATTTAGCCAGTTGCCCTTTGCGATAGTAAATATTGTCTTCCATACCGACGCGAAGATGGCCGCCCAAGGCTAAAGATGCGTTCATAAGAGGTAAGTGACCTCTGCCTATACCCAGCGCTCCCCAGGTAAAGTTATCGCCCAAGTGCTGTTGGCATATATCCAGCAAGAAGAGAAGATTTTTGACTTCTGCCGTCATCCCGCCAGGAGCACCCAGTACAAATTGAAAGTGGGGGCGTTCGTCCAACAGGCCTTTTTTAAGGTAGTAAAGCGCGTTATAAATCATGCCGGCATCGAAGATTTCGATTTCAGGCTTAACGCCATGCTCTTTCGTCGCGACAGCGAGTTTTTCGAGAAACTTTGGGCTGTTTTCAAAAATTGTTGCGTGGGCCCAGTTCATGGTTCCAGCATCGAACGACGAAATTTCTGGTCTCAGCTCTTTCAGGGGGCGCATTCGAAGCTCGTCTGCTGGGAGCGCGTTCGGGTCACTCAGATCTCCCCCAGAGGTGGTTAAATTAATGACAATATCGCAACGGCTACGAACGAGCTCTACCGTTTCCTGGAACTTATCAAAATCCATTGATGCCCGACCCTCATCATCACGCACATGAATATGAGAGATGGAAGCCCCCGCTTCCCAGCAGCGCACAATTTCATCTGCCTCGTCTTGAGGCGTCAGGGGAATGTATGGGGTGATCTCCTTTGTCGGCCATGCGCCAGTACAGGCAACGGTCAGTATTACTCTATCGTCAAGTGACATAGTGGGGCCTCGTATTGTTTGTCGTCGACAAACCGTTTTAATTACCACTCCAGTTTTCTAATTCGGCTAAGCATCTTTCACAGAATAGTTTGGCGATCTTGCTTTCATCGAATGTACTGTAGTGCGATTCGGTTGTACCGTAATAATGTCACACTTCGCCCTTGGCTTGTCAAGCACATAGTGTCCCGCATTGTGGGTTTAATGTTTATAATTCAATACATATAGTGCTTGACATAGGGCTGTCGAAGTGTGATCTTAATGCGGTACAGTTGTATCGAATAATGATTTTTTATTGGTTTGAAACGACTGCGATGCCTGGCTAGTGTGATGGAATAACTTACGCTTTTGGCGATAGTTGACCCTGCGGGCAACTACCGCATCGAAACCGGCATTTTTGACTAATACAGCCCATTGCAAGGGGGAAGTTGATGGAAATTACTCGTTTTAACGCCGCGCGTCGCTATGACGCGCCTAAACACTATGACATGCGAGGCTTGCGCCTACAGGGCTTCGATGCCAGTTCGTCGACGTTCGCCTGGACAGGCTTGTCACATTTTCTGCCCGGTGGTGGAGCCGAAATGGACGCAAGCCCGCTAGAGAAGATCTATGTCGCACTGGAGGGCTCGGTGACGATAGAGCTTGAAGGCGGCCAGACCCATGTGCTCTCGCGGCTGGATAGCTGTTTTATTCCCGGTGGAGAAGCGCGTGCGATACGAAATGAAGGCAATGATATGGCCACTATGCTGGTCATCATGCCTTACTCGGAGAGCCGCTCATGAGTTTGCCTGCGATCGATTTATCGAAACTGTTTGATGTCGCAGGCAAGTCTGCCCTTGTGGTGGGAGCCACCGGCTCATTCGGTCAGGTTGTCTGCGCTACACTGGGAAAGGCGGGTGCAAAATTACTCGTCACCGCAGGCAATCAGGTCAGCCTGTCTGAGTTGACGACAGAGTTGAACGGCTCCGGTATTGCGGCCCTTGGCGTTGCCCGTCGCCCTGATAGCGAAGCTGATTGCGACGCAATCGTGTCAGCGGCAGTGGAGGCCTATGGCGGTATCGATATTCTGGTGGTGGCCTCAGGGATGAACGATATTTCCCCTATTGTGGACATGGCACTAGAGCGTTTTCAGAAAGTCATGTTGGCCAATGTCGAAGGGGCGTGGTTGATTGCGCGCGCAGTCGGCAAGCAGATGATCGCGCAGGGAAGGGGGGGCAAGGTTGTTTTTACCTCTTCAGCCCGTGGCAAGCTTGGCCACCCGGCGGGTTATTCGGCCTACTGCACATCAAAATCTGCCACCGATGGAATGACCAAGGCGCTGGGCTGTGAATGGGGTTCTGCAGGAATTTCAGTGAACGCCCTTGCGCCCACGGTTTTTCGTTCTCCAGTAACGGCGTGGATGTTTGAAGACAATGAGAACGCTGAGAAAGTAAGAGAAGGTTTTCTTGCGCGTGTTCCGGTAGGACGTCTCGGTGAGCCAGAAGATTTAGCGGGGCCACTGTTGTTTCTCTGCTCGGCGGCGTCCAACTTTCACACGGGTCATGTCGTCTATGCAGACGGCGGCTATACGGCAGGTTGATTGAGTATGAGAAATTTACAGAATATAGCCGTTATCGGTGGTGGTCTGATGGGTGCGGGTATTGCTCAGGCGTTTGCTGCAGCCGATTATAAAGTGACTGTGTTCGAGCCGAATCAAGAAGTCCGGTTGTCGTTGCGACAGCGTGTCGTTGAGAACCTTAAACTTTTGGGCGCGGATGTCGCGATAGCAGAACGTATCGAGACATCCGGAGGTTTAGCAGAAGCCGTGGCGCAAGCCCATTATGTGACTGAAGCTGCGCCTGAAAAGCTAGACCTCAAACGATCAATTTTCTCCGACCTAGAGCGCGTAGCACCTGTTAACGCAATACTCGCGAGCAACACCTCGGTTATCCCGATTACCCAAATCACTGAGGGGCTGAAAACCGCTCACCGTATGGTGGGTACTCACTGGTGGAACCCTCCCTATTTGGTGCCACTTGTGGAAGTCATTCAAGGGGCGCGAACTTCGCAACGAACCATTGACCACACGATGGCCTTGTTGCGATTGCTGGGCAAGGAACCTGCGCACGTTAAAAAAGATCGACCGGGCTTTGTGGCCAACAGGTTGCAGCATGCGCTTTGGCGGGAAGCCATAGCGATGGTGGCCGAGGGGATTTGCGATGCGAAAACCTTGGATACTTGTGTAAAGAATAGCTTTGGTTTACGCCTTCCTGTCCTCGGTCCTTTGGAGAATGCCGACATGGTGGGCCTGGACCTGACTCTCGATATCCACAAAACAGTGATCCCTGAGCTCGATTGCAGTGCTGGCCCAAACCCTTTTTTGGCGCAGCAGATTGACGCGGGCCGGTTGGGCTTTAAAAGTGGCGAGGGTTTTAGTGTTTGGTCAGAAAAAGAGATGAGTGAATTGCGAAAGCGGCTCTCTCTTCATTTGATGAAGGCACAAAGTGAAAGACACCGCGATGAAAGAATTAACGATGAAAAAAGCAACATAACTAGTACGGAGAATGCAAGATGAAAAAAAATTATAGTCCACTTGCTGTGGCAATTGCCTTGACGCCCATGCTGTCTTTGTCAGCCTCACTTGCGGCTGAGAATAGCGGTGCTTTCACCTTGGAAGAGGTTGTTGTTACGGCCCAAAAGCGAGCGCAGTCGATACAAGATATTCCGCTGACGGTCAATGCGGTTTCCGGAGAGGATTTGTCAGATTTTGGTGTTGATAACTTATTTAAGTTAGCCGACCTGATTCCCGGTATGGTGTTTTCTCGAGCCCCAGACGATGGACTTGCCCTGACGCTGCGCGGCCTTGGTACGCCGGCGCGCACTCAATCGTTCGACCAATCTGTGGCACTGTTTCTCGATGGTATGTTTCTGGGTAAGGGGCGAATGTATTCCTCTGCATTTTTTGACGTCGAGCGTGTCGAAGTCATCAAGGGAACTCAGAGCACCCTGCTTGGAAAGAACACTAGTCTTGGCGCGCTTAGTTTGACAACCACCAAGCCCGGCTCGGAGCTCGGGGGTAAGGTGCAGTTTAGCCGTGAATTTGAAGATGGGGGATGGGTGGCAGATGGAGGCATCGACATACCGATATCTGACACACTAGCCGTGCGTTTTGCGGGGCATTATGTGGATCAGAATGGTTGGGTAGAAAACGTATTGACGGGTGAAGATGTGCCTGCAGATGAAGAGCTCAGCTTCCGTGCGACGGCAGTCTATGCTCCAACTGAAACCCTGGATTTAACCTTTACTTATCAAACCTCTGACAGTGAACGGACGGGCAATGGATTTCAGTTTGTAGACCAGGGGGGGTACTTCAGTGATGAGGTGCTCGATATTATCGGCGAAGCCAGCTTGGATGATACGAAGGCTGCGATTTGTCCGGAGTGCCCAGGAGGAGAAAGCTTTCATGATACAGAAGTGGATCTAGCGGGTTTGTCAGTCGACTGGGATATTGGTGATTTAACCTTGACCTCGGTGACATCGCTTGCAAGTTACGATCTGAACTTCTTCGATGATTTTGATTTTGGTAATGCATTCGATGAGGTCACCTATGCCATTTTGAATCCGGGCGCCGTCGAAAGTTACAGCACTTACTTTGAGCGGAAAGAAAATTACGAGCAGTTTTCCCAGGAATTGCGGCTTGCGTCTGCCGCAGGCGGGAAAGTAGAGTATCTAACAGGTTTGTTTTATTTCAACAGCGAGTGGGAATCGTCTGAGGCACAGTATTTTAATACTCCAAACTTTCCACCCGCAGGCCCAACCGGCCAGATTTTCAACGGTCCGTTTACCAACAACTTCGATCAAGATACCGAGACTTGGTCTGCTTTTGGGCAGGTGACCTTAAACTTTTCTGATCAGTTTAGAGGAACCCTTGGGCTGCGTTATACCACCGAGGAAAAGGATGTTACGTTTGAGCGAGTTCAAAGTGGAGCCGCGACCTTGTGGAATTCGGTTATTAATCCGCCTTTTAGCTCGGCGCTTGAGTTTGATGATGACTTCCTGAACGGAAACTTAAATGTACAATTCGATGCCAGCGACGACGTAATGTTATATGCCGCTTATGGCTTGGGAAGCAAAACCGGTGGTTATGCAGAGTCGGCAGAAGTGGGAAGCGGTGATCCCTCTTTGAGTGTCAATGAGGGTGGCGCTCGCGTGGAGACGGAAGAAGCTCAGACCTTCGAGCTCGGTGCAAAAATGAAGTTGATGGATGGTGCTGCCAGTCTCAATGTCGCTCTGTTCAAAACAAACGTGAATGACTTTCAGGAAACATCCTTCTTAGTGAGTGAAGCCGGCGCGCAGTTTCTTACCAGAAATATAGACGTTGAATCCGAGGGTATTGAATTCGACGGCGTGTGGGCACTGACACAGTCTTTGAGGTTAATGGGCGGCGCGACCTTTGCCGACACTGTTCACTCAGATGACGGCAGCAAGCTCGCTCAGGCCCCTGAGTGGACGGGTAATGTTGGCTTTCTGTACGAGACCCAGGTGAACTCGGATATGATGTTCTCTGCCAATGGGTTTGTGCGCTACCGCGATGAAATGGTCAGTCAGATTAACGAAACATTTCCCTCGGAAAGCATGACTAGCCTAGACCTCAACCTGAGCCTCATCGACATGGATGATAACTGGAAGGTCAGTCTAATCGGAACGAATCTCACCAATGAGATAGTGACTGATTTTAGCGGGCCTCCCGCAGCGCCGGTTGGCGCGCTATTTGGTGCTCCGACTGGAGACCAGGGTATTACTGCCGATGCGCCAAGTGCTCTGCGAACCATCAGATTGCAGTTCGGCTATAATTTCTGAGTGTGAACAGACTCTCTCGTCACAGCGAGAGAACCCAGCATCGTCCTTTAAGGAAAAGACAGATAGCTTGATCCTATTCTGTCGGGATGCTGGAAAAGAATCTAAAAATCGAGTGCCATTGTGTTATACAGTGGATTCTTACACACCTTAATCAGTCGCCGTTTCACGGCGAATTGTTCGAGGTATTTTCACAATACTATGGTCCTGCTAAAGCCTGTACAATAGCGCCTACTGTCAAATATAGGTCCGGGTCATGGAGCAAGAAATAGAACAAGTTGTAGGAATTTACACACTCATTGTTGAGTTTTTTGTGAAATACAGTTTCCAGCTCTTTGGAGCGCTAATTGTTTTCTTAATCGGTATTTATGTTGCGCGCAAGGTCGACCGGTGGGTATTCGCATTGTGTCAAAGCAAGGATGTCGATATCACGCTGAGCCGATTCGCGGCCTCTGCAGCGCGCATAACCACTATCACAATGGTGCTTATCATCACTCTGGGAAAACTCGGAGTGAGTGTTACTCCATTCCTGGCTGCAGTGGGCGCTCTTTCTCTGGGAGCTGGCTTAGCGTTACAAGGTTTGCTCTCAAATTACAGCGCTGGATTGAACATCGTGCTCACTCAGCCCTTTGTAGTGGGCGATACGGTTACTGTGCAAGGTGTCACGGGCATAGTGTCGGAAGTACATTTGGCCTATACAGCTTTGATTGATGAAGATGGCGTGATTATCACCATACCCAATAAGCACATTGTGGGTGAAATTATTCACAACTCCCAAGCCGACAGTATGGTTGAGTTATCGGTAGGCATTGCTTACCAAAGTCAGCCGGAAACCGCCATTGCGCTGGTACAGAGCGCTCTGAAAGGAATTGAAGGCATGAGTGACGCGCGTCAGCCATTGGTAGGAATCGACGCGTTTGGTGACAGCAGCATTGATTTGGGAATTCGCTTTTGGGCTAAAACTGAAAACCTTTTTGATGCTCGCTACAGGGCCAATTTGGCGATCTATAAGGCGTTTGAGGAAGGGGGAATTGAAATTCCGTATCCACAGGCTGAAATCAAGATTGTCTCCGGAGACGCTCTCTGATTTTTAGCCAATAAATACTTGGGCCGATGCCTAGAAAATTCGTCTTCGTCAAGAAGATTTTTGATGATAATAAAGCAATTCAAACCGGCTGTGGATGTTACAGACCTA
>Ga0105357_10001932_pt1 | contig 11127 bp, 7 predicted proteins | sample GOMGulsemesocosm_4_FD_83660 | JGI IMG/M metagenome (GOLD analysis project Ga0105357, IMG submission 83660) | Methane-oxidizing microbial communities from mesocosms in the Gulf of Mexico - GOM15B Gulf of Mexico | ecosystem: Environmental > Aquatic > Marine > Cold seeps | place: USA: Gulf of...
ATGGATGTACACGATGTGGGCGAGTATCGGGTTGGTGGCGTCTGGCGCGCACTGGAGCCGGGTATGGTGATGACGGTTGAACCGGGCATCTACATTGCCCCGGATGACGACACGGTGCCGCGCAAATGGCGCGGTATCGGCGTGCGCATCGAGGATGATGTGGTCGTCACCAAGACCGGCTGCGAAGTGCTGACAAACAAGGTGGTCAAGGATCCCGACGAAATCGAGGCGCTGATGGCGGCGGCAAGGCACCCCGAGGCCGAGCCCGCGTGAGCCGGTTGATCAGCATCGTCGGCGGCGGCATGGTGGGTGCCAGCCTGGCGTTGGCACTGCAGGCGGGTGCGCGTCAACACGGTTGGCAACTGCAGCTGATCGAGGCGCAGCCGCCGCGTGCGGGCGCGTTGCAACCCAGTTATGACGCGCGTTCAACTGCATTGTCACACGGCAGCAGGCTGTTGCTGGAGCGCCTTGGTATCTGGTCTGCGCTGGCCGACCGAGTCGAGCCTATCCGGCATATTCACGTGTCCGACCGTGGTCATCCAGGCGTGACTCGGATGTCTGCAGAGCACGAGGGGGTGCCCGCCCTGGGCTATGTCGTCGAGAACGCGGTGCTGGGTGAGGCATTGCTCGGCGCACTGGATCACGACTTGGTCAGCTGGCAGGCGCCAGCCCAGGTGACGGCCGTTGCGGCCACCCCCCAGGGGCATCAACTGAGTATCGTCACGGAGCAAAGTGAGCTGCAACAGCAAGCTGACCTGGTGGTGATTGCCGATGGCGGTCGGTCCGGTCTGCTGGAGCAGTTGGGCATTCATCGGCACACCCGGCCCTACGGCCAGACGGCCATCATTGCCAACATAACTACCGCCGCAGGCCACAACGGCGTTGCCTACGAGCGCTTTACCCAGAGCGGCCCGCTGGCGCTGCTGCCACTGTCACAGGGGCGCAGCGCGCTGGTCTGGACCCTGCCGGAGGCAGAGGCCGATCTGGTCGCGACCCTGCCGGACGACGCTTTTCTGGCGCGCTTGCAGGAGGCGTTCGGTTATCGCATGGGCGCGTTGAAAAAGGTCGGGGCTCGATACAGCTATCCGCTCAGCCTGACCGAGTCGGAAGAGCAGGTACGCTCCGGTCTGGTGATATTGGGCAACGCTGCCCACAGTCTGCATCCGATTGCCGGGCAGGGTTTCAACCTCTCGCTGCGTGACGCTATGGCACTGGCCGATTGCCTGCTGGGGGCCAGTACCGAACAGTCGCCGGGTGATCTGCGGCTATTGCAGCGATATCTGCAGCAGCAACAAGCTGACCAGCGCCAGACCATCGCCCTCAGCGACTGGTTGACGCGCTTGTTCAGTAACCAGCGACCGGTGCTGGCGGCGGGTCGCAATCTGGGCTTGCTGGGTATGGATATCGTCTCGCCGCTCAAGCGCGTTTTCGCACGTCAGGCCATGGGGTTGAAAGGATGAGTACAGCGGCTGAAGTAAACCACTCAGTGCAGCAGTTCGATGTGCTGGTGGTGGGCGCCGGTATGGTTGGCGGTGCTCTGGCGTGTGCGCTGGCCGACAGCCGACTGCGTATCGGGCTGCTCGACAGCCAGCCGCTGGAGGCGGTGCCTCCGCCGGCGACTGCATCGGGGTACGACCCGCGCGTCAGTGCGCTGAGCGCCGCCTCCGAACAGATCCTTCGGGCCTTGGGCGCCTGGGAGCAATTGCCGGGTGACGCTGCCTTGGCCTATCGCAAAATGTGTGTGTGGGATGCGGAAGGCACTGGCGAGGTGCATTTTGATGCCCACGACTTGGGCGAGCTGCGGTTGGGCCACATAGTCGAGAATTACCAGATACAGAACGCGTTGCTGCAGCAACTGCTCAAAAGCAATGTGACCCTGCTGCCGGGCCTGCGCGTGCAGGGGCTGGTGCGCGAAGAGAACACCTGGCGCGTGGATTGCGAAAGCGGTGAACGCGTGCGGGCTGCTTTGGTGGTGGCTGCGGATGGCGCGCGTTCGCGCCTGCGAGAGCTGGCGGGGTTTGGCCTGCGCCAATGGGATTACCTGCATCACGCGGTGGTCACCACGCTGGAGTTGACGCAGCCGCATCAGCACACGGCCTGGCAGCGTTTCTTGCCCAGCGGCCCGTTGGCCTACCTGCCGTTGCCCGAGCGGGACGGCAAGCACTATTGCTCCATCGTCTGGTCGCTGTTGCCCGACGAAGCGCAGCGTATCATGGCGCTGGATGACGCCGCTTTTCTTCTGGCGGTAACCGAGGCACTGGAGACCCGCCTGGGACCGGTGCGCGCCGCCGATCAGCGCGTGTGTATTCCGCTGCGCCAATGTCACGCCAAGGAATATGTGATGCCAGGTCTGGCCTTGATTGGAGATGCGGCGCACAGCATTCATCCGCTGGCCGGGCAGGGAGTTAACCTGGGGCTGCTGGATGCGGCTGAATTGAGCGACGTGCTGCATGCGGCCCAAGCGCGCGGCGAGAATATTGCGGACCTGGCGGTACTGCAGCGCTATGAGCGCGCTCGCATGGGCCACAATTTGGCGGTGATGGCGGCCATGGAAGGGTTCGAGCGCCTGTTTCATGCCGAAGCCTTGCCTCTGCGCTGGTTGCGTAATGCCGGCATGCAGCTGTTTGATAGTGCGCCTTTGCTCAAGACCGAGGTTATCCGCCGTGCCATGGGGCTCAGCGGTGAGTTGCCCGCGTTGGCGCGCGGCTAGCTAGATGGCTCCGGCGAGTAACGCCTGGCAACACTCTCACGTTGATAAGCTAAAGCTTAATCATTATCATCTGGCTTCATTTTATCGACCAAGAGGCGTTTTCATGTCAGCGATTCGCAACGCAGTGGTGATCGGGCTGGCCCTGAGCACTCTGGGCAGCCTGGCCCAAGCCAAGGAACTGGTTGTCTATTCGGCTCGCCAGGATCATCTGATCAAGCCGGTATTTGACCTGTATACCGAGAAAACCGGCACCACCATTCAGTTCATTACCGACAGCGAAGCGCCTCTGCTCGCGCGGCTCAAAGCCGAAGGCGCCAACACCCCGGCCGACCTGCTGATCACCGTAGATGCTGGCAACCTCTGGCAGGCCGAGCAACAGGGCGTGCTGCGCAAGGTCGAGTCTGACGTCATCGATGCCAACATCCCGGCGCAATATCGTTCCGCCGGTGGTTACTGGACCGGGCTTTCGCTGCGTGCGCGCACCATTGCCTACTCCACTGAGCGCGTTGACCCCGCCACCTTGAGCACCTATGAAGCCTTGGCCGACAGTGAGTGGCAGGGCCGTCTGTGCCTGCGTACGGCGAAAAAGGTTTATAACCAGTCGCTCACCGGCACCATGATCGAAACCCTGGGCGCCGAGCGCACCGCAGAGGTACTCGAGGGTTGGGTCAACAACCTGGCCACGCCGGTCTTTCCAGACGACACCGCGCTGCTGCAATCCATTGCCGCCGGTCAGTGCGACGTGGGTATCGTCAACAGCTATTACTTCGGTCGACTGGAAGTCGCCAATCCGGACCTGCCGGTCAAGCTGTTCTGGCCGAACCAGGCTGACCGTGGTGTACACGTCAACATCTCTGGCGCCGGTGTGACCCACTATGCCAAACACCGCAAGGGTGCGATTGCCTTCCTGGAGTGGTTGACCACCGAGGAAGCGCAGCGGGTATTTGCCGACGTGAACCAGGAATTCCCGGCCAACGAGTCGGTTGAACCCTCTGCCGAGGTGGCCTCCTGGGGTGACTTCAAGGCTGACAACATCAACGTGGAAGTGGCCGGCCGCCGTCAGGCCGAAGCCATCATGATGATGGATCGCGCCGGCTGGCACTGATCGCAGGCGGAGCCTGGATCGGTTTTTGCCGATATACTGCACGCCCGGTCAAGTGACCGGGCGTTTTTGTATCTGGGCTCGCGGGAGTTGCTGTGCTGTATCCATCCACATCCGATAAACGCCACTGGCGCTGGGTTGCCTACCTCGCCGCTGCGTTGGTGCTGTTGCCGCTGCTGGTGCTGGTGCTGAGTTGGGGCAGCCTGGACGTGCCGATCTGGACGCACCTGCTACAGACGCAGATGGCTCGGCTGCTGAGCAATACCCTGGTGCTGACGCTGGGTGTTGCCACCGGTGTAGTGCTGCTCGGTGTCAGCCTGGCCTGGTTGACCAGTCTCTGCGAGTTTCCGGGTCGGCACTGGTTTGATTGGGCGCTGATGCTGCCCTTCGCGATCCCGGCCTACGTGCTGGCGTTTGTGATGATCGGTCTGCTGGACTTTGCCGGTCCTTTGCAGACGCTGCTGCGCGGTTGGCTGGGCAGTGACTTTCGCATGTGGTCGATTCGCTCGACCGGCGGCGTGATTCTGGTACTGGTGTTGGTGTTCTATCCGTACGTCTACATGTTGGCGCGGGGTGCCTTTCTGGCCCAGGGTCGCGGACTGCTGGAAGCCGCGCGGGTGCTCGGGCATACCCCATTGCAGGCTTTCTGGCGCGTGGCATTACCGATGGCACGACCGGCGATTGGCGCGGGTGCCGCGCTGGCAGTGATGGAAACCCTGGCCGATTTTGGCGCTGTCTCAGTATTCAATTACGACACCTTTACCACCGCTATCTACAAGACCTGGTACGGCTTTTTCAGCTTGCAGACCGCTACCCAGCTAGCCAGCCTGTTGCTGTTGTTTGTACTGGTGGCGCTCTACGCCGAGCGCCGTGCGCAGGGCAGCAAACGCTTCCCCGGCGCCGAGCGGCCGCGACAGGGCGCGCTCTATCGTTTGCGTGGCGTACGCGCCTGGATGGCCTTTGGGTTTTGCCTGTTGGTGCTCAGTGTGGCCTTCATCATTCCGGTGCTACAGCTGCTTTACTGGTTGGTGAGCAGCGGCAAAAGCGACTTCGATAGCCGTTACTGGTCACTGATTCGCAATACCCTGCTGCTGGGCGGTATCGCCGCGCTGGTGACCGTCACGGTCGCGCTGCTGTTGGTATTGGCTCGGCGCCTGCAGCCACTGCGGCGCGTGCGTTCGGCAGTGGCGCTGGCGAATCTGGGCTACGCTCTGCCGGGTTCGGTACTCGCGGTGGGCATTATGTTCGCGTTCAGCTTTGCGGATAACCGCATCCTGATTCCGCTGCGCGGCTGGCTGGGGGCGGAAGAGCCGGCCCCCTGGCTGCTGGGTAGTCTGTTTGCCCTGTTGCTGGCCTATCTGATTCGCTTTATGGCGGTGGCCAGCGGGCCGTTGGGTACCTCCCTGGCGCGCATTCGCCCGGCCTTGCCGGAAGCGGCGCACAGCCTGGGGCACAGCGGCCTCAGTGTGCTCTGGCGGGTTTATCTGCCGTTGCTGCTGCCGGGCATTCTCAGTGCGGCGCTGCTGGTGTTTGTCGATGTACTCAAGGAAATGCCTGCTACGCTGTTGATGCGCCCCTTTGGCTGGGACACCCTGGCCGTGCGGATTCACAGTCTGACTGCCGAAGGCGACTGGCCGCGCGCGGCGCTGCCGGCCCTGAGCTTGGTGTTGGCCGGGTTGGCACCGGTGATTATCCTGATTCGGCGTTCGGCGCGACGCCCTGGCTAAGCCACGCTTGCCGCGCCGCTAATCGCGGGGCTGGGTGAAGGGCTGCACAGCGTACCGGTTTGCGGCTACAATCCCGGCTTTGAAATCCTACAGACTGAAGGACTGCTGCATGGCCTTGCGGACCCCCCTGTACGACCAGCACCTCGCGGCCGGCGCCAAGATCGTTGATTTTGGCGGCTGGGACATGCCTCTCAACTACGGGTCACAGCTCGAAGAGCACCATCAGGTGCGTCGTGATCTGGGCATGTTCGATGTGTCACACATGACGGTGGTGGATGTCACCGGCACCGAGGCGCAGAACTATCTTCAGTTTCTGCTGGCAAACGACGTGGCGCGGCTCAAATCCTCCGGCAAGGCGCTGTATAGCGGCATGCTGAACGAAGAGGGTGGCGTGATCGATGACCTGATCGTTTATCTGACCGTGGACGGCTACCGGGTCGTGGTCAACGCGGCAACGCGCGAAAAGGATCTGGCGTGGATGAACCGTCAGGCCGAGTCGTTCGCCGTTACCCTGACCGAGCGCCCTGACCTGGCGATGATCGCCGTGCAGGGCCCGCGTGCCATTGAAGTGGCCAAGAGCGTGGTATCCGATGCGCGAGCCGCGCTGATCAGCGACCTCAAGCCCTTTCAGGGTTTGCCAGAAGGTGGCTGGTTTATCGGTCGCACCGGGTATACCGGTGAGGACGGGCTCGAAATCATGCTCCCCGGTGAAGAGGCTGCCGCCTTGTGGGACGCGCTACTGGCCGCTGGCTGCAAGCCCTGCGGTCTCGGTGCGCGCGATACTCTGCGCCTTGAAGCCGGCATGAACCTGTACGGGGCCGACATGGATGAGAGCATCTCGCCGCTGGCGGCCAACATGGCCTGGACCATCGCCTGGGAGCCGAGCGAGCGTGAGTTCATCGGTCGTGCGGCAGTAACTGCACAGAAAGAGGCGGGTGATCAGCCCAAGCTGGTCGGCCTGGTGCTGTCCGAGCGCGCCGTACTGCGCGGCCATCAGAAAGTGATTGTTGAAGGCGTTGGCGAAGGTGAAATCACCAGCGGCACCTTCTCGCCTACGCTGGGCTACTCGATTGCACTTGCCCGCGTGCCGCGCGGCACTGGCAGCAGCGCCAAGGTAGAAATCCGTGGCAAGCAGCTGGATGTGCGGGTGGTCAAACCCTGCTTCGTGCGCAACGGCCAATCCGTTGTTGAGTGAGCTGAATAAGCCGAACAACTTTACGTTTATATTTTGAGGACAGTCCAATGAGCAACATTCCTGCCGATCTGCGTTACGCCTCCAGCCACGAATGGACCCGCCTGGAAGCTGACGGCACCGTCACCGTGGGTATTACCGATCACGCTCAGGATCTGCTGGGCGATGTGGTCTTCGTTGAATGTCCGGATGTGGGCCGTCAGGTCAGCGCCGGCGAAGAGTGCGCCGTGGTAGAGTCGGTGAAGGCCGCCTCCGATATCTACGCACCCATCAGCGGGGAAGTGATCGCGGTTAACGAAGCGCTGGCCGACTCCCCCGAGCTGGTCAACAGCGAGCCCTACGGCGAGGCCTGGTTCTTCAAGATCAAGCCCAGCGACGCTAGCGAACTGGACAAGCTGCTGGATGCCGACGCCTACAGCGCGTCCATCTGATCTGCGGTTTTCCCGTTGCAGTCCAAGCCCTGATTTACGTCGGGGCTTTTTGCTTTCCTTCTTTTGCTTCACTTGTCTTTTGCAGGTAACCACCCATGAGTAACGCGTTCAGCCTCACTGATCTGGAACAGACCGACGATTTTATCCGCCGGCATATCGGCCCCGACGCCGCCGAGCAGCAAGCCATGCTCGACGCCCTCGGCGCCGCTTCGCTGGAGGACCTGGTTGGTCAGACCGTGCCGCAGAGCATTCTGCGCAATGAGCTGCTGGAGCTGGGCGCGCCGCGCAGCGAAGCTGAAGTGCTGAGTTACCTGAAGCAGGTGGCGTCGCGAAACCAGGTGTTTACTTCCTGCATCGGCATGGGTTACCACGGCACCCTGACGCCCACGGTGATTCTGCGCAACGTGCTGGAAAATCCGGGCTGGTACACCGCTTATACGCCTTACCAGCCGGAAATCGCCCAAGGCCGTCTGGAATCGCTGCTGAACTTTCAGCAGCTGACCATCGACCTGACCGGCATGGAACTGGCCAGCGCCTCGCTGCTGGATGAAGCTACCGCCGCCGCCGAAGCCATGGCGTTGGCCAAACGCGTCGCCAAGAGCAAGAGCAACCTGTTCTTTGTCGACGAAGACTGCCATCCGCAGACCATTTCCGTGGTACTGACCCGCGCCGAAGCCTTTGGCTTTGACGTGGTGGTGGATGATGTCAGCAAGCTGGGCGAGCACGAGGTGTTTGGCGCGCTGTTCCAGTACCCGACGACCTGGGGCGAAATTCGCGATATCAAGCCGTTGATTGAGCAGGTTCAGGCGCAGAAGGGTCTGGCCTGTGTTTCCGCTGATTTGCTGGCGCTGGTAAAGCTGACCGCGCCAGGTGAGTTGGGCGCCGACGTAGTGTTCGGCTCCGCTCAGCGCTTTGGTGTGCCGATGGGCTACGGCGGGCCGCATGCGGCTTTCTTTGCCACCCGTGATGCCTACAAGCGCGCCATGCCCGGCCGCATCATCGGGGTGTCGGTCGATACCCGCGGCAACCGTGCCCTGCGCATGGCGCTGCAGACCCGCGAGCAGCACATTCGCCGTGAGAAGGCCAACTCCAACATCTGTACCGCACAGGTGCTGCTGGCCAATATCGCCAGCTTCTACGCGGTCTATCATGGCCCGCAGGGGCTCAAGGTGATCGCTGATCGGGTCAATCGGCTGACCGCGATTCTGGCCGCTGGCCTGCAGGCAGCGGGCATTGGTCTGCGCAACCAGAGCTTCTTTGACACCCTCACACTGAGCGTCCCCGGCAAGGCCGGCGAGATCGTCGAGCGGGCCCGCGCAGCGCGCATCAACCTGCGCATGATCGATGCCGATGCGGTGGGTGTGAGTCTCGATGAGACCAGCACCCGCGCCACCGTGGAAACCCTGCTGCAAGTATTGGCGGGCGACGCCCACGGCCAGAACATTGCCGCGCTGGACACCCAGGTTGCCGGCGGCGAACAGGGCATCCCCGCCGCACTGCGCCGTACCTCGGAATTCCTCACGCACCCGGTGTTCAACAGCTACCACTCGGAAACCGAGATGCTGCGTTACATCAAGTCGCTGGAGAACAAGGATCTGGCGCTCAATCATTCGATGATCCCGCTCGGCTCCTGCACCATGAAGCTGAACGCCACCACCGAAATGATCCCGATCACCTGGCCGGAATTCGGTCAGCTGCATCCCTTTGTTCCGCTGGCCCAGGCCGAAGGCTACAAGCAGATGATCGACGAGCTGGAAGCCATGCTGCGCAGCATTACCGGCTTCGACGCCATCTGCATGCAGCCCAACTCCGGCGCGCAGGGCGAGTACGCCGGTCTGCTGGCGATTCGCAAGTTCCACGAAGCCAATGGTGATGCGCACCGTGATGTGTGCTTGATCCCGACGTCGGCGCACGGTACCAACCCGGCCTCGGCGATGATGGCGAGCATGCGTGTGGTGCTGGTGGCCTGTGACGACAAGGGCAACGTCGATGTCGACGATCTGCGCCAGAAGGCCGCAGACAACGCCGATAAGCTGTCCTGCCTGATGATCACCTACCCGTCCACCCACGGGGTATACGAGGAAGGCATTCGCGAGATCTGCGAGATCATTCACCAGCACGGCGGTCAGGTGTACATGGACGGCGCCAACCTGAATGCGCAGGTGGGCCTGACCCGGCCGGCGGACATCGGCGCCGACGTGTCGCATATGAACCTGCACAAAACCTTCTGCATTCCCCACGGCGGCGGTGGTCCAGGTATGGGCCCGATTGGCGTGAAGGCGCATTTGGCGCCTTTCGTTGCCAATCACCCCGTGGTGCCGCTGGATGGCCCCAACCCGGAAAATGGCGCGGTCAGCGCCGCGCCTTGGGGCAGTGCCAGCATCCTGCCGATCAGCTGGACCTACATTGCGCTGATGGGCGCCGTGGGTCTACGTCAGGCTACCGCCGTTGCCATTCTCAACGCCAACTACCTGGCCAAGCGCCTGGGCGATGCCTACCCGGTGCTGTACAGCGGCCGTAACGGTCGCGTGGCGCATGAGTGCATCATCGATATTCGCCCACTCAAGGCGGCCTCCGGCATTACTGAAGAAGACGTCGCCAAGCGTTTGATGGACTTTGGCTTCCACGCCCCGACCATGTCGTTCCCGGTGGCGGGTACGCTGATGATCGAGCCGACCGAGAGTGAGTCCAAGGCCGAGCTGGATCGCTTTATCGATGCGATGCTGACCATCCGCGCCGAGATCCGTAAGGTCGAGCAGGGCGAGTGGAGCGCGGAAGACAATCCGCTGCACAACGCGCCGCACACCCTGGCCGACATCACCGGCGACTGGCAGCGTGCCTACAGCCGTCAAGAGGCGGTGTTCCCGCAGGCCTGGGTGGCAGCCAACAAGTTCTGGCCGAGTGTGAACCGGATCGACAATGTGTACGGCGACCGCAACCTGTTCTGCGCCTGCCCACCGATCGAGTCCTACGAAGAGTGAGACCGGCGGCCGCCGGCCGGGGAGCCTTCCTCGGCTGGCGGTCGGCTATCTCTGGCCATCGTCAGGATTGCCTCCACGCCACCGTGTTCGCGGTTGCGCAGCTGCACCTGACCGTGGTGCAGCTTGGCGACCTCGCTGACAAAACTCAGACCCAGGCCGGTGCTCTTGCGCTGACCATCCGGGCGCGGCAGTGAGTAAAACCGCTCGAATACCCGGTTCAAGGCGTAATCCGGCACCGCCGGCCCTTCATTGCCGATGCGCAAGCGCAGCGGCTCCTGCTCTGCCTCCAACTGCACCGTCACCCGCCCACCGGGCAAGCTGAACTCGATGGCGTTATCCAGCAGGTTGCTGATGGCTTGCTCCAGCAGGAAGGCGTCGCCGGTAAGCTGGGTGTTGCCCGCCTGCATGAAACGCAGCTCAAGGTTCTTTTTCTGCGCCAGCGGCCTTTTGGCTTCCAGTTCGCCGTTTATCAGTACCGCCAGATCCAGGGTGTCGGCCTGCTCCAGGTGTTGCAGCTTTTCTACGCTAGCCAAGGACAGCAAACGGTCGACCAGCCGCTGCAGGCGTTCCGATTCGCTGTCGATATTGCCCAGGAAGCGATTGCGCATGGGTTCGGGGACGTTGGCCTCCTGCAGCAGTTCGGCGGCGCCGCGAATCGCCGAGAGCGGTGATTTCATCTCGTGGGTCAGGGTGTGCACGTACTGCTCCACATAGGCCTTGCCGTCGATCTCCCGGCGCATGGCTTCGGTCGCGCGGGCCAGACGTGCCAGTTCGCGGTCGGCCAGTTTTGGCGGGCTGACGCGCTCGCCGTTGCGCGCACGTTCCACATAATCCACCAGGCGGCGCACCGAGCGCGTCAGCCAGTACGACATGCCAGCCCCCAGCAGCAGCGCGCCAAGCAGGATGATGCCGCCGCGCTGCCAGAAATAGCCGTGTGCCAGGGTAATGAAAGGATGCAGGCTGGCGTTGGGCTTGCCCAGGGTA